>Ga0256406_1000923_pt1 | contig 50027 bp, 38 predicted proteins | sample RumenRJG_03DNA_FD_185986 | JGI IMG/M metagenome (GOLD analysis project Ga0256406, IMG submission 185986) | Bovine rumen microbial communities from Lethbridge, Alberta, Canada - RJG_03 | ecosystem: Host-associated > Mammals > Digestive system > Stomach > Rumen | place: Canada: Alberta | collected...
GATATGCAAAATGACCTGAGTTTAGCCAGCTATGAAATTTTCAAGGTGCAAATGAACGAAAAACGTTAAATTATTCGAGGGCTTTCGACCCCCACATCATTCTATCATTAATTTCCTTAAATTTCACCGGACATACTTCATGTTTGAATTCTGGTGCTATACAATGTATACTACTTAGGTTGAAGAACGTTCAGGGGGCATCCTGCGGCCAAATTCGCTCTTCAGCCGGGCCGCCGCAGATCCGCCGTATCCTGCAGAATGGATGGAATGACGCGCGTTTTATATGTACAGGCATGGGCCGTGTGACCTTGATCAACACACAGAGGCAGCCGTCACAGCGAAGCGCAGCGAATGTCTGTCCGTATGCAAACAGAAGGGCCGGCAGATCTGCATATCCGCAGGAGTGTACAGGAGGGAAAAGTTTGATAGAGACAATGAAAGAAATCGCGCATGATCATATCGCGTTTCGGAAACAGCTGATTAAACTTGCAAAAACAGACATCATTAAAAAATACAGAGGCGCAGCATTTGGCTGGGCATGGGCGGTCATCCGTCCGGCCGTAACCATTTTTGTATACTGGTTTGCGTTTTCTGTAGGATTGCGTCATAACAAGGATATGTACGGGTACTCATTCTTTCTGTGGCTGCTTGCCGGAATGATTCCCTGGTTTTACATGCGTGACGCGCTGACGGACGGAGCCAAGTCGATTCGAAATTACAAGTATCTGGTTAAGAGAATTAAATATCCGGTTGACACAATACCGACCTTTATCAGTCTGGCAGATATTCTGATCAATGTTATTCTTCAGGCTGCGGTCATTGTGATATATATGCTTGCGGGACATATGCCGGACCTGTATTACCTGCAGATTCCGCTTTACCTGGTGATGATGTTCGCCTTTTTCACCGCATGGGCGCTGTTCGCAGGCATGATGTCTGCCATGAGCAAGGATTTTCTGAATCTGGTTCACTCTGTGGTTCCGGCGCTGTTCTGGCTGTCCGGCATCATGTATGACGCAAACAGCATCACCCAGCCGGTTATTCGGAAAATTCTTCTCTTCAATCCGGTTACCATCATTGCCAACGGTTACCGGAACAGCTTTATCTATAAACAGTGGTTCTGGGAAAGTTCAGTAGAATTCCGCAATTACTGCATTGTGCTGGTGATTATGATTCTGCTTGCCGTCTGGGCATACAAGCGGCTGAAGAAAGATATCCCGGATGTATTGTAGAAAGTAAGGCGGTGAATGAGATGGATAAAGATATAGCAATTGAATTTCGGCACGTAACAAAGATTTACACTCTGTTTCGTGATGACAAGCAGCGTCTGCGTTCGGTATTTTTTAAAGGAATCCGGGATCGCGCAACCAAGATCAAAGCGCTGAACGACATTAATTTTCAGGTGCATAAGGGAGAGGCAGTAGCGCTTCTGGGCCGTAACGGAGCCGGAAAATCCACGCTTCTGAAGATGATTACCGGTGTTGCTTACCCGACGAAAGGAGAAATTGAAGTTGACGGCAGAGTCAGCGCGCTGCTGGAGCTGACCGCCGGATTTGATCCGGAATTTACCGGACGTGAAAATATATATTTCCGCGGGCAGCTGATGGGCATGAAGGAAGAGGAAATTGCGAGACTGGAGCCGGCGATCGTTGAGTTTGCAGAAATCGGCGAGTATATGGATCAGCCGGTAAGAACTTATTCAAGCGGAATGAAAGCAAGACTGGGATTTGCCATTAACGTAAATGTCGAGCCGGAGATTCTGATCGTCGACGAGGCGCTTTCCGTCGGCGATGCGTCTTTCCGCAAGAAATGCACGGAAAAAGTAAACGAGCTGATCATGGGAAGCAATATCACATTCCTTCTGGTTACCCATTCTTCCAAGACGGCGCAGCTGTTCTGCCAGCGCGGCATCGTCATGAAGAAAGGGACGATGATCTTTGACTCGGACATCGATTCTGCGGTAAAGTATTACGATGATATGATCGCCAAAGAAGACGCAGCAAGGAAAGAACGCCGCCGTAAGAAACGCGCTCAGGAGCTTGCGGACGCGCGTGCGGCAGCCGGTAAAAAACAGAATCTATATATCAAGATCAAGAACAAAAAGCTGCAGCTGCAGGCAGACGACTATAAAGGCAAGACCTACGAACTGGTGAAGGCAATCGATGCCAAAGTCTGCTACGGATATACTTACGATACAGCAGAACCGGTTCCGGGAGCTACTGTAGAAGTGGACGCAGACGGCCTGGACGGGTTCGATCCGCGTCATGTCAGAGCCGGCGTTTACAAGCTCTGGTTCGTCGGGAAGAAGGATGACATGACCTCCGCGCCTCATTGCGTGGACCTTACTGTATACGGCAAACAGGAAGATCTGGAAGAATAAAAACGGAGAGTGTAACGGCAATGAAAAAGAAGAGTACGGCAAAGAAAATCATCAAGGGGATCGGCATTGCAGTGCTGATCTGCGTTCTGTTGTTCCTCTTGCTCCTCGCTTTTTTGACGATCACAGAGTATCGGCCAAAACAGAAAATCTCACTGCGCGTAAACGGTACTGCGTCGCAGCAATCGGTAACCCGCGGCGAGCATCTGAGCCTGGCCACATGGAATGTCGGGTACGGCGCCCTCGGCGACAACGCAGATTTCTTTATGGACGGAGGCTCGCACGTAAAGACTGCGAGCAAGGCGCGTGTGCAGCAGAATATTAAGGGACAAAAAGAAGCCCTGCAAGGCATGAACCCGGATTTTGTATTCCTGCAGGAGGTTGACCGCAATTCCAGCCGGTCTTATCACATCAATGAGGCAAAGAGCATCGCTTCTGCGTTTCCGGAGGATCAGAATACGTTTGCACAGAATTTCCGCGTAGCGTTTATCCCATATCCAGTTCCGCCAATCGGCAAGGTGGACGGAGGGATTGTGACTCTGTCTGACCGGACCGTGCAGTCCTCCACGCGCATCCAGCTGCCGTGCCCGTTTAAGTGGCCGGTGCGCCTGGGTAATCTCAAGCGCTGTCTGATGGTGAATCGTGTCAGGGTGAAGGGAACCGATCATCAGCTTGTTCTGGTTAATCTGCATCTGGAGGCGTATGACAGCGGAGAGGGAAAGGCCGCGCAGACTCGCGCACTGAAAAAAGTCCTGGATCAGGAATTCAAGAAGGGCAATTATGTGGTCGCGGCAGGAGACTTTAACCAGACATTTTCCAATGTGGACAGCAGCATGTATCCGGAGCTGAAAGGCACATGGCATGCCGGCGCGCTTTCGGTGAAATCGTTTGGGAAGAACTGGCGCTTCCTGATGGATACCAATGTCCCGACCTGCCGGTCACTGGATAAACCGCTGAAAGGGCATACTGACGGAAACTTCCAGTACTATATGATTGACGGGTTTATCGTATCGCCGAATATCAAAGTAATCAGCACGGAAACACAGGATTTGGGATTCCGCAATTCTGACCATAATCCGGTGCTGCTGCAGTTTGCGCTGAAATAGGCGCCTTTCAGAGAAGGTAAAAGACGGAAAATAAAAACGGGCTGCCGTGTGTGGACGATCTTTTCTGGAGATTGCTGTCCAGGCGCGGAAGCCTGTTTTCTTTATTTCTGCATATTTTTCTGTTCACGTTCCAGATCAGCAAAGAACTGTTCGTAGTAATCGTCTTCGCCGTCGAGCATCGGGGAATTTTCTCCGCCGCCGTTGACGGAACGCTTCATCTGTGCGTACATGGCTTCTCCTGCCGTCAGAACATCCATCTCATATAACTCATATCCGAGACTTCTCGCATAGGCGCAGAATGCGCTCAGGGGTTCTTTATCGTTTCTGGTTTCCATAAGGTGCTGGAAGACATCCGGATCCTTCAGCGCCTGCGCGCGCAGATCCGCCAGCATTGTTCCTACATCCATGACAATCTCCTTTTCCCGCGCTGAGAGGCGGTTTCTGTATTTTCGGTCCGGAAAAACACAGAAACGCGGCAGCGCGTCTTTTGTTTCTGACTGATATTGTAAACCTTTCTCGTTAAAATGGAAAGAGAGCGGATTTTCTGTGAAAGCTGTGTGGAATGCAGGCGCCTGAATTGAATGGCGGTTTCTGCCGTGGTAAAATTATCTGTATGAGAAGAAAAAATAGGAGCGATCGCCGTTATAACACGGCTGATCTACGAAATGAACGTTACAGTCCGGAGATCATCCGTGAATATGAGGACCCGGAATATGCGAAACAGGCGGAAAAATACGAGCGCAGGGCACGCAGGAGAGACGCGCGCAGGCGCGGTATTTCCGGCGAACGCCTGAACCGGAATCAGAAACGGGGATGGAAGGCAGAGCAGGAATATCTGCGTTCGCAGGGCAGACGGAACCAATCAAAAGCCGGATTTGAGAGATGGGAAAACGATGTGTTTTCTGATGGCGCGCACGGCAGCAGACGCCCGCATCGCCGCCTGCATGTTTCTGTGCTGATCCGGAACATTTTTATTCTGCTTCTGATTCTTGCCATGCTTCTGATCGCGTTCCTCTGGAGCATGACGGGAAATTTTGAGAAGCAGGATACCAGCAATGTGAACTGGGGGATCAGTCAGGCTGCCGCAGAAGGATTGAAGGGCTACCGGAATATTGCGATTCTCGGATCAGATGCCCGAAAAGGCGAGGGCTACGATGGGAGCAGGACGGACGCGATTATTATTCTCAGCATCCGGAAGAAGGACGGACGTATCCGCCTGATTTCTGTTATGCGAGATTCTTATCTGAAGCTTGCGCTTCCGAGCGGCGCCCTGACGTTGGATAAGATTACGCACGCACATGCATACGGCGGAGGAGCAGATACCTGCGCTGCGCTGAACCGCAGCCTGGACCTCAACATCCAGGAATATGTGATCTTCAACTGGAAAGCTGTCGCGGACACCGTGGACGCGCTGGGCGGCGTGACCGTGAACGTCCGTCATAATGAACTGCGCGACCTGAACCATTACGGGCATGAGACTGCTGTCAACGTCGGCGGCCATTACACCAGGATTTTGCATTCAGGAAGACAGCGCCTGGACGGCGTTCAGGCCGCGACATACTGCAGAATCCGCAAGACTTCCGGCGGCGATACCGGCCGCGCGCGGAGATATAAGACGATTGTTGCAGCTGTTATCAAAGAAGCGATGCTTTCGCCGATCGGCATTCAGAAGATGTCAAAGAATGTGCTTCCGGAAATCCGGACCAACATGAGCAGAGTCGGCATGATGACCGCGGTTCTCGGCGCCCCGGGATATGATATGGAAAAAAGCGTTGCATGGCCGAAGAGTTATTACGGCGGCATTTTAAACGGTGTCTGGTATGCCGTTCCGACAACACTGAGCGCCAATGTCACCTGGCTGCATGAAAAAGCGTTCGGGCAGAGCAACTATATTCCGTCGGGAGATTGTTCCCAGATCAGTTCAGAAATTGTGGGGCGAACGGGAATTGCAACCGGCAACAATTGATGTGTGTGTAGTTTAACAAACAGGTGTATAAAGATATTGTTGAATACATATAAACAGGCCATCAAACATGCTTTTAAAACATTGTATTTACGCATACAGGATGGCAATTGCGCATTAAATTGCGAATCTTGCACGTCGCATTTTGTCCGCCCGCGGCGGCGTCCGCATACGATCAGGCGTGTCCGGGAAGGAAAAGAGAATTTACAGGAGAACAGCAATGGCAGATATGGATAAACAGGAGAGCATCGCGATCAGAGAAAAAGCGCGCAAAGCCGTAGAGCAGTACGATCTCGGAGATCTCTGCCGGTATTGTGAAGGCGAAATCGATGAAGCAGACGTTGATCGTGAGATGAATAAGATCGTCAAACTGGTTGTACAGGATTATGAAAAAGGCCGCGACATCGACCACATGAATGTCTATGAGCAGCCGAACCAGGATGTGGTTATCGACATCTTTCAGAAACTGATGGTGATCCTCTACCCGGCATACTATAACGATGGAACGTACAGAACCAGGAGCATGAGCAGCAAGGTAGAGGTGCTGATCGATGATGTCATGTATCACCTGCGCAAGCAGATTGAAGTGGCGCTGCTGTATGATGAGCACTTCAAGGGCGCATCCAAGGCCGTCCGCAAAAAGGCGGCGCAGCAGATCTGTCTGGAGTTCTTCCGCCAGATCCCGAAGATCAGGGAGTATCTGGATACAGACCTTCAGGCAACATACGACGGCGACCCGGCGGCAAACAACAAGGACGAGATCATCCTTGCCTACCCTGGACTTTTTGCCACCACCGCGTATCGCATCGCGCATGAACTGTTCCTTCTGAACGTTCCTCTGCTTCCGCGCATGATCACGGAATACGCGCACCGCGAAACAGGCGTTGACATTCACCCGGGCGCAACCATCGGAAAATACTTCTTTATCGACCACGCCACTGGAATTGTTGTCGGCTCTACATCGATTATCGGCAGCCATGTCAAGGTATACCAGGGCGTAACCATCGGCGCGCTCTCCACACGCGCAGGCCATAAGCTGCACGGCACCAAGCGCCATCCGACCATCGAGGATAACGTCACACTTTACTCCGGCGCGTCCATCCTGGGCGGCGACACCGTCATCGGAGAAGGATCCATCGTCGGCGGAAACGCGTTCGTCACGCAGTCCATTGCGCCGCACACCCGTGTGTACGTCAAGACAGAAGAGCTGGTCGCTATTGACAGCGGCGAATCCTCCGGCGGAGCAGAGAAAGCCCCGTCCGCAGAAGACGCAAAAACCCTGTCGCCGAGCGATGCATGGTTTTATGTGATTTAGGATGTAAGAAGAATTGGATATTCACTGTCAGGAACAGAGGCCGGCGGCTGATGCAGCACGTTCGGCCTCTTGCCTGTGTGATTTGACAAAAAGCACATAGAAAGGGGAAACATGAGCTGTCAGCTGGCAATTTTTGATTTAGACGGAACCATATTAAATACACTGGACGACCTGACCAACGCGGTAAATTACGCGATGGAACAGTGCGGACTGCGGACACTGGACAGAATGACTGTCCGTGAATATCTCGGGAACGGAATGAAGTATCTGATCCACCATTCTGTACCGGAGGGAACAGCAGAAGACGTAGAAGAGAAGGCCTTTCAGCTGTTCTGTTCCTATTACGCGGATCACTGCTCTGTAAATACGCGGCCGTACGACGGGATCTTTCAGCTGATGGACGATCTCCACGAGAACGAGTGCAGGACGGCGGTTGTTTCCAATAAAGGCGATTTTGCGGTTCAGACGCTGATTCAGCAGTATTTTCCGGACTGCTTCTCTATCGCGGTAGGCGAACGCGAAAAAGACGGCATCCGCAGAAAACCGGCGCCGGACACCGTCAATGCTGTACTCCGGGAACTGCACGTCGACCGTGAAAACGCCGTCTATATCGGTGATTCTGAAGTCGATCTGGCAACTGCCGATAACGCGCATATGCGCCACATTCTGGTCACATGGGGATTCCGGGACCGCTCCTTCCTGATTGAAAAGGGAGGCAAAAACATCGTCGACACGATGGAAGAACTGGAAGATGCGATTCTGAACGGGTGAATTTGACGAACCTGCAGAGAATTTGATAAGATAGAACAAAAGACAGAATTATTTCCTGCGACGGACAGTTTTTAGCGCGGTCTGCCACGGGATTTTCTGTTCTTTATGTGGTTTTTGCGGCTTTTGAGCCGTTTTACGTATATCAGCGGGAGAGAATAGAATGAATATGAATTACAAAAAGTATTTACAGTTTGTCATCCCTTCCGTGCTGTCTATGGCATTGGCGGGTGTGTATTCCATAGTTGACGGATTCTTTGTGGGGCACAGTGTCGGCGACCTGGGCCTGTCGACGATTAATGTGGCGTACCCGGTAGAAGCATTTGTGCAGGCTCTGGGAACAGGGATCGGCATGGGAGGCGCCGTGCATTATATGATCTTTCACGCGTCCGGCGATGAAGAGGAGGCCGGAATACATATTAAATGCATGTCCTGGCTGCTGCTCTTTACCAGCTTGGCTGCCACAGTCCTGCTTCTCGTATGGGTAACACCGCTGCTGTCACTTCTCGGCGCGCGCGGAGATATGATTCCTATGGGAAAGACATACCTTCAGGTCATCATCGGCGGATCCATCCTGCAGATTTTCGGAACTGGCGTCGTGCCGATGATCCGGAACTACGGCGGCGCCGGATACGCCATGGGCGCTATGCTCAGCGGTTTCGGCACCAATATTGTACTTGACTATCTGATGGTCTGGGTTTTGGACTGGGGCGTATTCGGCGCCGGTTTGGCGACAATCCTGGGAGAAGGCGTAACTGCCGTCGCCGGTTTACTGTACCTGTTCAGAAAAAAATCACCGCTGTTCAGGATTCCGCACCGCCAGGTCGCCGCGTCCGTCCGCCGTATCCTGGGCACTGGAATTGCGCCGTTCGGCTTGACCTTCTCGCCGATCCTGTCCCTGATCGTGATGAACCGTATTTCTATGATATACGGAGGGGAATCTGCTGTTGCCGTATACGCCTGCGTGGCCTACGCAACTTCGATTGTATATCTGGTTCTGCAGGGCGTCGGCGACGGAAGCCAGCCGCTGATCAGCAGAGCCTACGGTTCAGATAACCGCAGTTCCATGCGCAGCCTGAAAAAACAGTCCTATGCCACTGCAGGAATCCTGGCTCTGCTGAGCATTCTTGTGTTCATGCTGATCCGCAGCGACATCGGCCGCATGTTCGGAGCCTCTGCTTCCGTCAATCAGACTGCATCAGAGATTACACCGATTTTCTGCATCGGATTCCTGTTCGTCGCATTCGTCCGCGTAACCTCCTCCGTGTTCTACGCCACGAGCGAAAACATGAAATCCTATCTCCTGGTTTACGCAGAACCGGTTTTTCTGCTGATCCTGTCCCTGTTCGTCCCGCAACTCGCCGGCCTGTCCGGCGTCTGGTGGAGCTACTGCGGCGCCCAGATCCTTTCCGGCGCCGCCGCAGCTCTGCTGCTTCTTCTGGAGCGCCTCCGCAGACAGCGTTAACGGTTTGCGGAGGCCTCCGTCCATTCAGATCGTCAGCTGGAACAGTGGCGGTCAAAGAAATTAATAAAACTCTCTTGACATCACTGTATTAATGCATTAATATAGTGACTGTACCAAGGCAGTAATACAATAATACAGTAGGGACGGGTCGGCCGGGCATGGGCCTCGAGACATATCAAGCGAGTCAAGCGAGTCAAACGTGTCAGGTGTGACGCAGCAGTCCGCTGAATGGAGATAACGAGAAGGGAGGAGCGGTGCATGGCATGGGAATTTAAAGACGGGATTCCGATGTATCGGCAGATTGTACGGATATTTGAGCGAAGAATCGCGTCGGGTGAGTATAAGCTGGAGGAAAAGATACCGTCGGTCCGAGATTTGGCGCTGGAAGCGGGGGTAAATCCGAATACGATGCAACGTGCGCTGTCGGAACTGGAGGCGGAAGGCCTGGTTCATACGGAGCGGACGAACGGACGGTTTGTGACGGGTGACCGGGAACAGCTGGAAGCACTGAGGAAAAGGCTGAGTGAGGAATGTATACGGAGGTTTTTCAGGGAGCTGATGGAAATCGGCATGAGCCGTCTGGAGATTATTGAGGCGGTGCGCAGTTGGAATGAAAGCGAGGAGGAATAGTTATATGGCATCTGTATTGGAGTGCAGGGGACTGACAAAGGCATATAAAGGAAAACACGCTCTGGATCATATTAATTTAAAATTGAATGCCGGGCAGATTGTCGGGCTGCTCGGGCCGAACGGAAGCGGGAAGACGACGCTGATCAAGTTAGCGACAGGGCTTCTGAAGCCATCGGACGGTGAGATTCTGATCGGCGGACTGAAACCGGGAAAGGTGACGAAGGCGCATGTGGCGTATCTTCCGGATAAGGATTTTCTTCCTCCTTACATGACCACAGAACAGCTTCTGAATATGTATCAGGACTTCTATAAGGATTTCAATCGTTCCAAGGCACTGGCGATGATTTCCAATCTGGGTCTGAACCGGAAGCAGAAGATGAAGGAGATGTCGAAGGGAACCAGGGAGAAGCTGCAGCTCATTCTGACGATGAGCCGGGAGGCTGCGGTGTATCTGCTGGATGAACCGATTGCCGGTGTGGATCCGGCGGCCAGAGACTATATTCTGCGGACGATTCTCAGCAACTACAGCGAGAAGGCGCTGGTGGTTATTTCCACACATTTGATTGCGGATGTCGAAGCGATTCTGGATGACATCGTGTTCCTGAAAAACGGACAGGTCGTCTTGCATCAGCAGGCGGACGATCTTCGTGAGGAAACCGGAAAGAGTGTGGATCATGTGTTCAGGGAGGTATTTAAATGTTAGGCAAGCTTTTTAAATATGATTTTAAATCAACCGGCCGGATTTTGGGACCGCTTTACTGTGCGCTGCTCGGCGCGGCTCTGTTTCTGGGGTTTTCAGTCAGACCGATGATGAGTGACAGTATGAGATGGGGTTCTTATGCGCTGACCACTGTCGGCAGTGTACTGTATGGATTCCTTATGGCAGCGGTTATTATTATCACGCTGATTCTGGTCCTCTACAGTGGATTCTATAAATCTCTGCTCGGCAGTGAAGGATACCTGCGTTTCAGTCTTCCGGTCAGCACCGGACAGCAGCTGGCGTCCAAGACGGTTAACGCCATGGTCTGGTTCCTTCTGGCAGGCATCGCAGTACTGGCTTCATTCATGTTTTTCAGCGTTCCGGCATTCAGCTATACGGAGCTGCACGATGGGTTCGTAAGTCTGTTTAACAGCTTGCTCAATACCGCGCAGGTCAGAAGAGAAATTGCTGTGTTCAGCGGACAGATTCTGCTGGTTATGATCGCCGGCGGGGTATCCTTTGTCCTGAAGGTCTTTGCTTCCATTACGATTGGAAATGAGTGGAACGCGCACCCGATTTTCGGGGCTGTACTGGTATACATCGGGATCAGCATCGTGGAGGCGCTGATTTCCAGCATTTTACCGTATCACATGAGAGCGATCAATTTTACTAATGCGCAGACGGTCAGTGCAATGCACGCCATTCTCTGGGGCACTCTGGCGGTTTCTGCAGTTACGGCGGCGATTTTCTACTCTATTACCTGGTATATGCTCGATCGCAGACTGAACCTGCAGTAACGTATTATTATCGGTGTCTCCCGTCCACAGGAACCGGACGGGAGATTTTGTATGCGAGTGCGGTCGGGCAATCGGACGGTTTCCGGAGGCACGTTCTGTCCATAAGCCGGATTTTATTTATACAGGAAAACAGGCCGATGCATCAGCATGTTCTGCTTAATGCGTCAGCCTGTTTTTATACGTTCAGGTTCTTGTGATTTCCGGTTCAGACCGGTTATTCAACCGGTTTAGTGTGCCAGATGTTCTCCGCGTATTCCCGGATGCTGCGGTCTGCGGCGAAGCGGGAAGCTTTAGCAATGTTGATGATGGACATGTGTGCCCAGCGTTTTTTATCCTCGTACGCGTCCTGAATCTGTTTATGCACGCGGCAGTAGTCGTGGAAGTCTGCGAGGCACATGTACGGATCGGCAATGCTGTAGGTCTTCTGGAGCAGGTACTGCTTCAGGTTGTTGAAGCTGGTGCCTGCAAATCCGGTGCCAAGTGCGTCGACTGCATTTTTGATGACCGGATCGTTCTCGTACAGTCTGCGGGAGTCGTAGGTGCGCAGGTTGTCCTGTACTTCTTCTGCATTCTGACCGAAGATAAAGATGTTATCGTCTCCGACGGCCTCATGCATCTCGACGTTCGCTCCGTCCATGGTTCCGATTGTGACAGCGCCGTTGATCATCATCTTCATGTTTCCGGTGCCGCTGGCTTCTTTTCCGGCCAGGGAGATCTGTTCGGAGATATCGGTTGCCGGCATCAGGTGCTCGGCCATGGATACGGAGTAGTTCTCGAGGAACATCACGCGCATCTTTGAACGGATTTTCGGGTCCTTCTCGATTTCCTCACCGATCTTGCAGATCAGCTGGATGATGGATTTTGCCAGATAATAGTTCGGCGCAGTCTTGGCGGCGAACAGGTAGGTCTCCGGACGCATATCCAGATTCGGGTTTTCTTTCAGCTGCTGGTATCTGGAAATGATGCGCAGGGCGTTCAGCAGCTGGCGCTTATACTCATGCAGACGCTTTGCCTGAACGATGAAGAGGGAATCCGGATCCGGCGTGATGCCGGTGTTCTTTTGGATCAGATTGGACATTCTGACCTTGTTTTCTCTCTTGATCGTCAGCACTTTGTCGGCGACAGCGGCGTCATCGGCAAAGTCAGCGAACTTGTCGAGCAGGTCGGCGTTCTTTCTGTAATCCGGTCCGATGCAGGAATCGATCAGAGACGCGAGTTCCGGGTTGGACTGGCACAGCCAGCGGCGGTAGGCGATGCCGTTGGTGACATTGGTGAATTTTTCCGGCGCTGCGAGGTAGAAATCGTGGAACAGATCGTCTTTCAGAATTTCTGAATGCAGCGCGGATACGCCGTTGACGGACTGTGAGCCGAGAACGCTGAGGTTTGCCATGCGTACCTGCCCCTGGCCGATCGGCGCCATCCAGTTGATTTTTCCTTCGTCGCCCGGGAAGATCGTTTCCATCTCTTCACGGAAGCGGCGGTCAATTTCTTTCAGAATGCTGTAGATGCGCGGCATCATGACGCGGACGATCTGCTCGCCCCATTTTTCCAGGGCTTCTGCGAGGACGGTGTGGTTGGTATAGGAAACGGCGTGTGAAACCTGTTCCCAGGCCTCGTCCCACTCGTATCCGTATTCATCCATGAAGATGCGCATCAGCTCCGGAATCGTGAGTGCCGGGTGGGTGTCGTTGATATGGATGGCCACTTTATCGGCAAAGTTGTCCAGTGTCCCGTAATCTCTGAAATGATTGCGGACGATGTTCTGGCAGGACGCGGAAACCATGAAGTACTGCTGCTTCAGACGGAGTTCCTTTCCTTCTTCGACGTTGTCCGCCGGATACAGGACTTTGGAAATCAGATGCGCGCGGTTCTCTTTCTGCGCAGCGCGGCTGAAGTCTCCGTTGTTGAAGGAAGCCATGTCAAAGTCATTGGAGGACTCGCTCTTCCATAATCTCAGTTTATCGACAACGCGCGAGTTGGCGCCGGAAATCAGCATGTCGTATGGAACGGCATCGACGACTTCTGCGTTATTGACCTCGCATTTCAGGCCTTCATCGGTCCAGTATTCATGATAGTCTCCGTAGAAGCTGACTTTGAAGCTGTCTTCATCGCGGCGGTTCAGCCAGACGTAGCCGCCCGGAAGCCAGTTGTCCGGAAGTTCCGCCTGCCAGCCGTCGACGATTTTTTGTTTGAAGAGGCCGTACTCATAACGGATGGAGAATCCGACGGCGTCATATCCCTGGGAAGCCAGCGCGTCCATGTAGCAGGCTGCGAGACGTCCGAGTCCGCCGTTTCCAAGGCCGGCATCCGGTTCGCAGTCGTACAGGTCCTGCAGCGTCAGTCCGCGCTCCTTCAGAATTTCTGCGGCCAGATCAGTCTCGTCCAGGTTGTACAGATTATTCTTCAGCGATTGTCCCATTAAGAATTCCATACTGATGTAGTATATCTTTTTGGTGTCCGCTTTTGTTTTTTCGGTTTTTCTCCGCGCCTTTTCAAATTCAAAACGGCGGCGTTTCAGCTGTTTGTTGATCAGTGTCGCGATGGCCTTATACAGGGTGTCGACCGGCGCGCTTTCAAAATCAGTGTGGAATCCGAGTTCCAGCAGCTCGTCGAGTTCGGCGCGGAAGGTTTCTTTTGAAATGCTGTAAGCGGCGGCGTTCTTCCAGGTTTTTTCCGGGGCGAACGCCGTTTTGGAGGCTGCGGCAGGCGCGGCTGTCTTTGCAGGTGTCTGCGAGGATGAAGTCTTTGCCGCAGCGCGGACTTCAGGTTTTTCTGTTGTCTCTTTTCGGTTCATGGATTTTATCGTTGTGTTGGTGGATGTTCTCATGTTTTCAATCCCTTTCTATATACTCGTATATCTGCGCGGACGGCGCGGATGTACGGCTGCATGATGGCAGAGGCATCGGCCTCTTGCGTGAACCCCTTTTGAAACAGCTGCTTTTTGTCAGAAACAGAACTACCAGCGGGCCGCCTCGGTGTAAAGGTCTCTGTAGGCCTGTGCAGAGCGCTGCCAGCTGAAATCGAGCTCCAGATCGTGCGCGACGAGTTTCTGCCAGTTTTCCCGATCGTACCAGCGGTCAATCGCGTTCTGGACGGCGCTGCGGAAGTGGCCGGCATTGAAATCGTCAAAGACAAATCCGTTGCCGTCGCCGAGGGTGCAGTCCTGGATGGAGTCGTTCAGTCCGCCTGTTCTTCTGACCACAGGGATATCTCCGTACAGGCAGCCGATCATCTGCGACAGGCCGCACGGCTCGCTTCTGGACGGCATCAGCAGGATGTCGCCGGCAGCGTACAGCTTGTGGGAAAGGTCGCGGTCGAACTGAATCAGTGCGCGCACCTGATCCGGGTGGCGGTGCTGAAGTTCGCGGAACCATTCTTCGTAGCCGTGTTCGCCGGTGCCGAGCGCCAGGAACTGTGCTTCACTGTGCCAGAGCACGTCGTCCAGTGTCTGGGTGATCAGGTCGATTCCTTTGGCCGGAACCAGGCGGCTGATCAGCGTGATGACCGGAACATCCTTAACCGGAAGGCCGTAATCCTGCTGCAGCTGGTGTTTGCAGGCCTGCTTGCCGGAAAGGCTGGATGCGTTGTAGTTTGCCGGCAGAATCGGATCGATGGACGGGTCGTAGACACAGGTGTCGATGCCGTTCAGGATGCCGCGCAGTTTAAACGCGTTGCGGCGGATGATCGGATCCAGGCCGAAGGAGAAGAACGGATCTTTCAGCTCCTGCGCATAGGTCGGGCTGACCGTGCTGACGATGTTGGCCGTTTCAATCGCGCCTTTCATCAGGTTTGCATCGCCCATGTATTCCACCAGATGGTCCGCGCCTTCCGGAAGGCCGAGAACATCGCGGATGACTTCCGTGCCGTATCTTCCCTGATACTCCACATTGTGGATCGAGAAAATCGTACGCACATTTCTGTGGTAGATCGTATCCTGGTAGATCGGAACAAGCGCGCTCTGCCAGTCGTTGGCGTGCAGAATCTGCGGATCAAATCCGATGATCGGAAGCGCTTCAAACACCGCGCGTGAGAAAAAGGCGAACCGCTCGCAGTCATCGTAATATCCGTAAAGCCCCTCGCGCTTGAAATACTCTTCATTATCGATGAAATAGTAGGTCACGCCGTCCTTTTCCAGGCGGAACACGCCCATGTACTTGGATCTCCAGGCGACCGGGATGAACTTGTTCCCGAGGTATTCCATCTGGCTGCGCCACTGGTAGCCGATTGCTCCGTAGAGCGGCATGATGACGCGGCAGTCGATGTCATCGTGTTCTGCGAGTTTCTTCGGAAGCGATCCGGCAACTTCGCCGAGGCCGCCGCTGGATGCGAACGGGACACATTCAGGTGTGACAAAGAGCACACGGACCGCGTCCGGACGCTTTTTCGGGCGGTTCGCATCGCAAGAGGCCGATGCCTTGACCGGCTTGCCGGCTTCTTCACGAATCGCTGGCTTAGGGGCTTCCTCACGAACAGCTGGCTTGGCAGGCTCCTCATGGAGAACTGGTTTTGCCGGTTCCTCGCGGACGGCCGGCTTGCCCGGCGTTTCAGGCAAGACCGGTTTGGCAGGCTCCTCGCGGACAGCCGGTTTGGCAGGCTCCGCATAGACGTGGAGCGGCTGCGGCGGCTCGGAAGCCTTGATAAATTTTGTTTCCGGTGATTCTGCGTGGATACAGATTGGGCGCTGCGGTTCGGTGACCTTTACTGCAGTGCGTTTCTCTGCAGCGGCAGCAGGCTGTTTTGCTTTTGCAGAAGCTGTATTTTTTGGCGCGGCAGTGCGGGCAGCAGATGATTTGCTGCGCGTACTCGTTTTTGCCTTGCGTTCCGCGGCGGATTTTGCTGAAGATGCTGTTTTTCTCGCCGCGGATTTCTTTTTGGCGGCGGATGCAGCAGATTTACGACTCTTAGAAGGCGCTTTTACTGGTGTTCCTGCGGCGGAAGTGCGGGCTGATGCCGTGCTGCGGGAAGCATCGGTTTTCCGGGAAGCAGCCCGGGCTGATTTATTAGACATGCGATCATCTCTCCCATACAGATTTTTCTTCGTGCATAATTATGCACAGTGGTGATTTTGTTTACGCCAGACAATGATCTGACGCAGCAGAGGATTATTTTTTGTTGCTGTAAGAGAAAAATCCTCCTTTATAATTGTAGTAAGTATATCATATTCTTGAATGTCCGTCTATGTTAGGCTATAATCAGAAATAGGATATAAATTCTGAAAATGTCAGGAAAACACACGGTTCAGCGGTGTTAGGAGGAATGGAATGGGAGTGAATCAGAGCGATGTTTCATATCAGCGGTACCTGTATCATCAGGGACGGAATTATCGCAGCTATGAGTTCTTAGGAGCGCATCCAGCAAGCAGTCCGGACGATGGTGTCTGGTTCCGGGTCTGGGCGCCGCGCGCAGAAAAGATTGCCGTTGTCGGAGATTTTAATGACTGGGATCCGGAGGCGGATATGCTGCAGCCGATGGCGGATGATCCGAGCATCTGGGAGATTCTGTGCAAGAATGCCAGAATCGGAGATCTGTATAAGTATGTGGTGACGTCTGACCGCGGAGAAGCGGTCTATAAGGCGGACCCGTACGCGTTTGAAAGCGAGAAGGGAACGATCGATGACGGCCATCTGATGGCTTCCCGGATCAGCGGACTTGCAGAAGATTTTCAGTGGGAGGATCAGGAATGGCTGGACCACAGAGATCACGAAAATCATTATGAGTCTCCGATGAATATTTATGAGCTGCACCTCGGCTCCTGGAAACACAATCCTGACGGCAGCGTGATGAATTACCGCAAGATTGCACAGGAGCTGATTCCTTATGTGGAGAGGATGGGATACACACATATAGAGCTGCTTCCTGTCATGGAATATCCGTATGAGGGATCCTGGGGGTATCAGATCACCGGATATTACAGCGTCACATCCCGGTACGGCACACCGGAAGATTTTAAGTATTTTATGAATTATGCGCATCGTCACGGAATCGGCGTGATCCTGGACTGGGTCCCGGCGCATTTCCCAAAGGATCAGCACGGACTGATCGAGTTTGACGGTCATCCGCTCTATGAGGACAGCGATCCGCTGCGCATGGAGCATAAGGGATGGGGTACGAGAGCGTTTGATTTTGGGCGTCCGGAAGTTCTGAGCTTCCTGATTTCCAATGCGTTCTTCTACTGCGATGAGTATCATGCAGACGGTCTGCGCGTGGACGCAGTAGCCGCAATGCTGTATCTGGATTACGACCGTGAACCGGGTGAATGGAGACCAAATAAGGACGGCGGAAACAGGAATTATGAGGCGATTCATTTTCTGCAGGAAATGAACAGAGATGTTCTGACTAATTATCCGGGTGTGATCACCATTGCAGAAGAATCGACGGCATGGCCGAATGTGACCAAACCGCCGCGCGACGGAGGTCTCGGATTTAACTTTAAATGGAACATGGGATGGATGAACGATACTCTGTCCTACTTTTCCACAGACCCGATCTACCGCGCGGGGATTCATAACAAGCTGACGTTCTCCATCACTTATGCCTACAGTGAGAACTATATTCTGCCGATCTCTCACGATGAGGTCGTTCACGGGAAATGCTCGCTCTTAAACAAGATGCCGGGTGAATACGATGAGAAATTTGACGGACTCCGGTCGTTCTATGTCTACATGATGACGCATCCGGGTAAAAAGCTTGTCTTTATGGGGCAGGAAATCGCGCAGTTTATTGAATGGGACGAGAAGAAAGAACTGGACTGGATGCTGCTGGACTATGAGAAGCATCATAAGATGCAGACTTTTGTCCGGGAGCTGAACCGCTATTATCTGGACACTCCGGCTATGTGGAAGAGAGATGACTCATTCGACGGATTTATCTGGATCGATGCTGACAACGCGCCGGACAACGTCTTTACCTATATGCGGACAGATGGAAAGACTACCGCGGTAGTCGCTCTGAACCTGTCCGGACGGGAGTTCCCGGTTTATGACATCGGCGTCCCAAAGGCGGCCTGCGCGCTGCCGAAGATCGATTCCGACATGATCCGGTTTGGCGGAACAGGAAGCCGCAGAAAGCGCAGCTACCCAGTCAAGAAGGGTGCGTGCAACGGATATGACCAGCACATCACCTTGTCTCTTCCGGCAAGAAGCGGAATCATTCTGGAGCTTTCCGATGAGAAACCTGCTGCAAAGCACAGAAAGCCGGCGGCAAAGAATAAGACTGCCAAGGCAGTCAAGAAGGCCGGCAAAGCATCTGTGACCAAGGGCGCTGAAAAGAAAGACGGTGCTCGCCGGAAGAGCAGTTCTGAAGCCGGAAAGAAAACGGCTGCGAAGAAGAGCAAATAATATCAGTTACAGCGATCAGGATGAAAGAACAGAGAGAAAGAGGTTATGGTTATGCTTAAAAGAAAAAAATGCCTGGCGATGCTCCTCGCAGGAGGGCAGGGCAGCCGGCTGATGCCGCTGACGGATGACATCGCAAAACCGGCTGTCCCGTTTGGCGCGCGCTACCGCATCATCGACTTTCCGCTGTCTAACTGCCTGAACTCAGGCATCGATACAGTAGGAGTTCTGACGCAGTATCGTCCGATGGAGCTGAATGATTATCTGGGAATGGGAGAGCCGTGGGATCTGAACCGCCGGTTCGGCGGACTCCACACGCTGCCGCCGTATCAGACAGGGCAGCGCTCAGACTGGTTTAAGGGGACAGCCAACGCTATTTATCAGCATATCGCGTTTATTAAAAGCTACAGTCCGGAATATGTGCTGATCCTGTCCGGCGATCATATTTACAAGATGAATTATGATCTGATGCTGAACGAGCACATCCGCAATCATGCGGATTGTACAATCGCGGTCATCGATGTCGATCCGGATGAAGCGTCGCGTTTTGGAATTATGAATACGGATGAACGCGGACGGATTCTGGAATTTGAAGAGAAACCGGCGCATCCGAAGAGTACGCAGGCGTCCATGGGCGTTTACATATTCTCCACTGACGTGCTGATCAAGTATCTGCAGGAAGATGAAGCGGATCCGGACTCTTCCAATGACTTTGGAAAGGATATTATTCCAAAGATGCTGGCGGAGGACCGCAGGATGTTCGCGTATCTGTACAAGGGGTACTGGAGAGATGTCGGAACGCTGGATTCCTACTGGTCGGCCAATATGGACGCGATCGGCATGGATCCGTCTCTGGACGAACGTCTGGTTCTGAATGATCCAGGCTGGAAAATTTACTACCGCCATCTTCTCAATGAGCCGCAGTTCCTCGGTGAGTCTGCGGATGTCACCACTTCTATTATGGGAAGTGGATGTGAGATCAACGGAAAGGTCGAGCACAGTGTGCTGTTTGATAACGTCTATGTGGAAGAGGGCGCGTACATCAAGGACAGCGTGATTCTGAGCGGCGCCAGAATACATGCCGGCGCCAGAGTGGAATACGCGATTGTCGCAGAGGATGTGGAAATCAGCGCATCCTGCGAGATCGGTGGTTCTCAGATAGAGGGCGGCCTGACCGTAATCGCGCGCGGAATTTCCATTCCGGCAGGCAAGAATGTGCAGCAGGGAGAAATCGTTACTGCAGACAAGATGAACCAGAAATAAAGGAGGCGGGGAAATGGACGCAGCAGGAATTATTTTAGCCGATACCGGTGCGGTTAATGTACCGGAGCTTATCAGAAAACGGACACTTGCGGCTATTCCGTTCGGAGCGCGTTACCGCTTGATCGATTTCGTTTTGTCGAATATGACGAACTCCGGAATCAGCAATGTCGGCATGGTAGCAAGAGAGAATTATCAGAGTCTGATGGTGCATACAGGATCGGGCGCAGTCTGGGACCTGGAGCGTAAGAGCGGAGGACTGGTGTTCCTTCCGCCGTTTTCCACGGAGCAGAATACGAACGGTCTGAAGAGGAGTCGGTTTAACGCATTGATGGAGAATGAATCCTACCTGAGAATGGTGCATAATAAATATGTCCTCATCACGAGCTGCATACCGGTCATGAATGTGGACTATAACAAGATGCTTCAGTTCCATGAAGCACATAACGCGCGCATGACAATTATGTATACCAACTATCCGATGAACGCGCAGGAGGATATCGCGAGAACCTGGATGGATGTAGACCGCGAGGGGCGCGTGTCCGGGATTGATGTGACCCGTCAGGGCAGACTCGGCGGACACTGTGCGGTAGGCGCATTCCTGATGGAGCGCGAGGATCTGCTGGATATTCTGGGCAGCTATGAGGGACAAAGGAATCTCAGCTTCCGCAAGGACGTGGTGCCGAAGCTGATCGAGCAAGGCGGCGTATGGGCATATGGCGTGGATGAGATTGCGCTGTACCTGGACACTCTTCCGGGATATCTGGCCAGCAGCCTGTCCCTGCTCCGTGCGGATGTACGTCAGGCTTTGTTCCATTCTGAGAACGGACCGGTCATCACCAAGGTCAGCGACAGTGCGCCGACGCATTACGGATCGCATGCCAGCGTCGTCAATTCACTGATCGCAGACGGCGCGGTCATCGAAGGAAATGTCAGCAATTCCATTATTTTCAGAGGCGTGCACATCGGAAAAGACGCGATTGTGAGCAACAGCGTAGTGATGCAGGATTCCACAGTATCAGACGGCGCGCGCCTGAACTATGCCGTGCTGGATAAGTCGGTCTATATCAATTCTGACCGTATTCTTTCCGGATATATCACGCATCCGTTCTTCTGTAAGCGAGACGACCGGATTTAGGAAAAGAGGAGTATGCCTGTGTTGAACACAGAAGGAAAAGTCATCTTTAACTCGAGAGATTTACAGTTTAAGAGTCCGACCGGCGCTGTGCCGGCGGGCTCTCGTGTTCGTTTTCAGATTCTGGCTGCGGACGATATCGCGCCTCGGGAAGCAAAGCTTGTGGTGGAATTTGATAAGAACCACAGCATTGCCGAATACCCGATGAAGATGTCGGATACGCCTGCGGAAACGGATGCCTATAAGGTGTTCGAGGTTTCTGTACGGATTTATGATACGGGACTGTACTGGTACCATTTCAGCGTCCGGACGGATGAGGGCTGGCTGCAGGCCGGAAAGAGCCCGCGCGGAAACCGCGCAGTGGTGACAGAAGCGCCGGCGTCCTGGCAGCAGACGGTTTACCACCGGAAATATCTGGCGCCGGAATGGCTGTACGGAGGGGTGTTCTACCATATCTTTGTCGACCGGTTTTGTCACAGCGGCGAATATCTGCCGATGGAAGGAAAAGTTATACGGAAAGACTGGGGCGGAACGCCGGAATACCGGCCAAACGCGCAGGGGAAAATCCTGAACAACGACTTTTTTGGCGGAAATCTGCGCGGAATCATAGAAAAACTGCCGTATCTGGAGCGTCTGGGGGTGACCTGTCTGTATCTCAGTCCGATTTTCAGTGCATACTCCAATCATAAGTATGATACTTCTGATTATATGAAAATTGATCCGATGTTCGGGACGGAGGGCGATTTCCGGGAACTGTGCGAACAGGCGCATAAACGCGGAATGCATGTGATTCTGGACGGAGTGTTTTCCCACACCGGGTCAGAATCGGTCTATTTTGACCGCTATGGGAAGTATGGGAACGGCGCGTGGAACCATCCGGATTCGCCGTACCGGAGCTGGTACTATTTCCATTCCGGCGAACGTTATGAAACCTGGTGGGGTATTGAAACACTGCCGAGAATCAATAAGGACGATCCCGGATGGATCCGGTTTATCTGCGGAGAAAACGGTGTGGCGCGGCGCTGGCTCCGTGCCGGCGCGGACGGCTGGAGGCTGGATGTCGCCGATGAGCTGCCGAATCATTTTCTGAAAACACTGGCGAGGGCGGTGAAAAAAGAAAAGCCGGATGCGCTGCTTCTCGGTGAGGTCTGGGAAGACGCGTCGAGCAAAATCTCCTACGATGAACGGAAGAACTACTTTGAAGGCGATAAGCTGGATTCCGTCATGAATTATCCATTCAGAAACGCGGTTATCGACTATATCATGAACGGGGACGCGTCTCTGATGCAGGATCGGATTGAGACGATTCTGGAGAATTATCCGCCGGAAGTTGTTCACTGCCTGATGAATATTCTGGGAACCCATGATACTGTCCGGATTCTGACGGCGCTGGGTGAAAATGACCTGCCGGAGCATGCAGGACGAGAGCAGAAGGCCGGATGGCGCATGGACGAGAAGCAGATGTCCCGCGCCCTGCGGAGGCTGAAAATGGCGGTCGTCATCAATATGACGCTGCCGGGCGTTCCGTGCGTATTTTATGGCGATGAGGCCGGTATGGAAGGATTTGAGGATCCGTTCTGCAGACGCTGCTATCCGTGGGGAGATGAGAATAAAGGCCTGCAGGCGTGGTACCGGAAGGTGATTGCCATCCGGCGCACGCACCGCGTTTATACATGCGGCCACTACAGAAGTGTTGCGGCATCCGGCGGAATGTATGCGTTTGAGCGGTACGGAGAACATGGCGAGACGCGGATGGTCACAGCAGCCAACTGCGGCGGCAGAGAAGAGATTCTGATCCTTGCCGGCGTTTGGAGAGATCTGCTTACGGGACTTCTGTTCCGGGATAATATTACGGTTTTTCCGGGGGAAGTTCTGCTTCTGGAAAACGTGAAAGAGGAGGGTGAAGACAGAATGGGATACAATGAGAATTACGATCGGTGGCTCGCGTCAGAAGAAGTGGATGCAGCGACCAAGAATGAGCTTCGGGGAATCGCGGACAATGAAGAGGAAATCCGCGAGAGGTTCACTTCTATGCTGAACTTTGGAACTGCCGGCCTGCGCGGCATTATGCGCGCCGGCCTGAACGGAATGAACGTCTATACCGTGCGTTATACGACGCAGGGCCTGGCTAATCTGATTAACACCTGCGGCGAGGACCTCGGAGGCGGAGTCGCAATTGCATATGATTCCCGCAACCACAGTCCGGAGTTTGCAAGAGAAGCGGCTTCTGTCCTGGCGGCCAACGGCATACCGGTCAGTCTCTTTGATGAGCTCCGGCCGACGCCGGAGCTGTCCTTTGCCATAAGGGAAACCGGATCAATCGCGGGCATCAATATTACCGCCAGCCACAATACAAAGGAATATAACGGCTATAAGGTGTACTGGGCGGACGGCGCGCAGCTGCCGCCGGAACACGCTGCGGAGATTTCCGCACAGCTGGAGAAGATCGATTTCTTCAGCGGAGTAAAGCGCATGGATTTTCAGAAAGCGCAGGACAGCGGCCTGATCCGCATGCTCGGAAAAGAGATGGACGAGAAATACCTGAGTGCTGTTCTGGAGCAGTCGGCTGCCGGAGAGTGGGTGAAGAAAGCTGCAGATTCGTTCGCGGTGGTGTACACGCCGTTCCACGGAAGCGGGTACCGGCTGGTTCCGGAGGTGCTGAAGAGAGACGGCCTGAAGCACATCATTACCGTTCCGGAGCAGATGGTCATAGATGGCGATTTTCCGACAGTAAAGTCTCCGAATCCAGAGTTCACAGAAGGATTCGCGATGGCCATTGAACGGGCAGAGAAAAATAATGTGGATCTGATTATCGGGACGGATCCGGACGGGGACCGCTGCGGAGTCTGTGTAAAGACGGATAACGGCTATCAGGCGCTGACCGGAAATCAGATCGGCGTTCTGCTTCTGGATTTCCTGATTGAAGCGCGCCGCGAGACGGGAACGCTTGCAGAGAACAGCGCGGTAGTGAAGAGCATCGTATCGACGTCCATGGCCAACAGAATCTGCGAGGTCAACCACATCAAGCTCTTTGAGACACTGACCGGATTCAAGTATATCGGAGAAAAGATCAAAGAGTTCCAGGCTTCCGGAGAATGGACGTACCTGTTCGGTTTTGAAGAGAGCAACGGCTATCTGGCAGGAACATATGCCCGTGATAAGGATGCGGTTGTCGCGTCGATGCTGGTGGCGGAGATGGCCTGCCGGTATAAGGAGCAGAAGGGCATGAATCTGTATCAGGCGCTTCTGGCTCTGTATGAAAAGTATGGGTACTACAGGGAAGCTGTGAAATCTCATGTCATGGAAGGTCTGGACGGAAAAGAAAAAATGGACGCCCTGATGGCCGGACTCAGAGAAAGTGCGCCAGAAGAATTCGGCGGAATTCCGGTCGTCCGCATCCGCGATTATGAGACCGGCGTGACAGCCGATCTCAGAACCGGAAAGAACATGCCGACCGGACTTCCGGAAAGCAATGTTCTGTATTATGAGCTGGAGGACGGCAGCAGCGCTGTAATCCGGCCGTCCGGCACCGAACCAAAGGTAAAGCTGTACATTATGGTGCATGACGACAGCGAGGAGGCGGCAAAGAAAAAACTGGAGGCCGTCACATCCTCAGGCATGAAGCTGCTTCAGGGCTAATCCCTGATCTTACCGGACCGGAAGCCTGTCATAACGCTCGCACAGGCTGCGCATCGTTTCTGTCAGTCCGTTATTGCGCGCATTCTGAAACGCATCCCCGTCCAGCCGCCAGGCCCAGTTCCCGCCGACGGTGGACGGGGTGTTTATGCGTGCGTCTGAATCCAGATTCAGCCAGTCCTGCAGCGGAATGATGCAGGTGTCGGCGCGGCTTGCCATGGCTGTACGGATCAGGTGCGCAGAGATATTGTGGTTCAGGATCGCAGCGTTGGCATTTTTCTGATTGATTTCTCCAGGGAAAGTTTTCCGGAACCAGTCGTTGATGTAGTTGGCGGTAAAGCCGCGCTGCCAGACATCCAGTTTTTCATACCAGCCGCGCGTGGTGTCATTGTCATGCGTACCGGTGTAGACAACGCAGTTCGGTGTGTAATATTCCGGCAGATACTGGTTCTTGTAATCAAAATCAAACGCGAACTGCAAGACCTTCATGCCAGGAAAGCCGGTGTTTTCAATCAGCTTATGCACATCTTCTGTCAGGAACCCGAGATCCTCGGCGATGAAATTCTGCGGGCAGTGATTCTGCTGCAGATACTTAAAAAATGACATTCCCGGACCTTTTTCCCAGTGGCCGTCCAGTGCGGAGTCAGAATCCGCCGGAATGGCGTAATACGCCTGGAATCCGCGGAAATGATCGAGACGGACGATGTCGTACAGACGGAACTGATGACGGATGCGCATCAGCCACCAGTGATAGACCGCTTTCCGTCCGCTGTGCCACCGGTACAGTGGATTTCCCCAGAGCTGACCGTTTTTGGCAAACGCGTCCGGCGGACAGCCGGAAACGGAGGCGGCGTTTAATTCTTCATCATACTGAAATATTTCCGGATAAGCCCAGCTGTCCGCGCCTTCCATAGAGGTGTAGATCGGCATGTCGCCGATAATCCGGATTCCCTTCTCATGCGCGTAATCACGTACCGCGTCCCATTGCTTCATAAACTGATACTGGATCCATTTCAGGCAGGCAATCTGCTCCCGGTTATTATCCGTCTGTTCCTGAAGCGCCTCAGGCTCACGGAAACGCAGCGGATCCGGCCACTGCCTCCACGTTTTCTCCGGATACTCTTCCGCAATCACTGTAAACAGCGCGTAATCATCCAGCCAGAATGCCTGCTCCCTGCAGAAACTCTGGAATTCATCCTGTTTTTCGGGCGGCTGGTTTTTAAAGCGGAAATACGCTTTGTGAAGAAGCGGGGTGAGCTCCGCGCGCACGCCCGCATAATCCGCCGTATACGTCTGCTTCTGGCGTCCCTCATACTGCACATATTCCTGTTCCGTAATCCATCCCTGCTCATACAGCTGTTTCGGGTCCAGATAGCACAGACTTCCGGCAAAACAGGACACCGGCTGATAAGGAGAGTTTCCCTTTCCTTCCGGCCCCAGCGGGAGAATCTGCCAGTACTTCTGGCCGGACTCCGCCAGAAAATCAATAAATCTCTTTGCGTCATCCGAGAAATTTCCGATTCTTCCCTCCGATGGCAGTGAAAAAACAGGTAATAATATGCCGCTTGCTCTCATAGTTTTGCCGTCCTCCCTTGTGTGTATCTTTTGCCGCCAGCTGCGATTCCTTATATTTTACACCGCCTGCGCAGGATTTGACAAAGAAAACAGGGGCAAGATTTATGACACAACAGGGCCTGGCTGTGATACTATGAATACAGCAGAAAACTGTACACAGCGTACAATGTATGAATCATACATATGCTGTATGTCATAAAATGACCCAGAATATCCTGGCGTTACTGAGCAGAAGGGGGAAACGTGATGAATCTGACAATTGATTTAAAGAATTCTGGAATTCCGGAGGCGAAAATCGCAGAAAGAAGAGATGAGGCCCATCAGGTTCTGAAGAAGATCTGGTCGCAGGATCTTGATTTTACCGGCTGGGTGAAATGCCCGTCCGACCTGGATACGGAGGAGCTGCAGAAAGTGAAAGACGCGGCGGACCGGATCCGGAAGACCAGTGATTATTTTCTGGTTCTGGGTGTCGGCGGATCCTTTATGGGCGCAAAAGCAGTCATTGATCTGCTGAAGCCGGAAGGCTGCCGGACAGAAGTGCTGTTTGCCGGATACCATTTCAGTGCCCGCTATATTCAGGAACTCCTGCAGAAAATTGAAGGAAAAGATCTGAGCATCTGCGTGATTTCCAAGTCCGGAACAACAACGGAAACCTTGTCCGCGTATGGAATTTTCAAAGAGTATATGCTGGAAAAATACGGAGAAGAGGAAACAGCGGCAAGAACGTATGTCATCACTGAACACCGTTCCAATTACCTGTTTGACGCGGCGACCGCTGAAGGATGTACGATCTTTGACCTTCCGCTGAATGTCGGCGGCAGATATTCCGTTCTGACTCCGGTCGGACTTCTTCCGATCGCAGCGGCGGGAATCGATATTGACGGCCTTCTGAAAGGCGCTGCAGAACTTGCGCATGAAGAGATGTTTGACGGCGACGGTCTGGATTACGCAATTCTGCGCCAGGCGATGTATGATTCTGGAAAAACTATTGAAGTGTTTGAGTTCTTTGATCCTTATGCGGCATATTTTGGCGAGTGGCTGAAGCAGCTGTTCGGCGAGAGTGAAGGAAAGGACGGAAAGGGACTCTTCCCGGCATCGCTGATCTTCTCCAGAGATCTGCACTCCATGGGTCAGTTCCTGCAGCAGGGCACGCCGTCTTTCTTTGAGACGTTCCTCCTGAATGAGCATCCGGCAGAAGATGTGGAAATCCCGGAAACAGCGATGAAACCGTTTGCGGGAAAAACCATTCAGCAGATCAATACCTGCGCTGAAAAGGGCGTGTATGATGCGCATGTCAAGGCGGGAATTCCGGCGATCCGCATCATGATCGATTACCTGAATCCGGAGCGCGTCGGCGAGCTGATCTTTTATTTTGAGGTTCAGTGCGCGGTATCCGCAATGCTGTCCGGTGTGGATCCGTTCAATCAGCCGGGGGTAGAAGCATATAAAAAAGAGATGCGCAGCTACATCGAGAAGCTGGATTAACGGCCGTTTTGTCCAGACAGAAAGCGGGACGCTGCCCTGAGCATGCCGCGCAGTCGTTGGAAAATCAATGTTGCGGCGTGTTATTCGTTATGATATAATGACAGATGCGTAAATTTTAAATAAGAACAGAGGTTATTCATGGAAATTAAAGATATTCAGCTCCGTGATCTATATAAGGACACGGACGCTTATGCAGATAAGGAAATCACAGTCCGCGGATGGGTTCGCCAGTGCCGCGGCTCCAATAAGTTCGCGTTCATCGCGCTGAACGACGGAAGCTTTTTCACTCCGGTGCAGATTGTTCTGGAAGCAGAGAAACTGGACAATTTTAAAGAAGTCTCCAGCCTTTCCCTGTCCAGCGTCATCCGAGTAAGAGGAACGCTCGTCGTTACGCCGGACGCCAAGCAGCCGTTTGAAATCCACGCGAGCGAAGTTGTGGTTGAGGCTGTTTCTGATCCGGATTACCCGCTGCAGAATAAGCGCCATACAATGGAGTTCTTAAGAGAAATCGCGCACCTGCGTCCGAGAAGCAACACGTTTGCGGCCGTATTCCGCGTACGTTCTCTGCTGGCATATGCCATTCATCAGTTCTTCCAGGAGAGAGATTTTGTCTATGTGCACACTCCAATCATCACGGGAAGCGATGCAGAAGGCGCAGGCGAGATGTTCCAGCTGACTACGCTGGACCTCGATAATCCGCCGCGCACAGAAGACGGAAAGATTGACTACAGCCAGGACTTCTTCGGAAAAGAAACCAATCTTACAGTAAGTGGACAGCTGGAGGCGGAGATCTTTGCCATGGCATTCCGCAATGTCTACACCTTCGGGCCGACTTTCCGCGCTGAAGATTCCAATACGACGCGCCACGCGTCCGAGTTCTGGATGATTGAGCCGGAGATGGCGTTCGCCGACATTAACGACGCGATGGATACTGCTGAAGCAATGGTAAAATATATCCTTCAGTATGTCATCGACAACGCGCCGGAAGAAATGGCATTCTTTAATAAGTTCATCGATAAGGGCCTCCTGGACCGTCTGCATCACGTCATCGAGTCGCCGTTTGAGCGCGTCACTTATACCGATGCCGTTAAACTGCTGCAGGAATCCGGAGAGAAGTTCGATTATCCGGTGGAATGGGGCATTGACCTCCAGACAGAGCATGAACGCTACCTGACCGAACACATCTTCAAGAAGCCGGTTTTTGTCACGAACTATCCTAAGGATATCAAGGCATTCTACATGCGTCAAAATGAAGATGGCAAGACGGTAGCTGCGTTTGATATGCTGGTTCCGGGAATCGGTGAAATTATCGGCGGAAGCCAGAGAGAAGAGCGCTTTGACATTCTCCAGAAGAGAATTGATGAGCTCGGCATGGACATGAGCAGCTACTGGTGGTACATGGACCTCAGAAAATACGGTTCCGCGGTACATTCCGGATATGGACTCGGATTCGAGCGTATGGTCATGTATGCAACCGGCATGGGCAATATCCGCGACGTGCTGCCGTTCCCGAGAACGCCGAAACACGCGGAATTTTAACGCTGACAGGTGTCGGAGGGCATAACAGAAAAGAAAATCAGATACCCGTCATAAACGGAGAGGAACGGGCTTTATTCCGGCGGCGCCGCCGCATGGGGTTGATATAAAGTCACGGATGGATTGATGTTTGGGGCTGCGCAGAGGGCGAGAAATCGCAGGCGCGGCTCTTTTTTATTCCTTGCCGGGTGTGTTTTGTCTAAGTTCAATGTGAGAAAATAGAAAAATATTTAACGAAAATTTGAAAAAGGTAGATAAAAAGGTTCGAGGCGTATATAATAGGGGTGTGACAGAATTTTGACGTTCTGGCATGTGCGAGATGCGTTGCGGCAAATAAATTGACAGAATCATTTAAAAACACAGAAGACAGTGCCGAATCAGTATAGCGCGTGACAGGCGTATCAATAAAATAAATACTGCCGGATGGCGAAGAGGGCCGGACGGCTGAAAATGAGGAGGAAGTTTGTTATGATGAAAGGCTACACGAGTGAAAACATCCGTAATGTCGCTCTGCTTGGACATGGAGGCTGCGGTAAGACCACATTTCTGGAATCCGCACTGCATGCTTCAGGCGTTACCAAGAAATTAGGAAGCATTGAAGCCGGAAACACGGTTTCTGACTATGATAAGATGGAAATTGAGCGCGGATATTCCATCAACACGACGGTTGTTCCGGTAGAATGGAAAGAAAACAAGATCAATTTCATCGATACGCCGGGATATCCGGACTTTGTCGGTGAAGTAAACGCGGCTCTGCGTGCGGCGGACGCGGCTCTGATTCTGGTTGATGCCGGCGCAGGCGTGCAGGTGGGAACACAGCAGGCATGGAATAACTGCGAGCGTTATCATACTCCGCGTTTCATCGTCATTAATAAGAGAGATAAGGACGAGTTCGACTTCTATAAGACGTTTGATGAACTGAAAGAAGCGTTTGGAAGCAAGCTGATTCCGCTGAGCTGGCCGCTGTCCGCGGAAATCGACGACGATCTGAAAGAAGCCATCGCAAGTTCCGACGATGAACTGATGGAGAAATATTTTGAGGGTGAAGACTTTACGGATGAAGAGATCCGCCGCGGTCTTCTGGAAGGCATTTCTGCCGGCGAAATCGTACCGGTCTGCTCCTCCGCATTCAAGATCAATGAAGGAATCGAGGGACTGCTGGATCTGATCGTCACCTATGTGCCGACGCCTCTGATGCACGGACCGTACCAGGCATTTAACAGCAAGAGCGAACTCGTAGAGCAGGAGCCGGTTACCGACGCCAAGATGTCCGCGTTCGTATTCAAGACAATCATCGACCCGTTTGTTGGAAAGATCTCCATCATGAAAGTGATCACCGGAAAGCTGAACAGCGGAGATGAAGTCTATGTGCCGCGCCTTGCAAAGAGCGAGAAAATCGGAAAACTGTTCTTCCTCAGAGGAAAATCACAGACAGAGCTGAACTACGCGGAAGCCGGTGATATTGTAGCCGTTGCCAAGCTGCCGAACGTAGAAAGCGGAGACACCCTCTGCGCCAAGGGCGTGGATGTCGTTTACCAGCCGCTGGATTTCCCAGAGCCGTGCTATTATATTGCCATCGAGGCAAAAGATAAGAATGATGAGGAAAAGATGGGCACAAGCCTGAAACGGCTGATGCTCGAGGATCCTTCCTTTGTTGTAGAGAGAAATGTAGAGACGCACCAGACGCTTCTCGGCGGCCAGGGAGACATTCAGCTGAACGTCATCCTGGCCAAGCTGAAAGACCGTTTTGGCGTAGACGTAAATATCGTACCGCAGAAGATTGCATACAGAGAAACAATCAAGGGCAATTCCGATGTGGAAGGAAAACATAAGAAACAGTCTGGAGGAGCTGGTCAGTATGGTGATGTATTCATTCGCTTCTCGCCGTCCAAGGAGGACTTTGAGTTCTCCGAGGAGATTTTCGGAGGCGCGATTCCTAAGAACTTTATCCCGGCAGTAGAAAAAGGACTGCGGGAATGCATGGATAAGGGACCGCTCGCAGGCTGCAAGGTGCAGGGCGTCAAGGCCGTTCTGTATGACGGATCCTACCACCCGGTAGATTCCAATGAAGTATCCTTCAAGATTGCCGCTTCCCTGGCTTTCAAGAAGGGCATCAAAGAGGCCGATCCGGTTCTGCTCGAGCCGATCATGTCTCTGAATATCTACGTTCCGAATGAAGATACCGGAGCCGTCATGGGCGACATGACCAAGAGAAGAGGCCGGATCATGGGTATGGAGCCGCAGGCAGACGGCAGTCAGATGCTTGTCGCTGCAGCGCCGCAGGCGGAACTGTTCGACTACGCGCTCGCACTCCGCTCCATGACCAAGGGCAGAGGCCGCTTCACCATGAAGTTCGACAAGTACTTTGAAGTTCCAAAGAACCTCGCAGAAAAGATCATCGCGGATCATGAGGCTGAGGAGAAGAAAGCGGCAAAATAGAGACGCAAGAGAGAACCCGTATGTCCGAAACACACCGCGGGACAGACGGGAAAGGCTGCTTGCCGCAGCATCAGGATGAGTGTGTGACTGCAGCGCATCCGTTGTGAATGCGCTGGAGTGATGTTAATATTCATTAGCACAGGGCTGCTGTCATCAGGAAAGATCATTTTTTCTGATGCAGCGGCCCTGATGTTTTTCTTCGTTGAAACGGGTCGAAAAATGTTGGAAGATTCGACTCGTGTAAATGTGTATAATAGAGACAGAGATTATACGGAGAGGGGAAAACAAGATGTCAAAAAAACCGCAGACGGTATGGGTGTGTCAGGAATGTGGATACGAGAGTCCCAAGTGGCTCGGGCGCTGTATCTGCGGCGCGTTCGGATCCATGGTCGAGGAGAAGGTGATTCCGGAAGACGAGAAGGATTCCAGGCGCCGCGTTTCATCTGGTTCAGAGACGGCCGGGGGTGCGGGAAGGCCGCAGAAGCTGAAGAAAGTCGGTTCGGCGGAATACGCGCGGCTGAAAACCGGGATGCGCGAACTGGACCGCGTTCTGGGCGGCGGCCTGGTTCCCGGTTCACTGACCTTGATTTCCGGAGAGCCGGGAATCGGGAAATCGACGCTGATCATTCAGGCGGCTGCGGAAATTGCGGCGCGGGAGGGAACGGTTCTGTATGTTTCCGGAGAAGAATCGGAAGAGCAGATCAAGATGCGCGCTGACCGCGTCTGCAGAGAGCTTCCGGATTCCCTGCTGGTTATGGCGGAGACAAACATGGAGAATATCATGGCCGTCAGTGAATCCTGCAAACCGAAATTCCTGATCATCGACTCCATTCAGACAATTTATTCCGATACGCTGGATTCTGCGCCGGGAAGTGTTTCCCAGGTGCGGACCTGCGGGAATATGCTGATGAAAATCGGGAAATCCTGGAACGTGCCGATCTTCATCGTTGCTCATGTCACCAAAAGCGGAGAGCTTGCCGGGCCTAAGACAGTGGAGCATCTCGTGGACACGGTGCTGCATTTTTCCGGAGAACGCGACCACGAAGTCCGCATTCTCCGCGCGTTCAAAAATCGTTTCGGAACAACCAGTGAGATCGGCGCGTTCCGCATGGAAGAGCGCGGCTTGATGGAGATTCAGGATATTTCCGCGACGTTTCTGGAGAACCGGGAGGCCTGTGAAGAGGGATCCGTCATCACCGCTGTTTATGAGGGCAGCCGTCCGGTGTTTCTGGAAGTTCAGGCGCTGACCTCGCGCACCGCAGCGGGATTTCCGCGGCGTACCGCCGTCGGCGTCGACCAGAAGCGCCTGGCCATGATTCTCGCGGTGCTGGAGAAAAAACTCGGCATTCATCTTTCGGATCAGGACGTGTATGTAAATATCGTGGGCGGTCTGCGCGCAGACCGGACTTCCGTGGATCTGGGCATCGCGCTCGCGATCTATTCCACTATCCGCGGCGCGGCCCCGTCCAGAAGAGCCGTGGCCATCGGAGAAGTCGGACTGACCGGAGAGCTGCGTTCCGTCCAGAACGCGGACCGGATTGTCATGGAGGCCGCGCGGCTCGGGTACGAGCAGATCATTCTGCCGGCGCGGAGCGCGGAGCGCATTGACCGTTCTAAACTTCCGGATACCTGCCGGATTGCAGGCGTGCGGAACATTTACGAGGCGGCTCATGCCTTTCTCGACTGATTCCTTGCCGTGTCTGTTTTGTCTGCACAGACAAAAATACCAGCCGCAGGGAGAAAAATCTGCGATTCCGGACCGGGATTGCGGTTAACAGTTGACCTGATTCCGGTTTCGCATTAGAATAAATAAGTTGTGAAATGAATTTCGGGAAAATACTGCACAGGAGCGGATCAGGATGAATGAGATTGTGTTCCTGTGCATGTTGAATTTATGGTACTATAGAAACGGATGAAGATTGAAGTCAGTGAGCTGTCCGCTCAAGAATTTATGTACTGTTTCAGTTGCCGTGTATGGAAGAGACATCCGCACAGAAAGGGGAAGTTATGGCTGTAAAGTATATTTTTGTCACAGGAGGCGTAGTTTCTGGGTTAGGAAAGGGAATTACGGCAGCGTCCCTCGGCCGTCTGCTGAAAGCGCGCGGCTATAAGGTCACGATGCAGAAGTTCGATCCATACATCAATATCGACCCGGGCACAATGAACCCGGTGCAGCACGGAGAAGTATTTGTTACAGATGACGGCGCAGAGACAGATCTGGATCTCGGTCACTATGAGCGGTTTATCGATGAGTCCCTGACACAGAACTCCAATGTCACAACCGGAAAGGTGTACTGGTCCGTACTGAATAAAGAGCGCAGAGGCGATTACGGCGGAGGCACAGTTCAGGTTATTCCGCACATCACCAATGAAATCAAATCCCGTTTTTACCGTCAGCCTGCAGCAGTAGAGGATTATGACGGACCGGGAATGGATACAGAGATCGCGATTATCGAAGTTGGCGGCACCGTCGGAGACATTGAATCCCAGCCGTACCTCGAAGCAATCCGTCAGTTCCGCGCAGAGATCGGACCGGGAAACTCTATGCTTCTGCATGTTACTCTGGTGCCGTACCTGGCATGTTCCAGAGAGCTGAAGACCAAGCCGACACAGTCCTCCGTAAAGGATCTGCAGGGAATGGGAATTCAGCCGGACGTACTGGTCCTGCGCTGTGAAAAACCGCTGACAGAAACTGTACGCAACAAGATCGCGCTGTTCTGCAACGTTCCAAAAGAAAATGTTATAGAGAACATGGATCTGCCGATCCTGTACGAGGTGCCGATGGCTCTCGAAAAAGAGCATATCGCTCAGATCGCCTGCAAATGCCTGCAGCTGCCATGCCCGCAGCCGGAGCTGGACGACTGGAAAGAGATGTTGTACAACTGGCAGCACCCGAAAAAGACCGTCAATGTTGCGCTGGTCGGCAAATATGTAGAGCTGCACGACGCGTATCTGTCCGTCGTAGAAGCCCTGCACGCAGCCGGTGCTTACAATCATGCCGACATCAAGATCGACTGGGTGGATTCTGAAGAAGTCAGCAGCTACAACGTCAACGACCGCCTGAAAGACGCAGACGGAATCCTGGTTCCGGGCGGATTTGGAACCAGAGGCCTTGCCGGAAAGATTGCCGCTATCCGTTATGCCAGAGAAAACAAAGTTCCATTCCTTGGACTCTGCCTCGGCATGCAGATGGCCATCGTCGAGTTTGCGAGAGACGTTCTGGGTTTGACTGATGCCAACAGCGTCGAGGTCGATCCGGAAACCAAGAACCCGGTCATCCATCTGATGCCGGATCAGGAAGGCGTAGTCGATATCGGAGGAACTCTCCGTCTCGGCTCTTATCCTTGCGTACTCACTCCGGGCACCAAGTCCTGCGAACTCTACGGCACTGACCATATTAAAGAGAGACACAGACACAGATACGAGGTCAACAACATGTACCGCGAAGCCCTTCAGGAGCACGGCATGGTACTCGCCGGAAAATCCCCGGACGGCCGCATTGTAGAAATGATCGAACTGAAGGACCACCCGTTCTTCATCGCGACACAGGCACATCCGGAATTCAAATCCAGACCGAACCGTCCGCATCCGCTGTTCAGAGGCTTCATTGCCGCAGTCAGCGAATACGATGATCAGCATAAGTAATCGAAATCGAGTAATATTGTAACAAAGCCTCCGAACGAGCCGCGTATGATCGCTCTCGTGCGGAGGCCTTTTTTTGACAACAGTTGGACAGCGGCTGTCGAACCGGAAAACCAGTAGCCCGGAGGTCCTAAAAACGCCGCTGTCCAACTGGAAGCCGGAAAACGCGGCAGTCTAGAAGGACAGCGGCCACCGAACCGGAAACCCGGCAACTTAGCTGTCGCTTTCCGGTGCGGAGCCAGGTGCGGTTCCTGGGACACTGCCGGTTTGTTTGGACGGCCCGGGCTGTGCGGCGCTGCGGCCGGTGTTGATTTCTGCGGTGTGGCGGCGGGCGCCGAGGCCGCGCATATTTCTGGAGTTGTGGTTCCGTGTGGTGTGAATGAGCGGAAGTTCGAACCAGAAGGTGCTGCCCTTTCCGACGGTGCTGTCGACGTCAAAGGTGGCTTTGTGCAGGTTCAGGATTTCCTTTACAATGGACAGGCCGAGTCCGGTGCTCTTGGTGTCGCGGGCGTGGTTGGCGCTTGCTTTGTAGTATTTATCCCAGACGTGCGGGAGCTCGTCGGCAGGGATGCCGGGACCGTGGTCTTCTACGGAGAAGCGGATTTTTCTGCCGGTGCGCTTCAGAGTGACGCGGATGTACTTGTCGTCGCCGCAGTATTTTACGGCGTTGGACATCAGGTTGTTCATGACCTGCTTGATTTTTGCTTCGTCAGCATTGACCATCATCGCAGCTTTCGGGTGCTGGAAGATGATGTTGTAGCCTTCCTTGTCGTTCAGCACTTCGTAGGTAGACATGACATCTGCCGCGGCCTGGGTGAGGTTGAACGGCGCGTTGATCAGGAGCATGCGCTTGGACTGCATGCGGGACATGGTCAGCATGTCGTTTACCAGTGCGTTCAGGCGGTCGGATTCATCGATGATGACTTTCAGGTGTTTGTTGCGCTTTTCCGGGTTGTCGCCCGAGAGGTCGCGGATCATTTCCGCGTAGGAGCGGATCATGGTCAGAGGGGTGCGCAGGTCATGGGAGACGTTGGCGATCAGGTCCTGCTGGTACTGACCGGTTCGCTCGATCTCGGATTCAGCAAGGTTCAGGGTTTCCGCGAGTTCCTGGATTTCGGAATAGCGGCTGCTCTGGAATTTCACGTTGTAATCGCCCTTGCTCATTTTTGCGGCGGCATTGGTGATCTGCCGGATTGGCTGGCTGATATGGCGCGCGAGCAGGATGGACAGCAGCAGCGCCAGGCACAGGGCGATCACGATGATGTACAGCAGCTGGTGTTTTAGAATTTCAACCGTGGAGTGCATCGGATACAGCGGAGAAAAGATGAACATCACATAACTGTCCGCATTCTGTGCGCTGCTGCGGTTGCTTTTATCCAGGAATCCGGCGTATTCCAGCGTCCGGTTTTCCGGCTGCGCGCGGTTGGTCAGAATCTCTGAGATGCTGTCGAACGAGCTGGTCTGCAGTTTTGCGTTCAGGCGGAACATTTCCGCTTCATAGCGGCTGTCATAGTAATACTGCTGATCGATTGGCTGGCCGGCCTTGTTGGTCACCGATCTTCCCGTGCGTGTCCGGATGAAAATCGTCAGATCATCTTCTGCGGAGACTTCCTTTATGACGGCTTTCAGCGCTGTCAGGTCCCCGTCCTTTGACTGGTACGATTTCCGGATCTGGTCGGCGATGCGGGCGGTCTGCTTGGTTTTCATATCCTCATAGTAATTATTGAGGAAAAAGATCTGCAGAAACCAGACGAGAATCATCATGATGACCGCAAATACCAGGAAGTAAGCGAGCAGCTTGAATTTTATGCTGTGAAAGTCGATTTTTTTTCGTTCCATTTCAGAATTCCTTTCGCTTCAGGCTCTCTCTTTCGTGTTCGTGCTGCGATATCGCGTGTCTGTTGCAATCAGGGGCACACGGAGTGGAATGGTATAGAAAAACCGGTGCGGACGCTGTGTTTCAGGATCCGGTCACCGGTGTATGTGCTTGCAGAAACCGTCATCCCCTGGCGCAGTTGCTTTTTGTCGACAAAAAGCAGCCGGGCTGAGGAGACTCCGGGCAGGTTAGTCCTCCGGACACTCGAACTTATAGCCGACGCCGCGCAGAGTTACGATAAAACTGCGGTAAGGTCCGAGTGCGTTTCTCAGGTTCTTGATGTGGGTGTCGATGGTGCGGTCATCGCCAAAGAAATCATAGCCCCAGATGTCGGACAGCAGCTTGTCTCTGGATAACGCGATGTCACGGTTCTGGATCAGATAGAACAGCAGCTCGTACTCTTTTGGGGTGAGGTCGACGCGCTTGCCGTCTACGGTGACGGTGCGTGCCGGGATATTGATTTCCAGGCCTTTGAAACGCATGACGTCTGCCTTGGAGCGGGTGCTTGCGTCGCGGCGCTTCAGTACAGCGTTGACTCTGGCCATGAGTTCCTTAGGGCTGAACGGCTTGACGATGTAATCATCGATGCCGAGCTCAAAACCGAAGAGCTTGTCGTATTCTTCTCCTCTTGCGGACAGCATGATGATCGGTGTATCGCTAGTCTTGCGGATTTCCTTGCATGTGGAGAATCCGTCCAGTTTCGGCATCATGATGTCCAGGATGATAAGGTCATAGTTATTCAGTTTACACAGGCCGATGGCGGACATTCCGTCCTCTGCCTCGGTTACATCGTAACCGTTGAATTCTGCGTATTCGCGGATGACTTCCCTGATTTTTGGTTCGTCATCAACGACTAATAATTTATACATAGAGATACTCCTCCCTGCTTTTCACAATTCTTCACCATATTTTACCACAAAAGAATTGCGATATAAAGGGATCTGTGTGCATGCAGTTCTTGAATGGTTCGGGTTTTTGAATTATACTGGTTTTACGGAATTACGAAGAAGGTAGAAATTTTCGTAAACCGGCATCCGACGGCTAGTAGGAAGCAATAAAGAAAAAAGCAGTGTTTCTGACGGACGAGGATGGATGGATATAGAATATATGAGGAAAGGAGGGGTTGATGTGATCAGAAAGTTTATGCGTGTGATTTTTGCGCTGCTCGGCGCGGCGCTTGGGTATGGAGTAACCCGGCTGATTCAGGACATTATTTATTCGATCGGCGGATCGAACGCGATGTTGTCGGCCGGAAAGCTCACAGCAATTGCAATTTCAGTCGCAATTATTCTGGGTTTTATCTTTTTTATGACGGCACCTGCTGTTGGGCGCAAGGGACTCCGGCTCAGTAAAAACATCGGAAACGATCTGCAGAATGTATCCAGCAGCACCATTATTTCCGGTACGATCGGGCTGATTGCGGCGCTGGTAATTGCGTTTTTTATTTCCCAGCTTGCCAGTTTTGTGATCAACAGGTACGTACACGCGCTGATTGTGGTCGCAATTTACGGCATTTTATGTTATCTCGGTGTTGTCATCGGCACGACCAAGGGCGCGGAGATGGTGTCCAATATGCAGGCAGCAAGGAAACAGACGGAAGCGGCGCTGGCGGGCTCGGTCAAGGCCGGACGCGGCACGCGCAGAAAAGGCGCGCCGGCAATGCCTAAGATCTTGGACACGAGCGTCATTATCGACGGACGAATCGCCGATATTATGGGGACCGGATTTCTGGAAGGACCGATCGTCATTCCGGAGTTTGTCCTGGTTGAACTCAGACATATCGCAGATTCCGCGGACTCGCTGAAACGCGCGAGAGGTCGTCACGGGCTGGATATTCTGAACCAGATCCAGACAGAATACGGTGTGGAAATCTATAATACGGAAAAAGAAAAGGCGCTGAATGAGATTCCGGAAGTCGATGTCAAGCTGCTGAAGCTGGCGCAGATCATGGGCGGCGCAGTGGTGACCAATGACTATAACCTGAATAAGGTCGCCGGAATTAATAAGATCAAGGTGCTGAACATCAATGAGCTGGCGAATACGCTGAAACCGGTTGTGCTTCCGGGAGAAGAGATGACGCTGAAGATTGTCAAGCACGGAAAGGATTCAGCGCAGGGCATCGGTTATCTGAATGACGGAACCATGATCGTTGTGGAAGACGGCGTTTCCATGATCGGAAAGACAGCCAATATCCGTGTTACCAGCGTGCTGCAGACTTCGGCCGGAAAGATGATTTTCGGACGTCTGCAGAAATCGTAGACGTGCTCTGGAAGGAAGCCTGCAGAATCTGCAAACGAAAAATCCTGCAGAAAACAGTCTTTTAAGGCGGCAGGCGCACGGAGGTGCAGGGAGTACAGAGGTTAAAGAAAAAGAAAGGGAAAATGCGGTATGCGGACAGGCGTTCGGCATACCGCATATTTACTGTGAAATGTTCAAGGGAAGAGAAACAGCTGCGGTGATAACCGCAGGAGGGTCAGGAACGCGTATGGGCGCGCCGGTGCCCAAGCAGTTTTTACAGATCGGAGGGCGCGCCATTCTGCAGCGGACGGCAGACCGGTTCCTGCGGCAGCCGTGGATCGACCGGATTGTCATTACTCTGCCGAAAGATCAGATGGAGAAGGGGAAAAGACTTTTTCCTCACGCGCAGACAGAGGATAAGACGGCAGGCGGCAGATCCGTAAAGGCGCAGGAGTGCGGAGCCATTCCGATGACTCTTGTTTCCGGAGGAAACACCCGTCAGGATTCCGTCCGCAATGCGCTGCGGTATTTAAAAGATACCGGATTCAGTGAAGATGGGATTGTTCTGGTGCAGGACGGCGTCCGCCCGTTTACGGAAGATTCTACCATTCAGGATGTCCTGGAGAAGGCGGCGCAGACAGACGCGGCAATCGCTGCGGTTCCGGCGGTCAGTACAATCCGCCACATTACAGAAGGAACGCTCAGCCGCGCGGAACTCTACAGCGTGCAGACGCCGCAGGGGTTCCGTTTCGGTCTGCTGCTGCAGGCGTATGAAGCGGCGTACCGGGATCATTTCATCGGCACGGATGAGGCCGGCCTGGTTGAGCGGGTCGGCGTTCTGCCGGCGATTGCCGCGGGGACGCCGTCCAATATCAAGATTACAACACCGGAGGATTTAAAAGGGATGAACAGACAAATGCGAATCGGCACAGGGTTTGACGTGCATGTGCTGACCGAGGGAAGAAAACTGATTCTGGGAGGCGTGGAGGTCCCATACGAAAAGGGTCTCATGGGGCATTCCGATGCCGATGTGCTGATCCATGCTCTGATGGACGCCATGCTCGGTGCTGCCGCACTTGGGGACATCGGAAAGCTGTTCCCGGATAATGATCCGGCCTATGAAGGAGCGGACAGCATGAAACTGCTGGCTTGTGTCGCGGAGACGCTGAAGGAGCATGGATGGAAGCTCAGCAATGCGGACATGACCGTCATCTGCCAGAAGCCGAAACTCGCCTCCTATATTCCGGAGATGCGGACACGGATTGCCGCCGCGGCCGGAGTTCCGGAGGACGCGGTCAGTGTTAAGGCGACGACGACGGAAAAACTCGGTTTCACCGGGCGCGGAGAGGGAATCGCCGCGGAAGCGGTGTGCATGATCGAATCCCTGTAGCAGAATTGCCGGCGGTGTCTGACCGGCGGTCGGCTGCGTTTTACCGGCTGTTTTCAATGGATAAGCGCTGCGGGCGAGGGGCAGAAAATTCGGGTATTTTATTCGGGCTTCACGCGCGTATCTCCTTGCCTGGCCGATTTTTGTCGCAGTATAGAGAATATTGATAAAAAAAGAGTGAAAAATATAGGGAAGTTTGATATAATAATAACTATCTATTGTGGGAACCACACAAAATGCTAAGCTTAAGGAGGATTAGACTTATGCGAATGTCTAAAATGTATTTCAAAACATACCATGATGATCCGGCAGATGCTGTGATCCCAAGTCATAAACTCATGTTGAGAGCCGGAATGATCCGTCGTCAGGCTTCCGGTGTGTACGCGTTCATGCAGCCTGGATGGAGAGCTGTCCGCAAGGTTGAGCAGATCGTACGTGAGGAAATGGACAGAACGGGCGCACAGGAAATTCACATGTCTGCTGTAATCCCCGCAGAGCTTTGGCAGGAAACCGGAAGATGGAATGAGTATGGACCGGAACTCTGGAGAATCAAGGACAGAAACGGAAGAGACTTCTGCCTTGGACCGACTCATGAGGAGTGCTTTACCGATGTTGCCAGAAATGATCTGACTTCATATAAGCAGCTGCCGGTCAATCTATATCAGATTCAGACCAAGTACAGAGATGAAGCGCGTCCGCGTTTTGGACTGCTGCGTTCCAGAGAGTTCGTCATGAAGGATGCGTATTCCTTTGATGTCGACCAGGAGGGTCTGGATAAGAGCTACATGGATATGTACCATGCGTATGAGAAGGTCTTCAAGCGCTGCGGACTGGACTGCCGTCCGGTAGAGGCGGACACTGGCGCGATCGGCGGAAGCAATTCTCATGAATTCAGTGCGCTGTCTGAAGTGGGAGAGAGTGATCTGTTCTACTGCGACAAGTGCGGCATGGCGGCGACGGATGAGCGCTGTGAGTGTGTCGATGCGGCTCCGCAGGATGATGTGGAGATGCTGCCGCTCGAGAAGAAGACGACTCCGGGCACCAAGACGATCGAGGCAGTCTGCGATTATCTGCATTTAGACAAAAAGCAGACGATCAAGGCGCTTCTGTTTGTCACTTATGATGAGGCAACGCTGAAGGAGAACGGATACGTAGCAGCATTCGTAAGAGGCGACCGCGACGTAAATATGATCAAGCTGGTCAACGCGCTGAATATTCCGGAATTCTGCATTGAGTTCGCAGATGAGGCAAAGATGGGACCGGCAACGGGAAGTGTCGGCGGATTTACAGGACCGATGGGTCTGCACGACTGCAAGATCGTTGTGGACAGTGAGCTGCCGGGACTGAAGAACCTGTGCGCAGGCGCCTGTGAGGAGGATCACCATTACATCAACGTCAACTATGGCAGAGATTATACCGGCGACATTGTAACGGATATCAAGATGATGAAGGAAGGAGACCCTTGCCCGGTATGCGGCGCTCCGGTCAAGCATACCAAGGGTATTGAGGTCGGTCAGGTCTTCAAACTCGGAACCAAGTATTCTGAGTCCATGGGCGCTTACTATCTGGATCAGAACCAGGAGAAACACCCGATCGTTATGGGATGCTACGGAATCGGCGTAACCAGAACGGTTGCCGCGGTTATCGAGCAGCATCATGATGATAAGGGAATCATCTGGCCGGTATCGGTCGCTCCGTATCACGTCATGATTACCGTGATTAAGCCGAGTGATGAGAACCAGATGGATGTTGCGCTGAAGATCCAGGATGAGCTGGAGAAGCAGGGCGTGGAAGTTCTGGTCGACGACCGCGATGAGCGTGCGGGCGTGAAGTTCAATGACGCGGATCTTCTGGGATATCCGGTTATGATTACGGTCGGCGGAAAAGCTTCTGACGGCATCGTGGAGTATAAGCTTCGCCGCGATGAGGAGCATATGGAAGAGATTTCCGCAGATGAAGCGGTAAAGCGCGCAGCAGAGCTTGTTGCGGCTGAGCGGTTTGGCTGTTAGAATAGAATCTGATGGAAACGCAATCCGGCAGCAGGGAGAAATTTCCTGCTGCCGTTTTTTCTGCGGAGAAATCCGGAGACGGAAAGGCCTGTAAAGTGATCCGCCGGGGCGGACAGGGCCTGAACAGAATGGAAATATTTAAAGACAGAGGATGTGGGAGAATGGGAAAACGAGAGGCGAACACGGAGCAGACAGCGCCGGAGAAAGCCGCAGGAGGCAGTTTGGCGAAGGAACCGGAGTTGAGAGATGCCGGATGCCTGATTCTGTTCTGGGAATTCTTTAAACTGGGAATAATGACGATTGGCGGAGGAATGGCGATGATTCCGCAGATGCAGGCCATCATGGTGGAAAAGAACCACTGGGTCAGAGAAGATGACATCATCGACTGCATTGCGGTCAGCCAGAGCCTTCCGGGTGTCATTGCCATCAACATGGCCACGTATATCGGTTTTGAGAAGCGAAAGTGGAGAGGCGCGATAGCTGCGACGATCGGGGTTCTTCTCCCGAGTTTGATCATCATTATCGCGGTTACCGAGCTGCTTCACGGCATCGGCGGCAGTCCGTATGTGAAAGGCGCGCTGGTCGGCATCAAGGCGGCGGCGACCGGTCTGATCGGCTGGGCTGCGTACACCATCGCCCGCCGCGTGGTGAAGAACTGGTTCGCGGCGGCGCTGGCGATTGCCGGATTTGTGCTGATCACGTTCTTCAATGTCAATGCCGTCTGGGTCATTCTGGGAAGCATTGCGCTGGGCCTGATCTATTCCAAAGTTACAGAAAACCGGGTTCCCCCGGAAACGGCGTCCGGCGGCGATCAGGAGGTTGCGTCACCTGCAGACACCGGGCAGCCGGATGATGGATGTGCGGGCGGAAAGGAGGACGAGTAAATGGTTTACCTTCTTCTTTTTCTTCAGTTTGCAAAAGTCGGCCTGCTTGGATTTGGCGGAGGCCTCGCTATGCTGCCGATGATCTATCAGACTGCACTGACCTTCGGCGCCATGTCAAAAGGAGAATTCTCCAATCTGGTCGCCATTTCACAGATGACGCCGGGACCGCTGGCCGTCAATGCGGCGACCTATGTCGGCTACAACACAGCAGGTGTATTTGGCGCGGTTGTTGCCACACTGGGCGAAGCCACGCCGTCGTTCATCCTGATTTCCCTGGTTGTGAGTCTGCTGACCCGGTTCCGGGAGAGCCCGCTCGTAGAAGGTGCGTTTAAAGGCATCCGGCCGGTTACAGCCGGTCTGATCGGCGCATCCTTTGTCATGGTCGGCGAGAGCGTGTTCACCAGCCTCAACCCGATTCCGATCATCATCTGCGCGGCCACCGTGTTCATGGCCGGAAAACTCAAGTGGAGCCCGATCACCATCATGGTCATCGCCGGCGTCGCAGGCGCGTTTTTGTGCAGGTAGCTGCAAGCCGCATGTCGTAAAATGGCGCTTGCCCGCGTGAGGCCGAAAGAACCTTGAGGATTTTGCATGTAAAAGGGTATAATAGAACAACGTGCATGACTGGCATGCCGTTAGAAGAGTTAAGAATGATATTGAGATAAACAGCCGTTATTGCATATTATGTGCAGGCATGGAGGAAAGAAAATGAAAAAAGTAACGATTACAATGGAAAACGGCGGCGTTATGACCGGCGAACTGTATGAAGATATCGCTCCGATTACTGTGGAGAATTTTGAGAAGCTCGCTAAGAGCGGTTTTTATGACGGTCTGACCTTCCATCGCGTTATTCCGGGATTCATGATCCAGGGCGGAGATCCGGACGGAACAGGCGCAGGCGGCCCGGGATATTCCATTAAGGGAGAGTTTGCCGCAAACGGCGTCAAGAATGATCTGAAGCACACCACTGGTGTTCTGTCTATGGCAAGAACCATGGATCCGAATTCCGCAGGCTCTCAGTTCTTTATCATGGTTGCGGATGCGCCGCATCTGGACGGACAGTATGCCGCATTCGGAAAGATCACCGATGGAATGGAGGTTGCGCAGAACATCGCGAACGTTCCGAGAAGCATGTGGAACGACAAACCGGAGGAGCCGGTTGTCATCAAGACTATTGTCGTAGAATAATTCGCGGGCGTTCATGCGTTTTGTGAACGCAGAAAACAAGATGAGATAACTGCTAGGAGTGAACGGTCAATATGAAAATATATAACACACTGACAAGAGAGAAAGAAGAATTCCGCCCGATTCATGAGAATGAGGCACTGATCTATTCCTGCGGACCGACGGTATATAACTATATCCATATCGGAAACGCGAGACCGATTGTTGTGTTTGACACTTTCCGCAAGTACCTTCAGTACCGCGGCTATAAAGTGAGGTTTGTGCAGAATTTCACCGACGTAGATGACAAGATCATCCGCAAGGCCAAGGAAGAGGGAATCGGTGCTATGGACGTCGCAGAGAAATACATTAAAGAGTATTTTGAAGATGTGCAGGCGATGAACGTGACCCGCGCAGATGTCCATCCTAGAGTATCGGAGCATATTCCGGACATCATTGCATTTATCCAGACATTGATCGACAAAGGGTACGCGTATGAGGCTGACGGGGATGTATACTTCAGCACCCGCAAAGCCAAGAATTACGGAAAGCTCTCCGGTCAGAACATCGATGATCTGGAAGCCGGCGCCCGCATTGCTGTCGGTGAGGTAAAAAAAGATCCGCTGGATTTTGCGCTCTGGAAGGCGCGCAAAGAAGAAAGTGAAATCGCATGGGAATCTCCATGGGGAATGGGCCGTCCGGGATGGCACATTGAATGCTCGACCATGGCCAAGAAGCACCTCGGCGATACCATCGACGTTCACTGCGGCGGCCAGGATCTGATGTTCCCGCATCATGAGAATGAGATCGCGCAGTCGGAGTGCTGCAACGGTGTGCCATTCGCGCATTACTGGATGCATAACGCCTACATCACCATGAATAACGTCAAAATGTCCAAGTCCAAGGGCAATTTCATGACCGTGCGCGAAATCAGAAAGAAATATGACGGCGAAGTCATCCGTTTCTTCCTGCTTTCCGGACAGTACAGAAATCCGATTGACTACAGTGACGAGCTGATGGAACAGTCCGAGGCCGGACTTCAGCGCATGCGCAACTGCAAGGAGACTTTGGAATACCTTCAGAAGAACGGTAAAGACGGAGACATGAACGCGGACGAGCAGAAGACAGCGGAGACATTCCCAAAATACGTACAGGAATTCTGCGAGGTCATGGACGATGACCTGAACACTGCGGACGGAATCAGCACCGTCTTTGAATTAGTTTCCGCAATCAACTCCGTAAACAGCGCAGACAGCACCAAAGCGTTTGCAAAGGCTGCAGAAGATCAGCTCATGCAGTTCTGCGATGTTCTGGGTCTCCTGCAGCAGGATCAGCAGGAGAAAATCGATCCGGAAGTGAAGAAACTGGTAGAGGAACGTCAGGAAGCGCGCAAGGCCAGAAACTTTGCACGCGCAGACGAGATCCGCGATCAGCTGAAGGAAATGGGCATCACGCTGAAGGACACTCCGCAGGGCGTGCAGATTATAAAGGAGTAGCATGGCAGAAGAAACGATCACAGAAAACCAGAGCCAGAAGGTCAGTATTTCCGCCTCCAACACGACCGCGCTGGCCTACCTGGGAGACGCTGTATATGAGGTCTTTATCCGCCGTTACGTGCTGAAAGACGGCGGCGTGCAGGTGGACCGCCTGAACCGGAAAGCAATCCAGTTCGTCCGGGCGGACAGCCAGGCCGCGACCGTGCAGAAAATGATCGAAGAGGGGTTTCTCACCGATGAAGAGGTGCGTCTGGTGAAGCGCGGGCGGAACCACACCAACACCTCGCGTCCGAGAGGCTCCTCTCCCATGCAGTATAAGTGGGCGACCGGATTTGAAGCGCTGGTCGGCTATCTCTATCAAAGCGGACAGTCAGACCGTCTTCAGGCCGTTGTCGGACGCGCCATAGAGATCGGAGAACAGTATCAGGACGCACAACGTGCGCAGAAAGAACAGAAGGGGAAATAATGAGTTACGCAGATAAACTGTTTGTAAATATGTGCCAGGATATTCTGGACAGCGGATTTTCCACAGAAGGGCAGAAAGTGCGCCCGCACTGGGAAGACGGCGCGCAGGCATACACAATCAAGCAGTTCGGCGTGGTGAACCGCTATGACTTGTCAAAAGAATTCCCGGCTCTGACCCTGCGCCGCACCGCGATAAAATCAGCTGTTGAAGAGATGCTCTGGATCTGGCAGAAGAAATCCAACAACGTGCATGATCTGAAGACAAGAATCTGGGATTCCTGGGCCGATGAAACCGGTTCAATCGGCAAGGCGTACGGCTATCAGCTGGGCATTCCGTATCATTTCAAGCAAGGCGATATGGATCAGGTGGACAACGTCCTGTACCTGCTGAAACATGAGCCATATTCCCGCCGCATCATGACCAATATCTATAACTTTCAGGATCTGCAGGAGATGGGTCTGGAACCGTGCGCGTACAGCATGACCTTCAACGTCACCGGAAACCGTCTGAACGCGATACTGAACCAGAGATCCCAGGATATTCTGGCGGCCAATAACTGGAATGTCGTCCAGTACGCGGTTCTTCTCATGATGATGGCGCAGGTCAGCGGGTTCCAGCCGGGCGAACTCGTGCATGTCATTGCCGATGCCCATATTTACGACCGCCACGTGGAGATCATCCGCGAGCTGATTCAGCGTCCGCAGTATCCGGCTCCGACCGTGACACTGAACCCGGATGTGCATGATTTCTATGATTTCATCCCGGATGACGTGATCGTAGAGAATTATCAGCATGGTCCGCAGGTCCGGAATATTCCTGTGGCCATTTAACCTTTGTCGACAAAAAGCACACGGGCAAGGAGAAGGCGCCGGCAGCGCCCGGCCCGGAACGGAGGACGATGCATGCAGATGATTGTAGCCGCAGACACAGCGTGGGGAATCGGATATCAGGGCGACCTGCTCTGCAGTCTGCATGAGGACATGAAATACTTCAAAGAAAAAACCAGCGGACATACCGTCGTAATGGGGAGAGCTACGCTGGAGAGTCTGCCGCATAAGCGCGGACTGCCAAACCGCAGAAACATTGTGATTACGCGCCGGGAGAATTACCAGCCGGAGCGCGCAGAGACCGTACACTCGCTTCCGCAGCTGCTGGATGCACTGGGAGAAGAGGCAGAAGATGCGTTTGTGATCGGCGGGGCGAGCGTTTATGAGGAGCTGCTGCCGTACTGCGATACATGCTGGGTGACGCGGATCGAAAAGACCTTCCCGGCGGACCGGCATCTCATGAATCTGGATGAGGACCGTGATTTTCAGATCACCTGGACAAGCGAAGAAATGGAGGAAAACGGGATTTCGTACCGTTTTGTAAAATATGAGCGGAAGAAATAATTATGGCGGACGCGGAGAGCGCGGAAAGAGAATGTCCGGCGGAAGGGGCAGAAATGAACGTTCCGGAAGACCGGAGGCATATGGAAGAGGTGGCCGTCCGGACGGACGGCCATCCGGAAAGGGCGGGCGCAGGAACGCGCGGAAAGAAGACCGCGGAGAACGCGGGGGCCGGTACAGCGGAAAGCGGTCCGGAAGAGAAAGCGACAGCCGCCGCAGATATGATGATCGCAGGGATCATGCTTCCCGCCGGCCGGAACGGGAGTTTTCAGGACGCGAGGAGCGGATAGATTTCCAGCGTGACCATGAGAGCAGCAGGGAACTTATCTTTGGCCGGAACCCAGTGACAGAAGCGCTGAAAAGCGGGCGCAGCATTGAGAAGATTCTGGTTCAGGATACGAGCGGCGGGTCAGTCAGCAGAATTCTGTCTCTGGCCAATGAACACGGCGTCCTGGTGCAGAAAGTCAGCAAACAGATGCTGGATCATCTGGCGGACGGAATTGCTCATCAGGGTGTCGCTGCGCATGTTTCTGCACATGAATATGCAAGTGTGGATGACATTCTGCAGACGGCGGAAGAGCGCGGAGAAGATCCGTTTATCGTTATCCTGGACGGTATTGAAGATCCGCATAATCTGGGCGCAGTGATGCGGAGCGCCGAGTGCGCCGGCGCGCACGGCGTCATCATTCAGAAACGCAGAGCTGTCGGTCTGACACAGACTGCCGCCAAAGCATCGGCGGGTGCGATTGAGTACCTTCCGTGCGCGAGAGTGACCAATATCTCCAGGACCGTTGAAGAGCTGAAAGAAAAGAATATCTGGGTCTATGCCTGCGATATGGACGGGCAGAATTATACCGGACAGGACCTCACCGGACCGGTTGCCGTGGTGATCGGCGCAGAAGGCTCCGGAATCAGCGAGAACGTAAAGAAGAAGTGCGACGGAGTTGTTTCTATTCCGATGCTCGGACACATTACCTCTCTGAACGCGTCCAACGCAGCCGCAGTTCTGATGTATGAAATAAGGAGACAGAGAGATGTTCAGAAACCTGCAGAAAATGACTGATCTGGAATCTCTGAGCGATGAACAGCTTACAGCCTTGGCATCGCTTAATCTTGAAGCATCTCAGAAGGCGGAGGAAATTCTCCTCCGCCGTTATAAGGATATGGTGCGGCAGGTTTCGCGCCGGTACTATATCGAAGGCGGGGACCGTGAAGATGTCATCCAGGAAGGCATGATCGGCGTCATGAAGGCGATCCGGGGGTTTGACCCGGATGCGGGAGCCTCCTTCGGGAGCTTTGCGCGCCTCTGCGTCAGCCGGCAGATCGTCTCTGCGATACGCCGCGCGACACGGCAGAAAAATGCGATCCTGAGTGAATCTATTTCGCTGAATGGCTCGGCGGATCCGGAAAATGAACGGGGCCTGACTCTGGAAGAGACGATCGCCGCCGCAGACAGCGATCCGGCTGTTCAGGTGTTTCTGAATGATCTGGAGCGTTTTCTGCAGAATGACGGAAATTCCCTGTTCAGTCCGCTGGAAAGCGAGGTCTGGGAAGAGATGCGCGCAGGCGGCACATCCCGTGAAATTGCAGAGCGCCTCGGCAGGCCGGTCAAGGTCGTGGATAACACGATTCAGCGCGTCCGCAGAAAGATCCACCGCTGCCTGCAGGAAGGCAGAATGTGAGAGCGAGACAGAAATGAAAAACAGTTTGACAAGAACAGGGAAACATAGTAAGATAGTCTGCGTAATAAGCTGTTGTAGCTCAGTTGGTAGAGCACTTCCTTGGTAAGGAAGAGGTTCGGCAGTTCGAGTCTGCTCAACAGCTCCAATTTTTTTGTAGTTACTGTAAAGGAGTATGAGAAATGGCAAAGCAGAAATATGAAAGAACCAAGCCGCATATCAACATCGGAACAATCGGACACGTTGACCACGGCAAGACCACACTGACCGCTGCGAT
>Ga0256406_1000924_pt1 | contig 49889 bp, 47 predicted proteins | sample RumenRJG_03DNA_FD_185986 | JGI IMG/M metagenome (GOLD analysis project Ga0256406, IMG submission 185986) | Bovine rumen microbial communities from Lethbridge, Alberta, Canada - RJG_03 | ecosystem: Host-associated > Mammals > Digestive system > Stomach > Rumen | place: Canada: Alberta | collected...
TGATCACGAGGCGGTTGCGGCCGTCCTCTGTGGTGCGGGCGATGTGATAGCCCGTGCCGTAAATCCGGCCCAGCTTGTCGCGGACCGCTTCAATGTTGGCTTCCACCGAGTAATGCTTTTTCGCTTCTGTCGGCAGCTCGGCCACTTCCTCAGGCACCACATTGTCTTCGATCTCGCAGATCAGCTGACCGGATTCCTGGGAAATGCGCACGAGGATCTGCCCGTCCTGATTCTGGTTGACCAGCCCGATGGTGCTGTGTTCGACAAAGGGCACGAGCATCATTCTCGGGATTCGGCACTTCATCATGTTCCGCGGCACATCGATTTTGTACTGAATGCGGTCGCCGAAGCGCACCCCCTGAATGTGCAGATAGCATTCCACCGCTTCGGTTTCCTGCGCGACTGTCCAGTAGGTGTCGTGTTCAAACAGAGTATCTCTGAGGAAATCGGAAATCAGCGTGATCATCTCATTGGTCCGCATCGCGCCTTCGATAATCGCCAGATTCGCGGCAGAGGTCAAAGAATTGAACCAAAAATGCATGTTCAGCCGGTTCTCGAGATTTTCTTCCCGGGGCTGACTGTCCCTTCTCTCGTAGGCCTCAATTTTTCGGTACTGCTGCTCGATGATGGTGGCGTCCTGTTTGGCGTGCGCCCTCTGCTGATCCAGCTGATTTTCCAAATCGATGCGCTTGCCGAGCCACATTTTGACCATTTGAGCCGCACCCTTTAACTGCGTTGCAGTAAAAACTGGCATCGCATCGATCAGCATCTGATTGACCTTGCAGAACGTCTCGGCCTTTTTATCCAGGTCCTTGTCATAATCCGCAAAGCCGTCCAGGCCGCGCTCGACGCGCACCGGCCCGCCCTGAACGGCGCCGAGGTACTCGCCATCCTTCTCAAAGGGGACCACAAAAAAAGTCAATTGCTTCAAAGTCCGGTAAATGAGCACGTCCCCGTCGGTCACCGCCTGAATGCTGGCTTCTCGAGCTGATTTTTCAAGCGTCTTTTTGATCTCGCGCCAATTTTCGCTTTCCCTCAAAATCGGGGCACCCTCGTTTTCCGGCGCCAGCGCGCGCCCCTTGTAGTCGATCAAGCGGCAGGCGGCACCAGTTGCTTGTTGAAAGGTCTGCTGAATTTGTTTAAATTCGTCCGATCCCGCCCATTTTTCAAATTCCGACATGTTCCGTCCTCTTTTCTCTCAAATTGTTTCTTTTTTTCCTATTTTAAGAAAAAAATGAGAAAATTTCAACACATAATTGTTTGGCTATTCAAATTATGGTGTTTTATTTTTCAATTACTTTATTTGAAACGCCTCCGACAACACACAGCGTCTGCGGTGAGTGAAATGTCTTGCCGAAATCGGCCCTTCACCGGTCTGAGACGCGATGGAGAAGGCGCAGGGCACGTCCACGCCGAAGCCAATCGACGAAATGAACGGCGCGTTTTTGACAAAAATAGCCGTCCGCATCGCTCTCGCCGCTTCATCTAAGCGTTCGATGCTGCGGCTGTGAATCCCAGCTGTGTGATGGTAATTTTGTTCAACCTGCGATGCCGCGGTCAGCGCCGATTTAAAGTCCGGCATCCGAACCATCGGCACAATCGGTATCTTGACCTCTTTCATCACGAGCAGATCGTTCAGACGGGCCTCGCCCACCGCAAGCTTCGCCGGATAATGGTACACGACGCCCGCGCGGTCCAAGATTTCTTTCAAGGGCCGGCCTTCGTACCGTCTGGCCACGTCGCCGTCGGCATTGAACATCAGGCGCTCTACCTTTTCCATGTCTTTGCTGTCAAGCACCTGAACGCCCACTCTCGCGAAAGCGGTCAAAAGCGGCTCCGCGACGCAGTCCAGCGTCACGATGGCTTTTTCCGACACGCACATCAAATTGTAATCAAAGGCCGCGGATTCCGCGATAGCCGACGCCGCGCGGTCGAGATCCGCCGTTTCGTCGACGATGACCGGCGGATTGGCCGGTCCTGCGCCGATGACCTTTTTGTCAGCCCGGAATGCTGCGCTCACCGCTGTGCTCGATCCGGTCACGACAATCATGTCCACGTCGGGATGATTCATCAGCTGTTCGCTGACATTGTGGCCTGTCGTCGGCAGCATCGAGACCAAATGATCGATACCAATCGCTTCTTTAATGCTCGCGTTGATCAATTCAACCGCCGTCTGACTGCTGTGGAACGCTCTCGGATGAGGGCAGTGGATGATGGCGTTGCCCGCCGCCAAGGCCGAAATCGTCGTGTTGATCAATACCGCGATGGGATTGGTGCACGGGTGAACCGCGGCGATAACGCCGCAGGATGAAAGCTCAGTCAAGACGATGCCGTCGTCATTGGTGAGCACCTCTGTCTGCAAATCCTCGACCCCTGGCGTCTTGTCGACGGCCAGCGCAATTTTTCTCGCCTTGTCCACGGAATGCCCCATGCCGGTTTCACGACAGGCCATTTCCGCGAGATTCATCACGGCGCCCTTCAGCCCTTTCCGAACGGCTTCGATCGTTCTTTTCCTATCTTTAAGTGTGCATTGTCTGTACGCCGTGTAGGCTTGTCCTGAAGCGCAGACAATTTGTCCTATCGCATCCATTGTTTTCCTTTCTGAATTTCTTTGTATCATCGTTGTTCGAATGGCTTGTCTACTTATAAAAATAGGGCCCGAAAGTCGGACCCTGAAATCAAAACAGATCAAGACATCCTGAGATCAAAAAGAATGGGCTCTGAAAGCTCGTATTTCGGCCGCGTCACCCCACATTGTGACGCAGCCTATAAATAAATTTGTCTTGTCGTTTGTTTTGATTATTGAACGGCAATCCCTTTGTTGACCGCCGAATCAACCGTAATATTTGGCTATTTAACCTTGTTTTAATCAACCATCTTTTGTATTAACCGCCGATTTTGCACTTCAGGCCTGCCGCTTCGACCATGTCTTTGAAATGATTCATCGTTTCCCGAGAAGGGGTTTTGGTCTCTGGCATCCGGTAAGGAATACCCAGCAGCTCGTATTTGTTTTCGCCTAAAGTATGGTAGGGCAGCAAATGTATTTCGTGGACGCCCTGCAGCGATTTCGCGTATTCGATAATTTCCGCGATGGTTTGATCGTCTGCGTTGACGCCCGGAATCGTCGGCACGCGAATAATGGTTTCGCCTGCCTCCCGCGCGATGCGCGCCGCATTTTTTCTTATGACTTGATTGCTGACGTTGGTGAATTTCTTGTGAATCTCGTCATTGGGTGCTTTCGCGTCGAGTAATGCCAAATCAACATGAGGCAGCACCAGATCCAGCGCTTCCTCGTTGGTCGTGTAACCCGTCGTTTCAATCGTGGTGTTCCACCCCTGAGCCTTTGCAGCCTTGAGCAGTTCCGCCGCGAATTTGTACTGCATCAGCGGTTCCCCGCCCGACAGGGTCATGCCGCCGTTGGTTCTCCGGTAATAACTGGCGTCTTTTTTGACTTCCCGGATCACCTGCTGGACGGTCATCTTTTTCCCCTTCTGAACCAGGGCGTCCGCCGGACAGACAGCTGCGCATTCGCCACAGCCGTTGCACTTATCGTAATCGATAAAATGCGGATTGTCCGGCGACAGGGCCCCCGGCACCGGACAAACCTTTAAACACGAGCCGCAGTGAATGCAGTTTTCAGCTTGATACAAAACAACGGGCTGAAGCTTCTGAGATTCCGGGTTGCAGCACCACAGGCATCTCAGCGGGCATCCTTTCAAAAATACGATCGTTCGGATGCCCGGGCCGTCGTTGAGAGAAAATCGCTGGATGTTGAAGACACTGCCTTCCATCCCATAATTGATATTATCATCTGCAAGCAACGCGGCTTCTCCTTCCGTTTAGATTATTATTATTCGAATGTCTGTTCAGTTCTCGCGATGATGTCATCCTGAACGTCTTTAGCCAGAACGACGAACTGTGCGGAGTAACCGGCGACACGGACGATCAAGTCTTTGTGCTGTTCCGGATGTTTCTGCGCTTCGAGCAGAGTTGCACGGTCGACGATGTTGAACTGAATGTGATAGCCCTTGTGATCAAAGTATGCTCTGACCAATGCCGCGAAGCGTTTCAGGCCTTCATCGCCTGCAACGGCTGACGGTAAGAGTTTCTGGTTCAACAAGGTCCCATTACCGAAGTCGAGGGCATCGATGGTTGCGGATGATGCGTTAGCTGCGGTCGGTCCGCTGACATCACAGCCATGACGCGGTGAAATGTTGTCGGACAATGCGGTCTGTGCTAAACGGCCATCTGGCAGTGCGTCGACAGCGCGGCCCATCCCAACGTTGGCTGAAACCGTGTAGCAGCCTGCGTGGTAAATCCCGCCACGTGGGTTCTTCTTGCCGTGAACGTTGCTGGAGTAGATCTTCGTGATCCGGCGTCCGAGCAGGTCGACTTCTGGAATATCGTTCCCGAAGTGCGGTGAGTTAAGCAGCAGCTGATGGATCTTTTCCCATTTTGCCAAATCTGCTGCGGTCGGGTTCTTCTTGCAGCCTTCGCCGCACGGTGCGGACGAAGCCGATGCCGATTCTGCGATCGACGCGATGTCGACATTGCTGCTGCCCTTGAGGACAGACTGGACGACATCCCAGATCTTCTGTTCCATCGCGGAACGGCCAGCTGTTGAAGTGGCGCTGCCTGCGCCGCCGCTTGGTGCCACCTGACTGCGGTCTGCGCCGCTCGGTGCGCCAGACGGATCGACGGCGTAACCGAAGTTGTTGTCGACGGCTTCCATCATGTCAGCCATGGTCATGGTCTTGTCGTCGAAGACGTTCTTCTTGACTGCGACGAAAGAGTCGATGACGTCAGCGGTCCCGAAGGCCTGCGGCCCGGTGAAGTTGTAGATCGCGGCACCTTCCTGAACGGTTGCGCCCTTGTCCATACAGCCGTCAACCAAAGCGGATTCGAATGGCAAGGTCATGTTCATCATGTGGGCGTAGTCGACGCAGTTGTCAGCTTCAACCAGATAATCGATGAAGAATTTCATCTGTTCTTCGTAAGCGGCGACAAAATCTTCAAAGGTCTTGAAGTCGGTCATTTCGCCGGTCTTTGGCCCGAGCTGTTCGCCGCGGCAGCGGCCGTTGTGCATCGTGATATCCAAAACCTTGCAGCAGTTAAAGAATGCGGCGTCGTGCCAGCCGTCTGTCTTGTGCTGCGGCTGCGGTTCAACGCATCCGATTGGCAGCCAGTCACGGGCATCTTCCAGTGAAACGCCGTCATTTTCGAGCATTGGGATGGCGACTTCGTCGTTGTACATAGCCGGCAGGCCGTGACCTAAACGGACCACTTCGCATGCGCGGTATAAGAATTCGTCTGGCGTGCCGTCCCAGTAACGGATGGACATGGATGGCTGCGGCAGACCGGTGTGGGCGATGGCATCCAGCTGCATGTAGGAAACGTCGTTGGTTGCGTCAAGACCTTCAGGGGTCTGGCCGCCGGCGCACATGTTCTGGAAGATCGCGTAGCCAGCGAACAATTCGTCGGAAACCGCGTCACGGGTTTTGTTCAAGTCGTTGAGTTTGATGAAGATGCAGTCAACCAATTCCTGCGCGAAATCGCGGGTCATGTTGGCATCGTTCTTGTAGTACGGATACATATACTGGTCGAAACGTCCCGGTGAGATGGAGTGACCGGAAGATTCGATCTGCATAATCAATTGGACAAACCAGAAGGACTGGCAGGCTTCCCAGAAGTTGGATGCCGGTTTTTCCGGTACGTTCTGGCAGTTCTGCGCGATGACCAGAAGTTCTTTCTGGCGCTGCGGATTGATTTCCTTCTTCGCCATGTCGAGAGCCATTTCAGCGTAACGATGGGCGTAGTTGATACATGCGTTGTAGGTGATGATGACGGCATCGTAGAACTGGCGTTTTTTGATGGTCGCCGGATCGTTGGGATCGAGAGCCGCTTTCTTTTCAGCCGCTTCTTTGATGATGCCGCTGAAGCCCACTCTTAAAACTTTGCCGTAATCGACGCAGACGTGGCCGATCCCGTTGTAGTAATAGTTCCCAACGGTGAAGACACCGAGATCCTGGCATTTCTGGCAGGTGTCGGACATCAGTGAGCTGGCCAGTTCGGAGTTGGTTCTGCCCGGCCAATATTCAAAAACTTTTTCCAAGCGGTGCTTGGTATCTTCTGGAATTTCAAATGGGTCGCATTTACGTGTGGCCATCGTATCGAATTCAGCCGCTACCCAATCGTAGGAATATTCCGGGAAGAGCTGGCAGCCGCGGTCTGTTAATGTGGCAGACCCGACAATCAGTTCGTCCGGGCGAATCGTAATTGGAATATTGTTTAAAATATGTTCATTCGCGTGTGCAATCCGCATGACCGGCGCTTCTTTTTCGTGTGCGCGGTACGCTTCTGTAACCAGTTCCGCACGATCCGCTTCGACGGTTGGCGTCGCGTCGATAATACGCTGTTTTAGTCGTTTGACTCGATCGGTCGGTTCGGTGAATCCTTTAGCAATTCCCATAATAGCCTCCTCTATAAGCTTTCATATCATTTTTATTGCGTCGCACTGTTTCACACACACCAGCAGTGCTTACGATTTCATTATAGGTCAATTTACGTGTTGCCTAATAATACAGAGCAAACCAAAAAAATGTAATTTTAAATTTCACGCTTCGGTGCTGAAAACTTCAACGCCTTCAAAAAAGGCTGCGTAATTAACCGGCTCATCTTGACCGATACTCGGGTCGTTTGCGTGCAGACTTTCGATCAGGCGGACCGCCCGATTCACTTCGTCTTCAGACTTTCCATTGGCGGTCATTACCTGGATGAACATTGCTTTTGACATGGTTGGTTTTGTTTCCATCGTGGGGTGTACCTCTTTTTTTATTTTCCAAATTTCGCAATAAACTGTTTTAAAATCGCGACATTGCCCGGCCACGCCGGTGCCGTCACTAAATTGCCATCTGTCATGGCCTGATCCGGCGGCAATTCAATGTATTCACCGCCCGCCAGCACCACTTCAGGCCCGACTGCCGGATAGGCAGTCAGTTTTCTTCCCTTTAAGCAATCTGCCACAGCCAAAATCTGAACGCCGTGACAAATGGCCGCAACCGGCAGCTTGTTGGTCATGAAATATTGGACCATTTCAACGACTCTCGGAATCGTCCTGAGGTATTCCGGCGATCTCCCGCCGGTCAGATACAGCCCGTCGTAATCTGAAAAATCTGCCGTATCAAAGGACGCGTTAAGGGTAAACAAATGGCCCGGCTTTTCGGTATAGGTCTGATCCCCTAAAAAATCGTGGACCGCGGTTTTGATCGTGTCCCCCTTTTGTTTTCCCGGGCAGACGACGTCGACATCGAACCCGCAGACCAGCAGCGCCTGATACGGCACCATGACCTCGTAATCCTCTGTGAAGTCGCCGGCCAACATTAATATTTTTTTACTCATGCTTTCTCCTCTAGATGTTTGATTTGCGCCAAAACGCTCAGCCGCTTAACGGGCGTGGTAGCGGGTGTGCAGCAGAAACCTTGCCAATTCGCTGCCCGGTGTCTTTAGAAATTCCCGATACAATTCTTGAACCTCGGGGTTGTCAAGAGAATTTCTGCGCGTCAATCTTTCGTCCTCCCGATACAAGCTGCGCATGCGTTTTTTCCTCAAACTGTCCGGCGGCGGAATGATGTGCCCTTGAGGCTGCCCCGCGCCGCTGATGCATCCACCCGGGCAGGTCATCACTTCGATGAAATGAAAGTGGTTGAAGGCTTCGCTTTCAATCAATTTTTCGGCGTTGGCCGTACCAAAGGCAACCGCCGTTTTAATCGTCTTGCCCGCAATGGTCACTTCTGCGCTCTTTATTCCGCTCAATCCCCGAACGGGTTCAAAATCGAGCAGGGTATCCGGTGCCGGTTTCTTTTCCAGCAGTGTATACGCGGCGCGCAGTGCCGCTTCCATGACGCCGCCGGTATTGCCGAAAATCACACCGGCGCCCGTGCCCTTGCCCAGAAGCGAATCGAAGGGCGACGGCTGGAGCGCGTCGTAATCGACGCCCTTTTTCTTCATCCACCAGGCCAGTTCCTTTGTCGTAATGACGTAATCCACGTCCCGCATCTGAGGGCAGCAGCCCGCTGCACCCGCCGCGTTGAGCTCCGGTCTCGAAATTTCAAATTTTTTCGCGGTACACGGTGTCACCGCCACGTGCACGATGTTCTGCGGATCGATTTGATTTTGAAAGGCAAAGTAGGTTTTCACCAAGGCGCCCTGCATCCCGATCGGGCTCTTGGCCGACGAGATATTGGGCAGAATCTCCGGATGAAAGGTTTCAGCGTATTTGACCCACGCCGGGCAGCAGCTGGTAAACTGCGGCAGCGGACCGCTTTGATCTAAAATCCGGCTGAGCAGCTCCGTGCCTTCTTCCACGATCGTCAAATCTGCGCTGAAGGTGACGTCGAGGACGTAATCGCCGCCAAGGGCGCGCAGCGCCGCGACCATTTTGTCTTCAACATACTGCCCATCCAAGCGGCCAAAGGCATCACCCAAACCGACTCGGACAGAGGGCGACGTGGAAAACACCACGATTTTTTCTGGATCGTTGACCGCCGCTTCGACCAGAGGGACATCATTTTTCGGCGTAATCGCCTGTTCCGGGCAGGCCGCCGCGCACTGTCCGCAATTCAGGCAGGCTACCTTTTCCCTGCCTGCGACGCCGTTCGCTTCCTCACAAACCGCGTAGCAGTGCCCGCAGGACGTACACAAATCGTTATTTTTCACAATGGCCGGATTGTCCGGTGCCACGTAAACGTAAGGTTCATGCATCAGAGGTTCAGCCCCTTTCTCTTATCATCGATAATGGCGTCCAGCTCTGCCGCCGCAATGGCCGCATCTGGTTCGATGATCAGCTGCCCGCCGGTCATGGATTTTAAGCCTTCAGTCAGCGTTTCGACAATGACGCTGCTGCCGGTTACAAAGGGCGCCAAGCCCAAATGGAGGGGCAGCCCTAAATCCAGTGCGAAGACTCCGTCAGCCAAAGCTTGTTCTTCGAGCCACTGCGGTGCGGAGAACACCAGCGGCAGCTGTGGGATATCGACGTTCATTTCCCGGGCAATATCGCCGGCAACCAATTCCATCCGGCCAATAGCCAGACACGGGCCAAAATTCAATACCGGCGGAATGCCCAGCTGTTTACAGACGGCTTTGAGCCCCGGCCCGGCCAGCTCTGCCGCTTCGCGGGTCATCAATCCTGTGTTTTCCAGTCCGCCGCAGGTGCAGCCTGCAGACAGAACCAAAATATTCCGTTTAATGAGTTCTTTTACCAAATCGACAGTCAAAACATCGTGTCCGCCTGCTCGCAGATTCGAGCAGCCTACCACACAGGCGATCCCTTTGATTGTTCCTTCCGCGATCAATTTAATAAGCGCCTGATAATTGCCGCCGAGGAAATCCTTCAGCGTCACTTCGGTGACCCCTGTGATGGATTCGGCGTAGCCGTGGGCCTTCATCGGATTGTCACGGCCCGCGCCATGGCGGTCTTGATACGCTTTGATGGCTGTCGAAATGATGCGCCCAGTAATTTCATTGCGCTTTTCGTAGGTGTACACATCCATTTCCGCGGTGGCTTTTTTTGCCACCGGGTCGATACACAGCTGCGGAATGTTCAGCTTTTCACAGATCGGTTCAATCCCCGGAAGCGTGCAGTTGAATTCGGACACGACCATATCGACGCACCCAGTCATTAAAACCGCTTCGCTGGTGTAATTATTGCCCGCGTGGCCGCAGAAGGCATCGCTCATGGATTTCGAACGCACCTGGAAATCTTGACCGACGCAGGTGCAGCCCACCAAACGAATGCCGCTGGCGCCGACCATCTGCGCCATCTTTTGAATTTCAGGTTTGCCCAGCGTTTCGTCTAAAGTTTCAAAGAATGCGTGCTGATGCCCTGTAACCATGATGTTAATCGCGGTCGGGTCGATCACGCGCATGCCGACCGGTTCAAAGGCGATTTCACTGCCGCCCATGATCACATCGTTGATCAAATTGGTCAGAACCAATCCGTACACGCCGGTGCCGATTCCCATGCGCATCGCGTGGACCAGCAAATCCATCGGATCTGAATTTAAATTGGTCGAGGTTTTGATTAACGCCTGAAAGACTTCGTCCTTCGCACCGCCCGGCATGATGCCCAGCCTGCGCCAATTGTCTACCCGCATCGGATACGCAATTTTGGAGACCAGCGTCATGTGGTCATCCACCGGTCTGTTGAGATCCGTCAGTACCGCGTCGGCGACCGCTTCGCATTTTGCCCATGAATCACCGTCCTGAATCTCAAACTTGTCGCACAGATTGTCCAGAGCGGTTTCGTTTTTGATTTTGCCGTGCGTCTGCCCAATTTTCTTCAGCTGTTTCGCCGCGTTTTCCACGACATGCAGGTAACAGGCCGACCCTGCCGCAATCTGTCTGGTGAAATTGCGTGCCGCAATCGTGTCCGCGTCTGCGCCGCAGACGCCGCGCGGCCGCGTATAAGAAAGCCGGCAGGGGCCGTTGCTGCACAATTTGCAGCACACGCCATCCAGCCCGTATCCGCATTTATTGGTTTGATACGCCATGCGTTCGTGGGCCGTTTCGCATCCTTTCAGCTCGCGAATATTCTTTTCCAATACGGGATCCGCGTCTCGACACATTTTCTTCACAGCCATTCTTTTTCCTCCTACTTTGTACTGCTCCCTTTTCTTTGTCTATCTTTTGCAGTCTTATTTTTATTATATTTCCCATGTTAAACATTTTCAGGCAAGATCAAAACGTCTTTTGTATAAATTTGACATCAAAAAAACGCCCGAATCCGAAGATTCGAGCGTTGGCGTTTTAATTGATTTTTAATCTATTTAATTATTCAACCGTCACCGATTTAGCCAAGTTGCGCGGCTGATCCGGGTCGAGGCGTTTGCCGACGGAGGTGTAATAACCGATCAGCTGGCAGATCACGGCGGTTTCAAAGACAGTCAAGTCGTCGGGCACGTCTGGAATCGACAGGTGGACGTTGCAGATCGTCGGGTCGTTGATTTCCTTGTCCTTTGAGATCAGAATGACAAAGGCATTCCGCGCTTTGACTTCCCGAATATTGGAAATAACCTTTTCGTAAACCCTCTGCTGGTTGGCGATGGCGATCACCGGCACGCCTTCTTCGATCAGCGAAATCGTCCCGTGCTTAAGTTCACCTGCTGCGTAGGCTTCCGCGTGAATGTACGAAATTTCCTTGAGCTTCAGCGCCCCTTCCATCGCCACGCGGTAGTCCAGACCGCGGCCGATGTAGAACGCGTCCTGGGCGTTGACCATTCGGCTGGTCAATTCCTTGATCTGGTTTTCGTATTGCAGCACTTCTTCGATGTGGCCCGGGATAGCCTTGAGCGCCTGTACCTTTTCTCTCGCTTCGTCTTCGGTCAGGCGGCCTGTCGCAAGGCCGAGCTTAAAGCCGAGGAGGTACATCGTCGCGACCTGAACCGTGTAGGCCTTCGTCGAGGCCACCGCGATTTCCGGACCCGCGTGGGTGTAGACGACGTAATGGCTTTCTCTGGCAATCGACGATTCCTTGACGTTGACAATCGACAGCGTCCGGTCAGTGTACTGCTTCGCCAGCTTCAGCGCTTCGAAGGTGTCGATGGTTTCGCCGGACTGAGAGACGACGATGACGATAGAATTTTTGTCGATGACCGGCTGAGAATATCTGAATTCCGACGCGATCGAAACCGTCACCGGCATTTTTAGATGATTCTGGATGAATTCCGCGCCGACCATACCGGCGTACATCGCGGTGCCGCAAGCGACAATCGTGACGTTTTCTGCGCCTTTGAAGAAGTCGTCCGGCACCTGATCACCGGAGAAATCCGGTAAATCGTTCTTAATTCTCGGCGTGATGGTCCGCGTAATCGCGGCCGGCTGTTCGTGGATTTCCTTGATCATAAAGTGCGGGTAGCCGTCCTTTTCCGCCGCCGTCAGGTCCCAGTCCACCGTCATGATTTCCGGCGTCACCGGGTGGCCTTCGAGATCCTCGAGGGCAATGCCTTCCGGCGAGAGGGATGCGATCGTGTATTCCGGTACGACGAAATAGCGGTTGGTGTGTTCGATAAAGGCCGTAACGTCTGAGGCGATAAACGCGCCGATTTCTGGATCGTAGGACGCGACCATTGGGCTGACGTTGCGCACCGCGTAGATTTCCCCCGGATGATCTTCGAACAAAATGCCAAAGGCGAAAGAGCCCTTGATTTCAGCGACGGCTTTGCGAATCGTTTCCTTCGGATCGTGGGTTTCTTCGTAAAAATGATTGAGCAGTGCAGCCCCGACTTCTGTGTCTGTTTCGGACTGGAGCTCATCCGCCAAATTGAATTTATTGGTGATCGCCGCGTAGTTTTCAATGATGCCGTTATGAATCAGCGCGACCTTACCGACGCGGTGTGGATGGGCATTGGCAGTCGAGACACCGCCGTGAGTTGCCCAGCGCGTATGGCCGATGCCGCAGGTCGACGGGTTCACTTTGTCACAGACCGCGCGCAGGTCCTTCACCTTGCCCGCTGTCTTTCTTAGTGAAATATGCGGCTGATTTTCACGGAAATAAGCAATGCCGGCGCTGTCATAGCCGCGGTATTCCAAGCGTGAAAGGCCGTTGATCAAAACATTTTGAACCTCTAATTTTCCGGTATAACCGATAATGCCACACATAATCGTTTCCTTTCTTGTCGCAAGATGCGAAATCTATAATTTAAACTTACAGCTTAAAAGTTGCTTTATAGTTGATTGACCATTTAATTTATTGGGATAGTTTACCACAAAAAAGGAAAAAGAAAAAGCACTATCTGGTTGATTTGCCGGTCACTTCCGCGCAGCCATTTTGAAGGGTGATCGTCCCCTTCTGTGTGGCCTGAGCCTTGCCGCAGCGCGCCACACAGGTGAAGAACCAGCTGGTATCGTTGAGCTGATCGACCTCAATTGTCACCCTGCCCCGTTTTTGCGTCAGGGTTTCGCCGGTATAAGCGGCATTCTCCTCGATCTGGCTCTTACATTGGGCGACGCCGGAGTCCAGCAGCACGAGGCACGCCTCGTGATCCCGATAACGGGCCGCCGTCTGAAGCTCCTGCCCGTGAAAGGAAAAGAGCGACAGGAGTGGCACGACGGCGAGCATCATCACCACGAGAACCAGCGGCAGCACCGTCCCCCGCTGGTTGAGCCGCCTATACCGATTGTGTTCACGGCGTTCTGACTGTGACGCTCTGCGCGTGCTTTGGCGCGTAAATTTCTGTTTCATAAACATTGGGATCTCCAGCGTACTGCATTTTGAGTCTAAATCTGCCGTTCGGCGTATCGCCCTGCCACTCCGGCGCCAATTCAAAATCAACGACTTCCGCGTCCAGCTGACTGCGGGAGCCGTTGTCGAGGGGGACAAAGTTATTGTAGTATTTGTCCCGATACAAGATATGTGTTTCTTGTCTCAATGTGTACAAATCATAATACAGTGGGGTTTCCATGTCCTGCACGTAGACATCATCCCCGTCGATGACGACGGTATCCGCCGAACGGATCGTCTTTTCGATAAACAGATGGACGTGTCTGAACTCCTGAACGTGGGAACGGGCCGATCCGGCCTTCGGTATTTTCGTCGAAATGGCGGCAAAACTCGGCAGCAGTCCGGCTGCCAAGCCGATGATGGCCAATGTCACCAAAAGCTCAATCAGCGTCATCCCGCGCTGACTCTGTATTTTCGTCTGTTTCAGCTGAAGTCGATGCCGCATAAATCACTTCCTGATAGGTTTCTGAACGCATGCCCTTTGGCGCGACCGTGATGTCCACATCGTAACGGCTGCCGGTTCTTCCGGTCACGTTGAACCGATAGGTGATCCGGTCGTCCGATATGTCCTCGGCGACAGCCCGCAGCCGCGCATTGGCCGCCTCAACGTCCGGATGGTCCATCGCCGCGACAGCCGATGCCGCCCGATGATAGGCTTTAGGCAGTCCCCGTCCTTGGGCGTTGAGGCCGGCTGACGCGTTTTTCAAAATGGCCAGATTGCCCAGCAGTGAGATCATCAGCACAGACAACAGCGCCACGATCATAATCGCAACCAAGCTGTCGACCAGCGTGATGCCACGCTGAGAGGCCATCTTTTTTCTCACGCATTTTATCATCCGCTGCCTCCCGTCAATCCGACAGCCGAATCCGGCCCGTGACCGGCTGAAGCACCAAATTGCGCTTCAGCTGTCCCGGACCTCTTAATAGGATTGTTTGTCCCTTGTTAATGGTGCCCGTTGGTAAAAATTGAACGCGAATATATCTCCTTGTGTCAATAGTTCCATTAGCGAAAGAAGCTTGCATTTTCTCAAAATACACGTATTTGGAGTAAAACTTTTCTTTCTGGTCATCCCAAGTCTTAATCTCGTACCTATTGTAGAAGATCTCCACAATGACCCCTCGATTAGCGTCCTGCATCAACGCTCGGTCCCGCGCGTCGTTGAGGGCATCCTTCAGCGCTTCACACTCCGCGTCGAAGGCTTCCCGGTTCGCCATCTGGACACCGGCCGTCCCGATGACGGCCACGCCGCCGCTCAACAGACCGATCAAAATCAGCACGACGAGCATTTCCGCCAGGGTCATGCCCCGGTTATTCTTTATCCGCGACAGACACCACACCTTCAACCTTGTCGTAGACGAAGACCTTGTCCTTTGCCTTCGCGCTGTAATCATTATCTGCTTCCTTCTTGAGGTATTTGTTGGTAATCAAAAGCTGAACGACTTCATCATACGCGGCATTCGTATTGGATGCTGCCGTGACAGTCGGCAGCGCACCCTGATCGGCTTCGTACAGGGTGACCGCCGAGGTCACCTGCTTAGCGTTGGCCTTGTCAACCTGGGTCCTCGATCGGTTGACGATCTGCGGCACCGCGACAATCATCACGCCAGCCAACACCCCGATAATAATCAGTGTAACCAGCATTTCCGCCAGGGTAAATCCCTTTTGATTGCTGCGCTTTTTGTTTTTCTTTGATTTAGGCATCTTGTCGCCTCCTTTATTTTGAACTTTACATTATCGCTGCGTAGCCACCGTAAATGGTGTAGAGCAGACTGATAAACGAAATGACCACACAGCCCACCAGCACGCCGACGACGACAATCAGCGCCGGCTCCAGCACCGCTGAGAACCGCGCGAACATCCGATCGTACTGTTTGCGGCAGCGTGCACCTGCCTTTTTCAGCATGGGCAGCAGCGCCCCTGATTTCTCCCCTACTTTAATCAGCCGCTCACCTCCTTTGTCGAGCAGGCCCGTCTGCGCTAGTCCCGCCGACAGCGGCTGTCCGTGGCTTGCCGCCTCGGGCAGTCCGTCGAGCTGCGACTTAAAATAAGCGTTCGTGACGGGTTTTCCAGAAACAACCAATGCGGTGATCAAATTGACGCCGCTTTCCAGCGCCAGCACCAGCATATCCAAATAAGCCGCCCAAAGTTCCAGACGGCGCATCCGCCCAAACAGCGGCGATTCTAACAGCAGACGGTCCAATCCCTTTCGAAAGGCTGTCTGCTCCGGCAAAACCTGATGGAGCACCCAAAGCGCAATCAGCGCGGCCGCAAGCGCGCAAAGTATATCGGCCACGGCGCCGTTTAAGCTGATCAGTATCCGCGTCCCCGCCGTCATCGACAGATCGAGACTGGCGAGGGTATCGATCAAGTTTGGCAGTACGCTTGTGACCAGATAACGAACCACTGCCATCGTCATCGTCAGGACAATGGCCGGATAAATCATAATTTGAATCAATTTATTTTTCTGTCGGCTCAGCCGGTCGTAATACTTTTCCAGACGCTCCAGCACTGGAATCAGCCGGCCCGAAGTTTCCCCCACCCGCAGCGTTTCGATCATCAGCTGGGGAAAGCCCAGTCCACAGTCGGCCATCGCCGCGCTGAAGGGTGCGCCTTGTTGAATCGCGCGCACCACTGATTCAATGCCTGCCTTCAAAGGCCGACGGGGCTCGCCATCCAAGAAGGTTTTTAAAGATTCGACCAAGTCGAGGCCGGAACTCATGAGCACCGCTAATTCGCCGCAAAATGCGGCCAATCCCTCGTCGTTTAATTTCCGCCGCCGCCTGTTTTGAGCGGCCTCAAAGGAAAAGGTCAATGTCTTCATAAGCCACACTCCCGGCCTTCAAATGGGCCACGGCGCTTTTTCGAAAGGGGCGGCTGTGCGCATTTGGCGCGTCCATCCCCGCATCTACCAAATCGAACAGCCCGATGCGTCCGAATTTCCCCGTCTGCTGGCAAGCCGAGCAGCCTCTGCCGACACGCAGCTTCCCTGGCTGCTTGAGATTCAAGCGCTTGGCCTGCACCGCGCTCATCGCGACGGTTGCGCCGCATTTCGGGCAAATCCTCGGGACGAGCCGCTGCGCCATCATGCCAATTAACTGATCGTCCGCCAAATAATTCGGCACCCCAAAATCCAAAAGCCGCTCCCGGCAGCCCCAGGCACTTCTCGCGTGGATCGTCGCAAAGCACAAATGGCCCGTTGCCGCAGCGCGAATGGCCGCGTGCGCCGAACGGCTGTCCCGAATCTCGCCAAGGATGATGACGTCCGGATCCTGCCTGAGCACGGCGCGGACGCCCTTTTCAAAATCCATATCCCGGACGCCGGACAGCGACACCTGAGTCACCCCGGGGATCAAAATTTCGGCCGGCTCCTCTAAGCTCACGAGGTGCACCCCTTCACGGTTCAGACGGTTCGCAATCGAAAACAGCGTCGTCGTTTTGCCTGAGCCCGTCGGGCCGCTGATCAAAATCAAGCCTTCCCGCCGGCTGACCATCGCCGTCAGCTTCCTAATGTCCGCTGCCGTCAGCCCCAGACGGGATAAATCCTGAATGTAATACCGGCTGTCGAGAATGCGGATCACCATGTGCTCCCCGTGCACCGTCGGCAGCACCGAGACCCGCATCGGAATCTCGTGAAACACAAAGGCACCATCCTGTACCGAGCGTTTGTCGCTGATATCCATCTGCGCCAGAATTTTAATTCGCGAAATCATGCTAGTGTAGTCTTCTGACGACAAAGAAGTGTAGAAAAAGAGCGCACCATCAATCCGAAAACGTACGCGAAAAGTGTCTGACCCGATCGGCTCAATATGGATATCCGAAGCCCGTTTATCCATCGCCACGGTCAATAATCTCTCTGTTAATAAGACAATCCCATCGCCGTGTTTTTGATTCATGGTGCGCTCTTTGGTCGCACGATTTGTATCAGAAGAGTGCTTATTTTTAAAAAAATTCATGTTAAGCTACTCTCTTTGATTTGAAATTTTTCAGAGTATATCACGATATTTTGATTTTTGCAATCGTTTTTAGTAAATTCTTTAAATGATCTTGGTCTGTAACTGCTTAATAATGCGTTGCAAAAAAAGTAAAGAAAATAACTTGAAAATTGAAAAGAAGGTGAGGTGGAAATTTGAGCTTTATTTTGATAAATGGATGAAACAGTTGACGACGTACATTTAAATAATAATTGAATAATTTGGATAAAAAAGCGCCTCTCATACACATAGGAGGCACTTTTTCGCTTAATAATACAGGTTATTTTTCATTTCATTGAGTTTATTTAACACCTGTAGTGTTAATCTACAATCCGCAAGAGCGCGATGTTTTTGTCGAGCAGTAATCCCCAACTCCTCGGCAATTTCGGAAAGCTTACATTTTGATCCCTTTTTCGTTATTTTACGCGCAATTTTCTGAACATCTTTAACCTTTCTAATTCGATAATGGATATTTTCTTTTTGACAGGCTTCCAAAAGAAATGAACAATCAAAAGCAACATTATAGCCATAAACGATATGATGATCAATGATTTCCATGAGTGCTTCTAATGCATCCGATATTGGCACACCCTTCTTTCTGATCATTTCGTTTGTAATTCCAGTTAAATCTTGGATCTCGCATGGTATCGCATTATCCTGATTAATTAACTTTTCAAAAAATTGAATTGGCTGACCCTCTTTTACAACAATTGCCCCTATCTCAAGAATTTGATTTTTTTCAAAATCGAGTCCTGTCGTTTCCAAATCAAGAACCACGAAATTTTCATTTGATGCAGCTTTCTTTTTTCTCACATTATTTTTTCTGATCTGCTGGTAGCGAGCTGCTTTGCTGAAGCCTTTCTCTAATTCAGATTTCCCATTGGTCAAATTCACATTCGGTGAAGGCCGCTGCATCAATGTGATACCGTCAAAATCTTTAGGCTGCCATTTCGTATGATGCGTTCGAAAAAGGAACCCTTGTTCGGACTCAGCAGAAAAAACCATCACAGCTCTACCATGTTTAACATTTTGGCAAATTCTTTTCCACAGCTCATCCCGAACACGAGCACTGAGATTACCAACATACACACCTGTACTAATTTCAAACAGCCATTTTGATAAATCGCCCCTGATTTTTGCTGGACAGTCAGTCACACAAATAACAACCATTATTACTGCTCATCGCTATCTGAATACATTTTTCCATATTCCTTTAGTCCGTCTAAATTATCCCATAAATACAACGCTTCCTCCGGCTGTTCAGATATATTTTCCCCATCTTCCAATAAAAAATAAACATCTCGAACCATACGCTGTAGAAGGCGAAGTTTTTTAAATCGGTCTCTTAAAGCCCGCCGCGTCACGCTTCCAATATCATCTTGATATTTTGACGCAATTTCAAAAGCAATTGGAATAGTTGTCTCAGCCTTATACAAGTCAGCAATATCGTAAACAAAAGAAAGTTCGTGGCCAACGTGAACAAAACCTAATCCTGGAGAGCAGCCCAATGCGCAGATTACTGCGTGAGCTAATCCGTACAGACATGCGTTGCCAGCCGAAAGAGCTTGATTCACAGCATCCCCTTTTTTAAAATCTTCCGGGCGATAATTTCTCCTCTTCCAAGGAATATTCCATTTCTTTGCCTGTTCCCGATACACTTTTCTTATTCTGCTTCCTTCTCTTCCACGCAGCTGCTGCATGGTTAATCTGGAAATATCTTCATCTGGGAAACGCATCTGATACATTTTCCTCGCAACTTCAAGATGACTTCGCATATTACTGACGCGCTTAGCTTGTTCAATAAGAAGTTGAGAACGCGTCGTTAATGCTCTGCCATAAGCATAAAATCGAACACCGTGTTCACCTACCCAAATCATGGTTACGCCATTGTCTCCAATCAATTCCACAGCTCGATGTGTAATGTCGGTTCCTGGGCCTAATAACAACACAGATAAAGCCGCTACAGGAATATGTGTGATTCCGGATTCTTCGATTACTGTAATGGCGCTATCCTGACAACTGACTTTGCAATGTTCGATATAAATAAATGTTAGTCGATCCTGGATACGGGGTTTTGCCTGGATATCCGCCTTCTTCATTCCTGTCTGCTTTTCCATTACGATAAACTCATCAAAGTTAACAACCCCATACCGTAGGCTTTTTCACGGCCAATCCCCTGAATCAGCGCTTCTTTCATTTTGTTTTCATCGACTACCTGAAGAATACCTTCATAAGTGATTGCCCGAAATCGAACTGGCGGATTTTGTCCATGTTTTCTAAATCCGTACCATTTTTTCTGCGTAATCTGAACTTCCGACTGATTGTAGGTAAAACCGTATTTTACTCCTTGTCTCTCAAGCCATTGATATAGAAAAAAATCGGAAATATGCGCGTATTTTTTCCCTCTTATATTTTTATCTTTTGGTTTTTCCGAATGTGTCGGATTAGCAACGAGGCGAAAATGCCAACGTGTATCCTTTTTTACACGTTCAAGCAGTGGCGAATAGTTTTTTGTTTCGCCAAGAGAATCCAAAAAGCCAAACTGTTTCTGCATAGAAGACAAATCCGGCTGGTCATGACTCAGAATCAATAAATAATCCGCCCCACCTAAATGATCTAGGCGCCAAAGCTTTCGATTTCGATCTTGTGGAAGCGCATGCTCCACTGCTCCATGAAAATGATTGACCGCGCTTAAAGCAATCTGAGTATTCCTTTTATGTGTGTCAAGTTTAATTCTTGATAAATACATTTCATACTCCTTATCACAGTTCTCCCATAGGATCATGCTCAAATTCTTTTTCTATATGAATGACCTTCGGTGGCATTTCAGTTAAATATCGATAACCATATTCTCGGTGCTCCATCGAGTAAGAAAGTGGCACATCCCGCTTAACTGCTGGTGTCTTCTTATCGGCATCCATTAGAATTCGAAGCTGCACATCCCGATACACGCGTTTTTTTTGCCAGGTCGGAAGCAGCCAAGGTTCATCAATCAGAGCCTGATACAGGCCTTTTTCCCGAATTCCGAGAACGAGAGGTATCGACGGCGGACAGGAACGACGTCCCAAAAATAAGGGATAGACTGGCGCCTGCAATGCCGAAGCAATCGACGATAAAAATCCAACATTTTCGCTTTCAAAACCGACAAGAAAGATAGCGTCGGACAAATATTGACGGTGAGATAAATTAAGATTGTAATTTATCATATCTGTAATCTGCAAATCTGAAATTATTTCTCCTTGCCGATCAACGCGTACGCCAAATTTTAATTGTGTTAAATCCTCTATCGAATCCTCGCGCGAACGGCCCAGTGCCGCTGCCAACATCCCTATTACCCCGCTCTTTGTCGGAGCGTAATCGGTTTTTCGTTCATCAAATTTGGAATCCGATCCCCAAGACTGCAGTGGTGCTGCAAGTCTCAATAGCAACGTACTCATAGCGAGGCCTCTACTGCATCAACGAATTAACTGACGTCCACACCGCTTCCGGCAGCTTTTTCATCGTGATCTTTTCTCCAAAATTTTCTTCATTTGTGCCCACTTGCCAAGCCGCTTCTGGTTCTTCAACAAAATCTGTATAGACCTTTTCTGCATAGTTAACAAGACGATCGACCGAAGCTCCAACATAGCCTTTTTTGTTAGCATAAACCGGCTTTTCGAAAGCGCCGACTAAATTGACAGGCTGATCACTACGCAATGTAACATAAACCATATCCGGCACTGTTCGATTCGCAAAAGAATTTTGCTTACCCGTCGGCATCGAAAGTGCAAATGCCTCAATGAAAGCTTCAATGCCCATTTTCACTTCATTGGCTTCAACCAATTTTGCAAATTCTCTAACATTAATCGTCGCATACCGATATAAAGTCGAAGAATTATACTCGTTTGTATCCAAATATGCAGCACCCGCATTGTCTTGATCTTGGCAATCATCAACCGCAGTAAAATAATCATATTCATTACTGACCGCATGAGTAGATATCGCATGAGCCACTTGGCATGTCGCATCAATGTTCAAAAGCGTATTCGACGCTGCCATTCTTCCAAACAGTGCCATATCGATACTTGGACTAATATTGGCAGCATTTTCCAATATTTTTTTACGCTCTTTCTGGGAAATTTTTTCTTCATTTTCCGCTTCAATGATAGCTTTTGCCAAAGATTGAATCTGCTTTTCACTAACGAAAAACAAAACGTCCTTTCCCGATCCTTTCATTCCAACGTCCGAACAAGCTGTGTCTGCCAATTTCTGCGCCTTTTCCTGATTAATAGATGAATCGAGACTTACAATCCGGTCAGCAATTAATTGTTCCACCTTCTTGGTGCGGTAACCTCTGTTTCCATCATTCAAAATATCCAAAAAATCTTTTCTGACTGCTCTTTTCCATGACTGCGATGAAACTCTCGCTCGACTTACGCCACCATAAATGGCCGTTTTGGGACTGCCAGTATCATCCCGGTTCACACAACTTGGTGGAAGTGTTTGTAAAATATGAACGTCTAAATAAAGATTATCTTTCATTTTTTTCTCCTCGTTTATTATTATCCTTTTCTTTACGATAAAAATCTCGTCCCCATTTTAATCGGACAGTTGCCGCATACGGCTCAATCTGAAGGTAATAAATATCTCCTGCCAAAAGTGCATAATCTAACGGAATTTTATTTGATTTCAAAAGGGAAATAATCATTCTCAAATGATGGGCCAGTTCTTTTATATCCTTTGAGGATGACAGCGCATTAAGACGCTTCAAAACCCTTTTATCCGAATTCTCATCATCTTCAGAAGTGCTTAACATTTTCATTGCACGACCAAGTGTCACTCCCTCTACATGCATCGGACTTTTTTCCAGATCCCGACTTTGCTGATGCATGGCAAAAAGCGTCAGTGCCAGATAACAGCTCCATTCTTCTCGTGACGGTTCATCACCCTTTCCAATAAACGCTTCCGGCATATCTAAAAGAAAACTTCCCCAAAGTTCAGGCAGATCTCCTGGTTTTTTTCCTAAGCCTCTTCTGAGATTTGCCAGTTCCGCTTTTCCGAAAGGTGTATTTCCAATTTTCAATAGACGTTCGATTTTTTTTCGAACATAATTTTCTAATTCCCTTTTTTTAGACATCTTTTTCTCACAAATTCTTTAATTGTAAATCTTTTTTAATTTTCCAGTAAATCGATTCATAATCATTGGAATTGAATTTTTCTTTTTTCCCTCTCCTTTTAAAATAAATAACTCAGACGCAAAATTTTTAATCCACTTTTCTGCAATGCCCTTGGCTGATGAATAGGATTGCTCTTGCCAACTTTTTATGGTTTTTTCTTCATCATCGTTGTCAGGATCAATTGCATAAAGCCACGCCTTAAATGGCGCGTTAATTTCATAATAATAAAATGTCGTCAGATCTTCGCCCATTTTTTGTTTTGTCTTTCCATAAAGAAAATTACTAACTTCTTTTCCTAATTTTTTCAAGCAATCAGCAGTTTTCTGGCAACGATCAATTTCGTCTGTTATTCGTTTAATCCATATTCCACCTTTTTGATTCAAAATCTGATAGGATAATGCAATTTGATCAGAAACCGAATCGACAAAAAGGTATTTCATACCATCGTACTGCATTCCTACAGTTCTGATCTGTAACCGATAAGACGGTTCAATCATTTTCTCTTTAATTAGTCGCTCAATCCATAATATTAATCCAGGACGATGATCGACGTCTCTCATGTCAAATAATGCTGGAAATTCCCGCCATGCCTGAATTTTTACATCATGTAATTTTGGAAGATAATATGGATTTTCACCCTTCTTTTCATATTTTCTCCAAATTGTCATCTGCTCACTGAAGCAATTTTGACGTTCATAATGTTCTCCCAGAAGAGCACGATAACCTGTAACTTTATTAGATTGAGATAATAATTCAACACGGCGGCTTGGAATTGTGTAAAGCTCAGGTAGATTATCTGGCATCGCATCAACGATTCCTTGGCGTCGATCCACTTGATCTCTTTCCCAAACCGGTTTTGGTACTCCCCAAATCTCATATCCATCTTTTAGTGGCGTTAAATTTAACATCAATGTTTCAAATAAGTTTTGTCCCTCGATATATATTAAACCGAGGTTCCCAAGGCGTCCGATTTCAGATGGTATTTTATTTTTTTGATCTCCATACTTTTTATCCCATTTAACATTTACACAGTACGCATTATAATGAATCAGCCAACGTGCCGCTTCATTAAAAGGCATTACTGATAATTCTTTTTCTAAACGAAGACTAAAATGCTGCATTGTCTTTTTATTATTGCTTGCTTTTACATCACCAAACAACGTTTTTGATGTGGGATAACTCGTTCCATAATCCTGATTTGGCACCTGATAGAACGGTCTTTCCGGATCAAACAGCCAAAAGCGGTCTCGCCACTTTTCTAAATATTTATTAATAGCATCGACGGAAAATTGACCATTTTCCCAAATCATCTTCCAGCGTTCAAGCACTTGATCAGCATCCCAATTATCTTCTGTAATAGGTTCTTCTTCACCGTCCGGGTTGTACCGGTAAAAGACCGTCATTAGTATCGCGAGAAGGAAGCGCAGCAGTGCGGCATTTTGCGTCGAGGTCTCTCCAGAAAGTGCCGTGTAAAGATGTGCATTTTCAAATAAAGTCTTTAGAGAAACTTCCTCTTCTCTCAAATTTAAATCCATGACTTTAATCCACGGCTCATCCAACAAATTGAATTTCCGTTCATTGTCCATCATCTTTCTCCTCTTTTTGATACTCCAATCCTCTTTCCGTGCTATATCGCAATTTAAAACCGTTTAATCGGCCCTCTAAATGCTCATTCAAAAGAAGAACTAATTCTCCTTTAATCCATGGACATTCCTGCCATTCAGAAAGCCATCTCCGATTCTGTTCCTCTAAATCTTCAATTGTCTTTTGAATCATCCACTCTGTACAAAAAACATGGGGCAAGCGAAGTCGTTCCCTTGCTATCAGGCGCCCTTCATCGTTAGACGGCGGATAATCCGCATTCAACTGAATCCCCTCGGAATGTCCTGGAAGAAACACAATGTGATTTTCCGATTGTTGAACCATGACAAGTATTTCAATTGCTGAAATACCGTCTCTGACACGCGCATCCGCCAATTTTTCTGATGAAGGATCATCGTTGATTAACATTCCGAAAAGACTTCCTTTTCCCGGCTTTTTAAGCAGCCAATTTTTCCCCCGCTGCTCTTTGTCTTGAATCACACGTTCGTAATTTTTTTTAAGTTCCGATTCGTTTGTCATCCCCATTGAATTTTCATCATAAACTCTTTGAACCAGACGAGAAATATCATTCGGAAGTGTCACTTCATCCTGAAGCAGTTCATCAGTCCTTTTTAATAAATAAGGACTGTAAATCAAATCCGTTGCTTTGTCCCATTGTCCGATTGTCTCTTCACTATCTGAATCTTCGAGGATAACCATCCGAGGTGACATGACTTGTTTTGGTCGTTTTCTCCCTTTATGCCGATGGAGTCTCCCCATCCTTTGCAGCAGCAGATCCATCGGACAAAGTTCAGAATACATGACATCAGCATCATAATCGAGAGACTGCTCAAGCACTTGAGTCCCGATCACAAGGGTATAATCTCTCTCCTTACCAGATTTTTTCCCAAGCGCCCTAATGATGGCATTTTCTTTTTGTGCACGATCTATAGATGTAAATTGTGCGTGATAAAGTAAAAGATGATAATTTTGCATTCTGGAATCATTGCAGCACAGAGTATACAGTTTTTGAGCTTTCGCTACTGTATTGACAATCACCACCCCACATCCTCCATCAGATAAATCGCGTTCAACCGCATCAATTAGTAATTTCTCATCTAATCGTTCAATCGTGACTCGCTTTGTTTCAATATTCTGATCGATTTTCTTTTGGTAAATATTTCCGCCATCTGACCAAGTGAGCAGCGGATAATCTAATGTATGATTGAGCTTGACTTTTTTGTGTTTTTCTCCAGAAAATTTATTTTGTGTCTTTACATAGGCGTTCACCAACGCATTTCGCCGTTTTTCAGGAAGCGTCGCTGAGAGCAGAATAACCGGAACACCATATGCGGCCATCCAAGAAATTGCCCGATCTAAATATTGATTCATATACGCATCATAAGCGTGAACCTCATCAATGATGACAACTTTTCCCGCTAGTCCCAAATGGCGCAGCATAAAATGTTTTCGCTTTAAACTACTCATTAAAAATTGATCAACCGTTCCAATGACAAAATCGGCCAGTAGTGCTTTTTTATTTCCTTCAAACCATGAATGAACTTCCATACGCCCTTCCGAATCTTCTTCGTCAATTTCGGCCTGACCGGAAAATAACAACTGATTGTAATCATCGTTAAAAGAAGCTGCCCCGTGAGCCAATCGAACCGCATTTACAGTTTCCTCCGATTCTTCTTCTGCCCACGACAAAACTCTAGGAAAAATACCGTTAGCTGTTGCCTGAGTCGGCATGCCAAAAAAGATCCCATCCTGTCCGAATCTTTCTGCTAAAACATCTGCCGCAGCCAAGGCTGCTTCGGTTTTGCCTACGCCCATTTGTGCCTCAATGATATACAACCCGGGATGTTTTGCGTGATTGACCGCATCTAAAACAGCATGTTGAACATCATTTGGTACAAAACCAAATTTGTCCATGAACACAGTCATATCCATTGCATTGATGTCCGGTTCCCACATTTCTGGGAAATTTAGTCTTTCCCACCCCCGATCAACGCGATCTTCCTCGGCTTCATTAAACTCAAATAAGTTTTGTGGAATCAATGGAAAATAACGTGTATTGCTTGAGATCCAATCTGCGACGATGAGCAGCCCGCATAATAGCACTTGCGCCTGTTCAGACAATTTTGGAATTTCATCGATCTGCTCAATATTCGAACGCTGTAAAGCCTGAATATATAATGTTTTCCAACAAGAACGCCACTGGTTTTCTGAATTCGATTCTCCGAAAAAATTTTTGTAATACAATTTAATCTGTTCCGCCGAATTTATCCAAACTGAATCTGTCAGATCATTCGAAGGTCTACCATGGTGACTGCCGATAATCGACGTCAAATCCTCACGCTCTGTCATCTCTTCAAAACAACCTGCTAATATCCATTGTCCTGCCCAAGCATGAGGTGTTTTCCCTTTATCGGCATAATCCACAAAATGTTCTTTAACTGTCAGTCCAAAAGCATTTTGCTTTTCTCTTAAATCCGGCATATTTTCCGTAATCACACACTGAAACCATGACGTCGCTTTTCCAATATCGTGAAGATACGCCAAAAAAACTGCTGTTTTTCTAAAATCTTCTCTTTCCAATCCCGAAGCTGTAATCACAGAATCCGGCACCCAATAAGCAATTAATTTTTCGATGATACCTGCGCAATCTTTCAAATGGATTGGCAAAGACAGCCATTTTTCTTGATCCTCAGGATCTGTTTTCGCTGCTAATAAATTGATATCTTCCATTGGCCTACCACTAATAATTTGTAATCATTTTTAGATAGTTATTATGTTTTCATTCAACGCTAATTATAATGTAATCATTAAAATTAATTATACTCTAAAATCATTTGCAAATAAATATAACTTTAAATCTATATATAAAATTGCTGCCCTTTTACTTACATTATTATAAAAACTAAATAGCCTTGAATCGAAATACAATAACTGTTTCAATTCCGCATAATTTGTCCTCTTGAAAAAGGCAGTCTATCTTTGAGATAATAAAAGTGAAATTCGTATCATCACGGCATTTCTTAAATTGATCGGAAGGGAACGGCTATTGATTTATAACACACATTTAACATTTATCGACTTACTGCAGCCAAAATATCGCGCACTCGACGATTGTAAATTGACGCATCAGGTTTATCAAAAGTTAAATGCAACTGGGATCTCCAAAAATCGCGAACCCTGAAAAATCGGGTGTTTCGTTAGTGTGCTCCCCGCGCATGCGGGGATGATCCCGCGGGCTGGGGGCCGGCATGGCAGGCCACGCTGTGCTCCCCGCGCATGCGGGGATGATCCGTTTTCGCCGGGGTGGCGTGACAGTCTGTATCAGTGCTCCCCGCGCATGCGGGGATGATCCCAGTCTATTGCGATGTTTGCCAACTGGGAAAAGGTGCTCCCCGCGCATGCGGGGATGATCCTGACACGGACACCGCAAAGATGCTCAAGCTAGAGTGCTCCCCGCGCATGCGGGGATGATCCCCGTAACAGCACCAATTGTGGCCGTTGGTGCCGGTGCTCCCCGCGCATGCGGGGATGATCCCGAGCGATCCAGATGAAAGCTGAAAAGCGGCGGGTGCTCCCCGCGCATGCGGGGATGATCCCCAGCTGGCGGACGATTTCTGGAAACTGATCGGGTGCTCCCCGCGCATGCGGGGATGATCCCCAACCTTGAGTAATTCCATATTTTGTAAATACAGTGCTCCCCGCGCATGCGGGGATGATCCCAGGACGAAGCGAACAAAGCGACGGACAACGCGGTGCTCCCCGCGCATGCGGGGATGATCCCGGTTCTTCAAAGTCTCCGCAATCTTCATCAAAGTGCTCCCCGCGCATGCGGGGATGATCCTCGCCGTGACTGTGCCGTATGCATTTTTGGCTGGTGCTCCCCGCGCATGCGGGGATGATCCCACGGCACCATCGAATGGCTGAACAACTTGCTAGTGCTCCCCGCGCATGCGGGGATGATCCCTGCATGATCTCACCGTGTCGGCAGATGTCCATGTGCTCCCCGCGCATGCGGGGATGATCCCCGGGTCGCTGTCGTTGTAGGTGATTTCGCCCAGTGCTCCCCGCGCATGCGGGGATGATCCTAAGTTCTTCCACAGTATCGTACCCGCAACCTAGTGCTCCCCGCGCATGCGGGGATGATCCTGGCCCGCTTGGCCAAGTGGTCGGCCGCCGTGCGTGCTCCCCGCGCATGCGGGGATGATCCCTGGCAAGTTTCACATCGAACGGGGCGAGTATTGTGCTCCCCGCGCATGCGGGGATGATCCCTTGGTCGGTGTAGGCTTTGACGTTGTTCGTACGTGCTCCCCGCGCATGCGGGGATGATCCTTTATTCGGTCGATGTTTTTGTTTTAGCAGGCGGTGCTCCCCGCGCATGCGGGGATGATCCCGCTGTCTTCTTGCGTCGCGCCAATGCGGTCAGGTGCTCCCCGCGCATGCGGGGATGATCCCTACACGCCCGCTGAAGTTGCATGGATGCGAAAGTGCTCCCCGCGCATGCGGGGATGATCCCAGTACAGCAAAGTTTTAGATTACTTAACAAAAGTGCTCCCCGCGCATGCGGGGATGATCCTGTGTATTCGCGGATTACTTATGGCTATCAAATGTGCTCCCCGCGCATGCGGGGATGATCCCAAAACAATCGGGTCCTACGATGATCTCGTCGAGTGCTCCCCGCGCATGCGGGGATGATCCCAAATTGCTCGTATGTTTCGCCGTACGCCACCGGTGCTCCCCGCGCATGCGGGGATGATCCCAATGCCATCGTTGAACGTTTGATTTTGATCACGTGCTCCCCGCGCATGCGGGGATGATCCTCCAGCTTCAGACATCCCTCACGCTCCGCCGAAGTGCTCCCCGCGCATGCGGGGATGATCCCGCAGCACAGTCACCGTGGACCAGCTATGAAGAGTGCTCCCCGCGCATGCGGGGATGATCCTCACCGAGGACAAATCAGGCTGCGAGGCGTTCAGTGCTCCCCGCGCATGCGGGGATGATCCCGCAGAATACAGGAATTTAGTCGCGCAGATGGAGTGCTCCCCGCGCATGCGGGGATGATCCTGGTCAAACTGGAAAAATGCGTTTGATGGCATCGTGCTCCCCGCGCATGCGGGGATGATCCTCGACTGTCTGCTTGATCATTTCCTCGAATTCGGTGCTCCCCGCGCATGCGGGGATGATCCGAAAATACGAATTGTCGAAAACCAGCGTGCCGAGTGCTCCCCGCGCATGCGGGGATGATCCTCCGGGTCGCCTTTCACGAAATCCTCGACGTGCGTGCTCCCCGCGCATGCGGGGATGATCCCGATCTCGCGCCCATGGTTAATACTAAAATCCAGTGCTCCCCGCGCATGCGGGGATGATCCGGTTAAAGACGCCGAAAAGGTCGATTATGACGGGTGCTCCCCGCGCATGCGGGGATGATCCCAAAAAAAGCGCGAGCTTCAGCAAAAGAAGTACGTGCTCCCCGCGCATGCGGGGATGATCCCAGGCCGACGCCGCAACCGCTAAATGCTACAATGTGCTCCCCGCGCATGCGGGGATGATCCTCACAGACCGTATCAGAAAGACCGTTCAACTCAGTGCTCCCCGCGCATGCGGGGATGATCCGCTCTTTGGCCGCCTTATAACGTGTGTGTCCTGGTGCTCCCCGCGCATGCGGGGATGATCCTGCAGAGCTAGACATCGATGATTACTCAGATGAGTGCTCCCCGCGCATGCGGGGATGATCCTATTGGATGCCGATACCTCGAAAAAGGAGATAGGTGCTCCCCGCGCATGCGGGGATGATCCTAGCGTCAGCGAGAGAATCACCGAAACCGTTTTGTGCTCCCCGCGCATGCGGGGATGATCCCAAAGAATACTATTTAAACGAAGAAGCGCGAAAGTGCTCCCCGCGCATGCGGGGATGATCCCCAATCAGCCACGTAGGATGGACAGAGGTCAAGGTGCTCCCCGCGCATGCGGGGATGATCCCAACATGGTCGAAGAAGCCAAGACAACCGCACAGTGCTCCCCGCGCATGCGGGGATGATCCTCAATGTTTCTGGCATCGTATTGGAATAAGAGCGTGCTCCCCGCGCATGCGGGGATGATCCCGGTGTCGAGGACGTGAAGAAAGCAAAGGTGTAGTGCTCCCCGCGCATGCGGGGATGATCCCAATTTCCCGATCGTCTTGGGCTTAACCGTGCCGTGCTCCCCGCGCATGCGGGGATGATCCTTATTTACTGGCTGGACTGTCTGTACAACGATAGTGCTCCCCGCGCATGCGGGGATGATCCTGAATTCCCAATCTTCGTAGTCGAGCCCATCGAGTGCTCCCCGCGCATGCGGGGATGATCCCGACGGTGTGGTCGTGATTTGCAGCGAACAAAAGTGCTCCCCGCGCATGCGGGGATGATCCCAACTGGGGACGGATCGACCGGGAAAAGAAGAGGTGCTCCCCGCGCATGCGGGGATGATCCTGGGACCATGACATCAACTACTACGTGGATGAAGTGCTCCCCGCGCATGCGGGGATGATCCCAGTCGTGGCCCTCGCAGCCGTTGATCGGGTCGGTGCTCCCCGCGCATGCGGGGATGATCCAGCTTGTTGTAATTTTTGAGAAAGGCGTCCGAGTGCTCCCCGCGCATGCGGGGATGATCCGAAATGCCTCGCAAACACGCTGTGATTCTTCACGTGCTCCCCGCGCATGCGGGGATGATCCCAGCTGGAAGGCGTCGTCATCAAGTGCTTTTCCGTGCTCCCCGCGCATGCGGGGATGATCCTGACATCGAATATCAGGTGTTTGCTGACCGCGAGTGCTCCCCGCGCATGCGGGGATGATCCAAGTACGCGTACTGCCCGTCACACGTCAACTACGTGCTCCCCGCGCATGCGGGGATGATCCTGAAAACGGCGTGTTGGTTGATAAGGGCGCTGAGTGCTCCCCGCGCATGCGGGGATGATCCGTTGAGAGACGCGATGATTGAGCAGGCGGAGAAGTGCTCCCCGCGCATGCGGGGATGATCCTGGATAAACTCGGGGTCTAACTTTCGCAGGTTCGTGCTCCCCGCGCATGCGGGGATGATCCCCCGGCGTTCATCGCTCGCTGCGTCGGCATGTGCTCCCCGCGCATGCGGGGATGATCCCACGTATTTTCCGTCTTCGTATGCTGATCTCAAGTGCTCCCCGCGCATGCGGGGATGATCCAAGTGAAAAATCAGAATGAAACCGAGGAAATAAGTGCTCCCCGCGCATGCGGGGATGATCCGTTGATATCAGCGTCCAGCATCCACAGGACCGAGTGCTCCCCGCGCATGCGGGGATGATCCCCGTAGGGACTGCGGCCCGGGGACCTCGCCAGGGTGCTCCCCGCGCATGCGGGGATGATCCTATCTTTTCACCACCAAAGATGCAGAGATTCAGGTGCTCCCCGCGCATGCGGGGATGATCCTGGTAGTCGCGACTAATAATTTCATAGTCCTCTGTGCTCCCCGCGCATGCGGGGATGATCCTCGGCAGGGATACTCGCGGCAGGCGGTTGACGGGTGCTCCCCGCGCATGCGGGGATGATCCCGATAGAAATCACTAGCATAGGCAATACCGCTAGTGCTCCCCGCGCATGCGGGGATGATCCCACTCGGTGATTCTTTGGTCTATTTCGTATAATGTGCTCCCCGCGCATGCGGGGATGATCCTGTGCAGTTTTACACGCAAAACAACACGCAGGCGTGCTCCCCGCGCATGCGGGGATGATCCCACAATGTCCCCCGGTTGCGGCTTATATTCTGGGTGCTCCCCGCGCATGCGGGGATGATCCCGAAAGTGCCGTCCCGAGGATCAGAATTGGGAAGTGCTCCCCGCGCATGCGGGGATGATCCTGAGCGCCGACCGCATTAAAGGCGGCGTAGTAGGTGCTCCCCGCGCATGCGGGGATGATCCTGCAATTTGCTTTTGAATGGATATCCATCCTCCGTGCTCCCCGCGCATGCGGGGATGATCCTGCGACACGACGGTTTCGTATCTGTCATGTGAAGTGCTCCCCGCGCATGCGGGGATGATCCTGTCCCGTATGCCCATTATCAGTACGAGGGCGAGTGCTCCCCGCGCATGCGGGGATGATCCCGGCCCATCCTGGGGAAGGCGGCGGTTCTGGAAGTGCTCCCCGCGCATGCGGGGATGATCCCATGCCGATCGGTGTCTTGCAGACGTCGAAGCCGTGCTCCCCGCGCATGCGGGGATGATCCCAAAAATCAATAAAAATCTATTGACAATAATACGTGCTCCCCGCGCATGCGGGGATGATCCTCGTTCGAGTTCATCACGCGCTTCATCGTACTTGTGCTCCCCGCGCATGCGGGGATGATCCTATTATCTGTTAAATGTTTCTCCGAACCTAAACGTGCTCCCCGCGCATGCGGGGATGATCCTGGTATATGGCTTCCCGTGTGCTTTTCCCCAGCGTGCTCCCCGCGCATGCGGGGATGATCCCCTATCAGATTGAAATCTGCGACATCTATAAACGTGCTCCCCGCGCATGCGGGGATGATCCCATGGCACACCACGGTCCGGTCAAGCCGTACCAGTGCTCCCCGCGCATGCGGGGATGATCCTGCAATCGTCAAGGCTATTCACACCAGGTGGTCGTGCTCCCCGCGCATGCGGGGATGATCCCCCCTGTAAAGTTTCCGTCCAATGAGAACTGTAGTGCTCCCCGCGCATGCGGGGATGATCCCAACAGCCAGCTGCACAAGCGTCCGGTCAGACGGTGCTCCCCGCGCATGCGGGGATGATCCCATGAATTGATGACCACCTGCACCTTCATGATGGTGCTCCCCGCGCATGCGGGGATGATCCCGCAGCCGATTCAACCGTGAGCTTAATTAACACGTGCTCCCCGCGCATGCGGGGATGATCCTGCGAAAGACCTGGCTGAAATGGTGGCAAGCACGTGCTCCCCGCGCATGCGGGGATGATCCCCGCGTCGGCGTATTCCTGTAACGCATTCCCGAGTGCTCCCCGCGCATGCGGGGATGATCCCGGGCCGGGGTGATTGTTTTCCAGATGTTCCCGGTGCTCCCCGCGCATGCGGGGATGATCCTTGTCGTTCGTGTAAGTTTTCTGCGATATTTCCGTGCTCCCCGCGCATGCGGGGATGATCCCAACGGCCGGCGTATCGGATCACTATCTGGACAGTGCTCCCCGCGCATGCGGGGATGATCCCCGTTAAATCGTCTTTTGAAAAGTCAACCCATTGTGCTCCCCGCGCATGCGGGGATGATCCTTCTGGAACAGGCGAGTATAGAAAGGCAATAAAGTGCTCCCCGCGCATGCGGGGATGATCCCAGAAAGAAGAAGAAAAAATTATTAGGAGGAAAGTGCTCCCCGCGCATGCGGGGATGATCCCATCGAAAAATCAGGCCGGCGCTTACGCCTCAAGTGCTCCCCGCGCATGCGGGGATGATCCCGCGAAATACCCGTTCATGCGCCGGGCCATCAAGTGCTCCCCGCGCATGCGGGGATGATCCTGGTGGACGCCAGCACCGGAACTACCGGAGGGAGTGCTCCCCGCGCATGCGGGGATGATCCTCAAGCGGCGCGGCTTCGATGCGATCAACGAGAGTGCTCCCCGCGCATGCGGGGATGATCCCCGGCAGCAGGCTGCTAAAGAAACGTTTTACGAGTGCTCCCCGCGCATGCGGGGATGATCCTTTTCGTAGGCGTGAATTTCATCAGCGATCAGGGTGCTCCCCGCGCATGCGGGGATGATCCTCCGATCTGCTCCGATCTCCACATCATCTACAAGTGCTCCCCGCGCATGCGGGGATGATCCCACGCCGCCGACGCTGACGCTGACTCTCGAACGGTGCTCCCCGCGCATGCGGGGATGATCCCTATCGACCGCGATGCCGGTGACGTTAAGCCGGGTGCTCCCCGCGCATGCGGGGATGATCCCCAATGCAGCGAGTGTTGTTTCACAAAATCTTTGTGCTCCCCGCGCATGCGGGGATGATCCCGCACTCGCTGCGATGTCGAAGCCTTTCCTAGTGCTCCCCGCGCATGCGGGGATGATCCCGGTTGGCTGCTCTCGTGGTGGCAAATTTGGAAGTGCTCCCCGCGCATGCGGGGATGATCCCAGACTTTGACGCCACCACTTTAGGCGGCATCGGTGCTCCCCGCGCATGCGGGGATGATCCTCTGGCAGACATAGCCGCCGGACGGCAGCATTTGTGCTCCCCGCGCATGCGGGGATGATCCTGGTTGCAAACTGGGTAATTTATGATGAGATTGGTGCTCCCCGCGCATGCGGGGATGATCCCATCATTGCGACGTCGAACCGTTCCCACGGAAAGTGCTCCCCGCGCATGCGGGGATGATCCACGGCGAAATCACTACTGGTCACCGGTGTGATCGGTGCTCCCCGCGCATGCGGGGATGATCCCGAGATGTATAACCAATTTTTCGAAGAATTGAAGTGCTCCCCGCGCATGCGGGGATGATCCTACCACGTCGCTGGAATTCCAAGGCGCAGCATTGTGCTCCCCGCGCATGCGGGGATGATCCTCGTCCCGGAGCTTTTGCGAAATCTGCGCAGTGGTGCTCCCCGCGCATGCGGGGATGATCCTTATTGCCAAGCTTCCGTCCGGTAAACCAATTCGTGCTCCCCGCGCATGCGGGGATGATCCCGCCTTTTGCTATCTATGCTCATAACTTTACGAGTGCTCCCCGCGCATGCGGGGATGATCCCTGATCTTTTTGCTGACTTAATTTGTGTGATGCGTGCTCCCCGCGCATGCGGGGATGATCCTGAATACGCTGAAGCAATTCAGGACGCGGTTATGTGCTCCCCGCGCATGCGGGGATGATCCCAATCAGCTGCTCGTTTTTGCCGTTCCCGATCGGTGCTCCCCGCGCATGCGGGGATGATCCTCCGTTTTTGCCGTTCCCCCGCCCGATTTCCATGTGCTCCCCGCGCATGCGGGGATGATCCGAAGCGCGCGTGTCAGTGCAACCGAGACGAGCGGTGCTCCCCGCGCATGCGGGGATGATCCCGCGCTCTTTTGCAAGCGCGCTGTCGTTCATATGTGCTCCCCGCGCATGCGGGGATGATCCTGTGCATGCCAAAGAAGCACGAGAAATATCAAGGTGCTCCCCGCGCATGCGGGGATGATCCTTGTTGTGTCGGTCCATAATCGGCAGATATTCAGTGCTCCCCGCGCATGCGGGGATGATCCGCTGATCTGTCGACTTGCTATCTGTTTATCAGCGTGCTCCCCGCGCATGCGGGGATGATCCCTCAGACCTTTCTTTCAGAATCGGCATGCTTGAGTGCTCCCCGCGCATGCGGGGATGATCCTGTGTTTAATCGTCGACGTGTCAATCTTGATTTGTGCTCCCCGCGCATGCGGGGATGATCCTGACGAACAGCATCACACGGCGGTTTGAGGCGAAGTGCTCCCCGCGCATGCGGGGATGATCCTCGAGCCGCTGAATTCTGATAACTACCGTGATAGTGCTCCCCGCGCATGCGGGGATGATCCTCTGTCTGGGATGCTGTCACGCGGCATCGTCTAGTGCTCCCCGCGCATGCGGGGATGATCCCCATTTGAACGGTAACCGTTGGGGTGTATGCGGGTGCTCCCCGCGCATGCGGGGATGATCCCCATCTCGCGCCCGGACCCCGCCCCAATCAGCGGTGCTCCCCGCGCATGCGGGGATGATCCTTTCCAAATCTTTGACGGAGAAAATGTAGTCGAGTGCTCCCCGCGCATGCGGGGATGATCCTGGATAGCAAGAGATGGAGATGGAAGGCTTTTTGTGCTCCCCGCGCATGCGGGGATGATCCGCATAAAGTCTGGAAAGTATATAGACTGGCAAAGTGCTCCCCGCGCATGCGGGGATGATCCCGCTAGATCAACGCCTTGCAAGGCGTCGTCAATGTGCTCCCCGCGCATGCGGGGATGATCCCAGGTCGGCGCGGGCGTGTCCGTAACCGGCGGGGTGCTCCCCGCGCATGCGGGGATGATCCTGAAAATCGACCGCCGCCCAGTCGTTGATTTTCGTGCTCCCCGCGCATGCGGGGATGATCCCTGAATGGCTTTGGCCGTCTTTTCGTTGTCCAAGTGCTCCCCGCGCATGCGGGGATGATCCTGCGAGTTCAAGACCTATCTCAACGGTCTGGAGGTGCTCCCCGCGCATGCGGGGATGATCCTAATCTAACGCGTCCGCGGTGCCTTCGACCGATGTGCTCCCCGCGCATGCGGGGATGATCCCCAGTAGCATCTGTGCTTGCCGTTGGATTTTTCGTGCTCCCCGCGCATGCGGGGATGATCCTGAACAAACGCTATCTGGGAATGTCGACAAATGGTGCTCCCCGCGCATGCGGGGATGATCCCGCGCATACCGCCAAAGGTTATTCCAGGGAAATGTGCTCCCCGCGCATGCGGGGATGATCCCATGGATTGTGGATCATCAATAATGACAATTCGGTGCTCCCCGCGCATGCGGGGATGATCCTCATCTGGGGCAGAAAAGACACAGGACAGAAGTGCTCCCCGCGCATGCGGGGATGATCCCGTCCGGCGGGCGGTGACGTTTAAGGACGGCAAGTGCTCCCCGCGCATGCGGGGATGATCCTACAGAACGTCGCGGCGCCGGTAGTTTCTCGGCGTGCTCCCCGCGCATGCGGGGATGATCCCCATTCGCGCTGCGTCTGCGGTTTTGATGTTCAGTGCTCCCCGCGCATGCGGGGATGATCCTGAGGACCCCGGCGTTTTTTTGGATACTAGCGAGTGCTCCCCGCGCATGCGGGGATGATCCCGATTAAGCACACCGACGTTTTAAGCGCCGGAGGTGCTCCCCGCGCATGCGGGGATGATCCTTCATCCGCAAGCGGGGCGAATATTCAAGTCTAGTGCTCCCCGCGCATGCGGGGATGATCCCATAGGTCTGCCCGCAAAAGAACGGGCAGTTCTGTGCTCCCCGCGCATGCGGGGATGATCCTGCGTAACCACGAACCGGGGATGTAGTTGTCCCGTGCTCCCCGCGCATGCGGGGATGATCCGGCGGCCCGGACATGATCGATGCGATCAAACAGGTGCTCCCCGCGCATGCGGGGATGATCCCGGCAATGCCGGTGACGTTGAACCGGTGCTCCTGTGCTCCCCGCGCATGCGGGGATGATCCCATTTAACAGATAATATTCATTCTCGAAAACTTGTGCTCCCCGCGCATGCGGGGATGATCCTTTCATTTATGGGAGTATACTCACCGAATTTAAGTGCTCCCCGCGCATGCGGGGATGATCCCATAGAGGGCGGCAGAACACAAGGCCGCCTTATGTGCTCCCCGCGCATGCGGGGATGATCCCGTTCGGTTTGAATTTTCGACCGCTGAAAAATCGTGCTCCCCGCGCATGCGGGGATGATCCCTGTGCGATACACCCTATGTCTCTGCCCATCAAGTGCTCCCCGCGCATGCGGGGATGATCCCCAATTTTTCGAGGAACTGAAGAAAGGAAAAATGTGCTCCCCGCGCATGCGGGGATGATCCCTGGAATTTGAACAATATCGCCTTTTTCTTTTAGTGCTCCCCGCGCATGCGGGGATGATCCCATCCCTTGCTGCCCCTTGATCTGTTCGTCTTCGTGCTCCCCGCGCATGCGGGGATGATCCCGAAAGACGAAGAACTGCTTCAAGTGCTGCGAGGTGCTCCCCGCGCATGCGGGGATGATCCTACATCTCGTTGAGTGCGTCGAAGCCCAGCCGTGTGCTCCCCGCGCATGCGGGGATGATCCTGCAAAGTATCATCTGTGGGATGATGTCGGCGTGTGCTCCCCGCGCATGCGGGGATGATCCCGCCGCCGCGCGGCTGTTTGATATCGAATCATAGTGCTCCCCGCGCATGCGGGGATGATCCCTCGGCGTCAATATCTTTTAAAAACGGAAATCCGTGCTCCCCGCGCATGCGGGGATGATCCTTCTTAAGTCTTAATGATTTGGCGGCGGTGATTGTGCTCCCCGCGCATGCGGGGATGATCCTGATTAGCAACGAGGATTTACTTTTTGATCGAAGTGCTCCCCGCGCATGCGGGGATGATCCCAAACCGAAAGAAAACCCAATGGACGGCTTTAAGTGCTCCCCGCGCATGCGGGGATGATCCCACAAACGGGACGGATTAAAGAACTGGCTATACGTGCTCCCCGCGCATGCGGGGATGATCCCGGTACGGCGTGCGTTTTGAGTTCGCGACGCCTGTGCTCCCCGCGCATGCGGGGATGATCCCTACTTTTTTGACCTAATGCGGCTAAATGCCAAGTGCTCCCCGCGCATGCGGGGATGATCCCGCCCGGCGCCATTCCAATCCCCATACTTGGCGGTGCTCCCCGCGCATGCGGGGATGATCCTGATAGTCGCGACTAATAATTTCATAGTCTTCAGTGCTCCCCGCGCATGCGGGGATGATCCCGAACGGCGCTTTTCGCTTATTTTTCGGTTTACGTGCTCCCCGCGCATGCGGGGATGATCCATGACAGACTGAGCTTTTTTATTACAAACCGAGGTGCTCCCCGCGCATGCGGGGATGATCCTGATTAAGCAATATTTCGAAGAAGCCAAGCAAGGTGCTCCCCGCGCATGCGGGGATGATCCCTGGTACGAGGTGACGCGCGTCGATACGAAAGAGTGCTCCCCGCGCATGCGGGGATGATCCTCGAGTGAAGCTCATCGACGATAACGCAAGAACGTGCTCCCCGCGCATGCGGGGATGATCCTGGTCAGCTTAACGAAAGCTTCGTCAACAATCGGTGCTCCCCGCGCATGCGGGGATGATCCCCGCCAAGATAAGACCTCAAAGGTCGAGCTAAAGTGCTCCCCGCGCATGCGGGGATGATCCCAAGAAAAGAAAGGCGCTTACTTGATGAAATAAGTGCTCCCCGCGCATGCGGGGATGATCCTTTGTTTTTCCATTTTTTCGCATCCTCGATGGAGTGCTCCCCGCGCATGCGGGGATGATCCCAAGCCAGCCGATGATCCGATGGACGGCTTCAAGTGCTCCCCGCGCATGCGGGGATGATCCCAATCATATCTTTTTCAATTGCCACAACTTCAAGTGCTCCCCGCGCATGCGGGGATGATCCTGACTTTACTAAGGTCTTTTTGCGTTTCGCCTCGTGCTCCCCGCGCATGCGGGGATGATCCTCAGGCAGTGGGCAGAAAAGAGGGCCTATGAAAGTGCTCCCCGCGCATGCGGGGATGATCCTCCCTACACTCGCATGGGCTGAGCCAGAAACCTGTGCTCCCCGCGCATGCGGGGATGATCCCGATTGATTGCCTGGGGCTACCCGTGCGGCCGGGTGCTCCCCGCGCATGCGGGGATGATCCCAGCCAACATCCATTAAGCTTTGTGATTGATGAGTGCTCCCCGCGCATGCGGGGATGATCCTTGTCGGCAAAGAACGGTGGTTCGTGCAAAGTGGTGCTCCCCGCGCATGCGGGGATGATCCCAACTTCTGGACGCGTTTCTAATGCTGAAATAAGTGCTCCCCGCGCATGCGGGGATGATCCTAATTGCACGGGAAACACCTGATTTTTCAGATAGTGCTCCCCGCGCATGCGGGGATGATCCCAAAGTCATCGCCGACGATGAAGTGCCGTTCTAGTGCTCCCCGCGCATGCGGGGATGATCCTCTGGTGATTAAATGATCGGCATTGATTTGGAGGTGCTCCCCGCGCATGCGGGGATGATCCCCCTTGTGCCAGATCGACCGCCCCGTCTGACAGGTGCTCCCCGCGCATGCGGGGATGATCCCGGCCGTGTGAGTGCGCCCGCCGCCCGATCGTGGTGCTCCCCGCGCATGCGGGGATGATCCTCCTTGAATCGCCGACACGGCACCGTTGACAAAGTGCTCCCCGCGCATGCGGGGATGATCCTAGGAGGCTTGCAGTGAGACAGATCAGAGCACCGTGCTCCCCGCGCATGCGGGGATGATCCGTGAAGGGGCGCTTGCGTACCTAAACGACAGTAGTGCTCCCCGCGCATGCGGGGATGATCCTCCAGCCATAGTTCTTGACCGCTTCCTCACTGTGTGCTCCCCGCGCATGCGGGGATGATCCTCATCGGCTCAATCACCGGCAGAATCGCGCCGCGTGCTCCCCGCGCATGCGGGGATGATCCCGTAAGCCTTAACCGGCGGAGAAAGCTTACTAAGTGCTCCCCGCGCATGCGGGGATGATCCCGTGGTCGGGTTGGCGGATGACGTGGAATTCGAGTGCTCCCCGCGCATGCGGGGATGATCCTGCTTTGCTAGAATCTCAAAACGCCGTGACCAGGTGCTCCCCGCGCATGCGGGGATGATCCTCTGTTGTTTTACCTTATCTTTTGACTCCATCGGTGCTCCCCGCGCATGCGGGGATGATCCTAATAAATTAAAGAAGGGTGTAACAGCCCTTCTGTGCTCCCCGCGCATGCGGGGATGATCCGGCGCTGCGGGCCTTCTTTCGTTGCTTGTTTTGGTGCTCCCCGCGCATGCGGGGATGATCCTAATTGCCAAGATATGTCAGATGTAGCTTATGAGTGCTCCCCGCGCATGCGGGGATGATCCTTTAGGCCGTTATAATGAAGGCTGTTTAATCGGGTGCTCCCCGCGCATGCGGGGATGATCCTGGGACGCCGCGGACGGCGAAAATTTTGAATCTGTGCTCCCCGCGCATGCGGGGATGATCCGGGCGTTAAAATTGATTGGGGTCTTGTAATTGCGTGCTCCCCGCGCATGCGGGGATGATCCCGTGAGCATCGCCGCGACGATTGTCCAGAATAGGTGCTCCCCGCGCATGCGGGGATGATCCCGATATAGAAGAGGCGTTTAAAATCGTTGAAAAGTGCTCCCCGCGCATGCGGGGATGATCCTCTTCTTCACGACCTGCCTCCCATTCGTGATAAGTGCTCCCCGCGCATGCGGGGATGATCCCTCTGGCTCTCAGATTCTTTTTACGGGTACTGCGTGCTCCCCGCGCATGCGGGGATGATCCTTTGAAATGCACGCTGGGATGCGGCCGCGCATTGTGCTCCCCGCGCATGCGGGGATGATCCTACCTCCTTCGCAATCGACGGCAGTTCCTGTATGTGCTCCCCGCGCATGCGGGGATGATCCTTCATTTCGTCATGAAACTGTTCGTCGTTCAAAGTGCTCCCCGCGCATGCGGGGATGATCCCCGCGCCGGTCACGGTGGTCAAACGGAAGGAGAGTGCTCCCCGCGCATGCGGGGATGATCCCAGAGGACAGCCGCGTCTGCGATGTGTGCTCCGGTGCTCCCCGCGCATGCGGGGATGATCCATAACGGACCACGACAGCGAAATGATAAAAAACGTGCTCCCCGCGCATGCGGGGATGATCCCTGGAGGACAAGAGTGAAGTTTCATAAAATCGAGTGCTCCCCGCGCATGCGGGGATGATCCCGAGCCGAACTCTTCATTTTTGAAAATTTGTAAGTGCTCCCCGCGCATGCGGGAATGATCCTCAACAAAGGCAACTGTTACTGATTTAAATGCAGTGCTCCCCGCGCATGCGGGGATGATCCTGGAAATTGAAAATGAACCATGGTTTGTTGGTAGTGCTCCCCGCGCATGCGGGGATGATCCTGGGAACGGAATTAATTTTTTTAGTCATTGACGGTGCTCCCCGCGCATGCGGGGATGATCCCTGTCACCACAAGAATAATTTTTCGCGCATCAGGTGCTCCCCGCGCATGCGGGGATGATCCCAGTACCGTGATCGTCGAAATGCTGCCGTATTTGTGCTCCCCGCGCATGCGGGGATGATCCTCGACGATATACGTTTGTGAAATGGATGAATAAGTGCTCCCCGCGCATGCGGGGATGATCCTTTGGGCCGGTCGATGAGTGACGCGCGCCTTCGGTGCTCCCCGCGCATGCGGGGATGATCCTTTAGCGCATTATCTGCGAACGCTTTCCGATGAGTGCTCCCCGCGCATGCGGGGATGATCCCTGATCAACGAGGTCATCGTAAGACCCGATTGTGTGCTCCCCGCGTATGCGGGGATGATCTTATAAAAGACACAAATTATTAAATATTGATGTAATTTAGAAAAAATGTGCTATAAATATTTATAGAATATCTATAAAAAGAAGGGGGACCTCGTCATGAGAGAAATTGTCGAAGGACTGATCGGTGGTTATGTACTGGGGACATTAATCGGCGGCGCGATTATGTTGATCGTATATGCAATCATAGGCGCAATTTGGCTTGGCGTTAAATTGTTTGAACTAATTGTGCTATTAATTTCCAAAGCACACACCGCGTATGTCAAAAAACACACAGAACAAGCACAGATCGACGCACAAGCGCAAGTAGCAAGCAAAGCATAATGTGCCTTCAGTGCGTATGCATCGTACAGTAAATAATTTCAACTCCCGTATCCTAAAGGCTACGATTTTAGCCCCATCGATTTCGATGGGTATTTTCATTTTATCTCATTTTAATTGTTCCTCCATCCGTGTTTCAACTTCCGCACCTTATCCGGAATGCGACTTTGTGTTCCCCGCATACGCGGGGATGATCTAAAAATTCCCTTTTATGTTATGTCTTGCAATAAAAAAGAGGACTTTAAAAGCCCTCTTCATAACTCATCATTGTCGTGTTTGATGAAATTCTAAAATCAATAAGCCGGCGTAGCGTATCCGAAAATATCGGATGCTTTGATGTTTCGGTTAACCCGTTTGACCTTATCGCTCCAATTCCCGTCGATTGTCGTCATGGTATTGCCAGAGCGCTTTTCAACAATCGCCACATGTGTGGCCATGCTCTTGCCAATGTAGACCAGATCGCCGGATTTCGGTGCGTAACCTTTCCACCGCCAGCGTCCACGGCTTTGGTACCACTGCACACCATTTCCTGTATAATTGTGATAACAGAACACCTTCGATGAAGCGCCGGCCTTCGCCCCACACCAGGAAACAAATGTCGCACACCACGGCTGATAGTTACAATGTGCCCATGCGCCATATTTTGTGCCGTTATTGCCATATTCGTGGTAGCCAACTTCCTTCTGTGCCACTTTCACAATGCGTTGACGCGTCGTTTCTGGCGGAGTTGGTGTCTTGAACTGCCTGGCATTTGCCTTTTGAATTGTGAACAGCTGTGCCTTGCTATTATTGGCCGTGTATAAATCGACGTTTGTGTTTTCCTTCGATGAATTGCCAGCGACGTCAATTACCCGTGTTGTTGAATTTTCCGGCATAAGCGTATACTGGCCTTTACCCTTGCTGACAACGACAAATTTCTGCGCCCTAGAATTATTTTGATTATAAATCTGCACATTTGCACCGTCCGCATTTCTGCCGCCCGAAATATCAAGGGCCTTGCTCTTATTGGACAGTGGAATCAAAGTGTAGGAGTGGTCCAAATTACGGACAAACGTCCACCCCTTCGTCGTCAACCAGGAAGCACTCTGCATCACCACATTGGAGCCGGATACAGTGAGCACTTTACCATTCGCATTTTTCACAAGCGCCGTAAAGGTGCTGCCGAGATTGGCGCTGCTGGTTACGGCTCGATTCTTTGGCACAACACGCCATTTCTGAGCTGCTGAATTATTGTAAGTGTACACTTGTACATTTGCACCGCTGTTTCGGCTGCCGCCGCTTACATCGAGTACCAAACCAGATCCGCGATTCCTAAACGTGTAGGTATCCCCGCTTTTGGTGACAATCCATTTCTGCGCGTCGGAGTTATTCACGCTGTACTGCCAGACGTTTGCGCCCTTTCTCTTCGATCCGCCTGCAACGTCGAGAACCTTGCCGTTTTTGGCGTTTTGAATCATATAACTGCCATCGCTTTGACGTTTAAGATTAAACAGCTGTGCTGCTGAATCGTTATATTGATAACATTGAATATTCGCGCAGCTGAAAATGCTTCCGCCAGAGACATCTAATACAGTGTTCGACGTGTAAGATGGATTCAGCATCACATTGTTTGCGCTGTAATCTGGGATCGTCCCTTTTGAAACAAGTGTCCATTTCTGAGCCGCGCTGCCATTTCCTGCGTAAATTTGAACATTAGCGCCGTTTCGTCCGCGGCCGCCATTGACGTCAAGCGCGCATTTTTCTGAATTTGCAGGCTGAATCGTCACTGTACCATCAGCGTTTTTCGTGAGCTTCCATTTTTGCGCTTTTGTACCATTTGGATTGTACTGCCTGACATTGGTGCCGCTTTTGCTGCTGCCGCCACGCACATCCAATGCCCGGCTGCCAGCCATCGTCATGATCGTATAGGTGTCGTCGTTGTTTTTGACAAAGCGAAACCGCTGCGCATTAGAACCATTGGCAGCATGAATCTGAAGATTGGCCTCGTTGACTGGACTGCCACCGGCAATGTCCAGCACTTGATTATTCCCAACACCTGAACGAATTTCATAAAGCTGAGATGTATCAACCGCGACGGCTTCCTGCGTTTGCGTCTGCACTTGATTCTGTGTTTGTGTCTGATTATTTGCAGCCGCCGGCTCTGCGAAAACGCAGGGCGTAACTGCCAACGTCGATGCCAGCACAGCTGCCGCTGCCCAGAGTCGACCTTTTCTATTCTGTTTTTTTCGTTTACCTAATAAAATAAAATCACTCCTTTTCCAAATAACGAATCGTGCAATTAAAACTTAATTTTTCGTCGTTTATATACCACGATAATTTTATTATAACACGTTTTCTCCTACTTGAAAAGTTACTTAAATTTCTCACTTAATTATATATTCCCCGCCGCTTTATCCTTTACGACCCCAAGCACTTCTCTAAGCATATTGTTCGGCAGGTACAGCGGTGTGGACGGCGCGGCAATGCCGTACACCTGCCGGTAGCCGGCCTTTTTCGCGAGGCTCAGCCCGCGGTAGACGTGAAAGTTATTCGTCACGATTCCGATGCGGTCACCCTTGATGTCGATCAGCTTGGCCGAATATTTGACGTTCTCGACAGTGTTCTGAGACCGGTTCTCGACGTGAATCCGATTGGGCGCAATCCCCTTTTGGATCAGATACCGGCGCATGGCTGACGCCTCGGTCTCCGGCTCATTCGGGCCGCGTCCGCCGGAGACGACGCACTGTGTCTTCGAATTGGCTTTGAGGTAAGCCGCTGCCGTGTCCAGCCGATAAGCCAGCACCCGACTTGGCCCCGTCGTTTTCACCTGCGCGCCGAGCACGACGATCACGTCCAGCCCTTTCGGCGCCTTCGCGTGAAACTGCGTATTGATCAGCGCGCAGACCGTCACAATGCTCACCACCACTGCCAACAGTACCACGTCAACCGCAATCCGTGCACCGATGGGCATCCGCGCCCAAGCGCCGGTGTGCACACTGACGGCCGCAGCGGCGAAAAGCGCGCCGATGCCGAACCACACGAGATAAAATTTCGTCCCCGACGCGAGACTGAGGATCAGCGCGCCGTAAAGACACGACAGCGCCGCCAGCGCGCTCAAAATCACCACACTTTTTTCCATACGCTCACACATACCATTCCGGCCGTCTCAGCCCTGTGTAAGGCTTTGCCTGGCGCCGAGCCGCGGCCTGCCCCAGCTCGATTTCCGCGTACAGCATCGCCTCGTCCCCGCCTGCCAGAGTCAAAGTTTCGCCGTCGGGACCCGCCACAATGGATCGGCCGGAAAAGGTCATGTCGTCTTCCGTGCCGACCCGGTTGCACATCGCCGCGTACACGCTGTTCTGAAAGGCCTGCACCTTAATTTCCCACTGAAACAGCTCGTCCGGCTCGCCGGTATTGTTCGCCGTCGGAATCAAAATCAGCTCGGCGCCCTTCAGCGCTTCGGTCCGAATGCTTTCGGGATAATGCCGATCGAAACAGACGACAATGCCGATTTTCCCAAGCTTCGTCTCGAAGACCTGAAAGCCGTCATCCGCCGGCGTGTAATAATCCTGCTCGTAAAATCCCGGGCACTGCGCGATGTGCACCATCTTCTGTGTGCCGAGGATGGCGCCGGTGTCGTCGATCAAAAAGCTCGTGTCGTAGTGCCCGCCGTCCAGGGCCATATAAAAATTGGGCGAGGCGAAAATGCGGTGCGCCGCGCACGCGTCCTGCACTGCCTTCAGGTACGGGCTGTCCATCGTCATGCAGTACTGGGAGGCGTCCTGTCCGGGGTGCTTGGGGAAAAAGGGGCTGAGCTGAATTTCCGGAAAGAGAATCAGGTCGGCGCCCTGCGCCGCCGCTTCCTCGATGTGTGCCAGTGTACGATTTAAATTAGCGGTCATGTCTGCCGACATGCGCATCTGCGCCATTGCGATTTTCATAAGTGCTTCCTCTCGTTTCGTTTTAGCCCTATCATAACACAGGGAAATGAATCGCTGCACATTTTTAGAGAAAGCCGCTCACATAAAAAAGACTGGCTTGATGGAGAACAGCCAGTCTCGGTTTGTATTGGATGTATTAAAGAGAAGGAGAAGTTTTCATTTACGCGTGAATGCGCCACTGCGTCAGCAGATGCTCTGTGCCGGCGCGTAAAAATCCATGATTTCGCTGCGGCCCTCGTCCATTTCGGAAATAGCCTCCATGTCGGCAGCCGTCAGCTCAAAATTAAAAATATCGATATTCTGCTGCATTCTTTCCTTGTGTGTGGATTTGGCATTGATTGAAATCCCGCGCTGGATCAGCCATCTCGAGATGACCTGTGCCGGAGATTTGCCGTATTTCTTCCCAATTGCGATCAAGATGTCGTTCTGGAACATCCCTCTTTTGCCTTCGCCAAAGGGCGCCCAGGCTTCCGGCTGGACGTGCCATTTTTCCATATTGGCCTGCGCCGCAATCTGCTGATTCATTGGACAGCCAGATTTTCGTCGTGATAAAAATGTCTTCCCGCTTCACGCCGAGTTCCTTTTCCGCGCGGCGGAGGCCTTCGCCGACCTGTGCTTCATTGAAATAGCTCTGTGCCGTATCGATTTTCCGGTAGCCCGACGCGATCGCGTCGACAACCGCCTGGGCTGTCTGGTCTTCTGGAATCTGATAAACGCCGAATCCCATCTGCGGCATCACCACGCCGTTGTTTAAGGTTAAATTTATCATGATTGGTTCCTCCATTTGATTTATATCTTATTTGTATTTTCCTAATCCATTACCGTTTGGTCTGGGCTCTGCCCCATCGTCTGAGCGACGCCTTGGACGCGTGTTCGCTGAAGCGTCTGCCTTTCAGCCATTTGCCATTTTTGGCTCTCCCAGCGAGCTGGGTGCCGCTGTCCCCGAGACCGCTCGACATCGAGGTGCAGAACGGAATCACGGTTTTGCCCCGCGTCGACGAAAAGAAAACCCGATTTTCACCTCATCTTTGCTGATTTCATTTTAATGTCTCAACGCGTCGATGTACAATGCTTAGGATTGAAGTTGGTATAACTCTAAGTTATACTCCGGATTTACTGTGCGCCAAAAAGTCAATTAGCGGCTTCGGTACCAATTGTGCAATTTTGTATGCATTCTATAAATAGACTGTGTGCACTTTTTCATAAACAGCACCCAAATTATAGAAAATTTTATAAACTTTTGTTAGAATAGTTTTTTTTACAGACAGCTTGGAACCTCAGGAGGTGACCTTCATGATCGAAATTTACTTATTAGAGCAGCTCGCCGCATTTGCCAAATACGGCACACTGTCCGCCGCGTCGGAACAGATTCATATCTCCCAGCCGGCTTTGACCCGCTCGATGAAAAAAATTGAAGAAGAACTGGATGTCAAATTATTTATCCGCCAGAAAAACCGCCTGATTCTCAACGAAACCGGAAAACTGGCGGCTACTTTAGCTGAACAGCTGGTCAATCAGGATAATCAGCTGGTTCAGCAGGTGCGCGCCTTTGACCGAAGCCTGCGCACCATTGCCTTGGGCTCCTGCGCGCCGGTTCCGATCCTCGAAATTTCACCGGTGCTCCAGACCATTTTCTCCCAAATGACCATTTCAACGGAAATTCACAACGACGAGGACCTTCAAAAGGGCTTCGACAATCACCTTTTCCAGCTGATTGTCACCCACGAAATGCCGGAGGACGATGCGCTTTTTGCGGTCCCCTTCGGACACGAAAAACTGTTTATCGCGGTGCCGCCGGCCCACCCGCTGACCGGCTTCGATGAAGTGCGCTTTGCCGATTTAGACGGCGTGCCGATTCTGCAGTACTCAAAGGTCGGCTTCTGGTACGATTTGGTTCACGAAAAAATTCCCAACGCCAATTTGCTGCTGCAGACGGACCGGCGCACCTTCACGGAAATCGCCTCAGCCTCGGCACTGCCCACTTTCTGCACCAACTACGTTTTGAAGGATCGTGATTTGTCAAATCGAAAAATCATTCCCATCTCAGATTCCGAAGCGTCTGTCCATTACTTTATCGTCTGCCGGAAATCCGATCGGCCGCGCTTTAAACCCTTGTTCGATCATCTGCCAAAATGGCCAACCTAAAATAATATCCGACCAAAATAACTAAAATGTTCAGTTTCTTATCCGTTTACTACAAGAAAGAAACGATTACAGATGTTATAATGGGATAAAATCAAATTGCAATCCTTTAAATTTCATTAAAAGGCTGCATGAGGAGGGTATAATATATGGCAAATCGTTTTATTTTAAATGGCGCTTCCTACCACGGACACGGCGCAATCGAAGTCATTCCGGATCTCGTAAAAAGCTACGGCTGGAAGAAAATTTTCGTCACCTCTGACCCAGATTTGGTCAAATTTGGCGTCACCGCAAAGGTCACCGACTTATTGGACGACGCGGGTATCGCGTACACGGTATACTCCGGCATCAAACCGAACCCGACTATTCAAAACGTCCAAGACGGCGTCGCAGCTTTCCGCGAAGCTGAAGCAGATTCCATTATCGCCATCGGCGGCGGCTCTTCCATGGACACCGCAAAAGCGATCGGGATCATCATCAATAACCCGGAACACGAAGATGTCCGTTCCCTCGAAGGGGAAGTGCCGATGAAAAAGCACGCAGTGCCGACCATCGCTGTCCCAACGACAGCCGGTACTGCTGCTGAAGTCACCATCAATTACGTCATCACAGACGTCGAAAAAGAAAGAAAATTTGTATGTGTCGGCCCGGACGACATTCCGGAAACCGCTATTATCGACCCGGACATGATGTCCTCAATGCCGAAGGGCTTAACCGCTTCAACCGGTATGGACGCCCTGACCCACGCCATCGAAGGCTACACCACAAAGGGTGCTTGGGAATTGTCCGACATGTTCCATCTGGAAGCCATTAAGCTGATCGCTCAGAACCTGCGCGGTGCCGTCGACAACACGCCGGAAGGCCGCGAAGGCATGGCACTCGGCCAGTATATCGCTGGGATGGGCTTCTCCAACGTCGGTTTGGGGATTGACCACGCCATGGCACACACCCTGTCTGCACACTACGATATGCCGCACGGGGTCGCCTGCGCGATGCTCCTGCCGATTTCAATGGAATTCAACCGCGATTATGTCGGCGACCGTCTCCGCGACGTCGGACGCGCCATGGGCGTTGAAGGCATCGATGATATGGACGCCGAAGCCGCAAAAGATGCCGCTATCGCCGCAGTTAAACAGCTGGGCGAAGACGTCGGTATTCCGAAGACGACGGACAAGATCCGCGAAGAAGATCTCGATCAGATCGCAGCTGACGCGCTGAAAGACGCCTGCTATCCGGGCAATCCGCGTGAAGCGACACCGGATCAGGTTAAGGAAATGTTCCGCATGTTAATGGCTTAAGCCGATTGATAGTTGTCTCTACTTATTAACTCATAAAAACCTGCTAACAAAAGTCAAGCACAAAATAAAAATAATTAGATGCTGATTTCTTGCATCACAAAAAGATCGGACGTGAACCCGATCTGAAAAGAAATATTTGTTTGAACCGCGATCAGCAG
>Ga0256406_1000925_pt1 | contig 49878 bp, 39 predicted proteins | sample RumenRJG_03DNA_FD_185986 | JGI IMG/M metagenome (GOLD analysis project Ga0256406, IMG submission 185986) | Bovine rumen microbial communities from Lethbridge, Alberta, Canada - RJG_03 | ecosystem: Host-associated > Mammals > Digestive system > Stomach > Rumen | place: Canada: Alberta | collected...
TTTAGGCTCGGCTATCCGTCCTTGCTGAATGAGTATGACAAAGTTCATGTTAACGTTTGAACCGCCGTGTACCGAACGGTATGCACGGTGGTGTTGGAGGCGGGTGCAATCCCCGTCTACCAGATCACACGTGTACAGGGATCGGGAAAGAACGAAAATCCGGCATCAGTATATTTTCCGCCGCCTGCACCTGATAGAATAGTACATAAGGGGCTCGGGGGCCCCGGGAAAACAGATCAGATTCCTTGCAGGGGAGGAGAACAACATGGCATTTCCGGAACATTTCTTATGGGGCGGTGCAACCGCGGCAAATCAGATTGAGGGCGCCTACAACGAGGACGGCAAGGGTTTCTCGGTGGAAGACGTGACACCCAAAGGCATCCGGTACCCGAGAGTCGATGCACCAACGAGCGACAACTTAAAGCTTGTCGGGATCGACTTCTACCATCGCTACAAGGAGGACATCGCTCTTTTTGCGGGTATGGGATTTACGGTCTTTCGTCTCTCCATCGCCTGGAGCCGGATCTTCCCGAACGGGGATGATAAGACGCCGAACGAGGCGGGCCTTGCCTTCTATGACAGTGTCTTTGACGAGTGCAGAAAGTACGGCATGGAGCCGCTCGTCACGATCTCTCACTATGAGATCCCGCTCCACCTGGCAAAGGTCTACAACGGCTGGACAGACCGGAGGCTGATCGGTTTCTTCGAGAAATATGTCCGGACGATCTTTACCAGATACCGGGGGAAGGTTCACTGGTGGCTCACGTTCAACGAGGTCAACTCGATCCTGGAGACTCCCTTTACGAGCGGCGGCATCATGACCCCGAAGGAGCAGCTCTCCCAGTCGGATCTCTACCAGGCAATTCACAACGAGATGGTGGCAAGTGCGCTTGCCACAAAGATTGCCCACGAGATTGATCCGGAAAACTATGTTGGTTGCATGGTGCTCTCGATGCCGATCTATCCATTAACGCCGGATCCCGACGATGTGATCGCCGCGATGGAGCAGACGCATCAGAACGACATGTTTCTCGAGATTCACGCAAGAGGCGTGTATCCCGGCTACATGAAGCGGTACATGAGAGAGCACGGCATCACTGTCACCTTCGGGCCGGAAGACGACGCACTCCTTCGGGAGAACACCGTGGACTTCATCTCGTTCTCCTACTATGTCAGTGTCTGCGCGACGGCAGATCCGAAGAAGGATATCCGCGGGGAGGGAAACCTTCTCGGCGGCGTGGTAAACCCCTACCTGAAATCCTCGGAGTGGGGCTGGCAGATCGATCCCAAGGGACTTCGCTATACGCTCAATCATTACTGGGACCTGTATCAGAAGCCGCTTTTTGTCGTTGAGAACGGCCTCGGGGCAAAGGACGTTCTGGTAGACGGAGGTCCGGACGGGAAGACCGTAGAGGACGATTACCGGATCTCATACCTGAAGGACCACCTGCTGCAGGTGGAAGAGGCGATCGAGGATGGTATTCCGGTCCTCGGCTACACGTCCTGGGGACCGATCGACCTTGTCAGTGCTTCCACGGCTCAGATGTCAAAGCGCTATGGCTTCATCTATGTGGATCGGAACGATGACGGCACCGGTACGCTGAAAAGGTACCGGAAGAAGAGCTATTTCTGGTACAAGAAAGTGATTGAAACCAACGGAGCAGCACTCCACGAAGACTGAGCGCTGCCGCGAAGGGAAATCAGAACCGGGACTTCCGATCCGTGATCAGGAAAAAACGAAATGGAAGAGATATCGAGAATCGTCATCGAGCATTACTGCAACACGCACAGGACGAAAAAGGCAGAAATTCTATCAAGACTTGTGGCAATGTCGTACGATCTTTCTGCCGAGGGAACAGACGCCGATGCAATCGAACTGGAAGAGCTGATCGACCGGGAGCGCAATCCCGAGCTGAAGGAGGCTCTCATCGATCTGGATGAATTTCTTTTCAGATATTGACGATGTAAAGACGTGAACACCCTCTGCAGTGGAACCGGAACAGGAGGCTTTTTCTTGAGTAACATCGAATGGGATTCTCAGACGTACGCAAAACAGTTTTCCTTTGTCGCGGGCTATGGCAGTTCGCTGATTGATCTCCTCGACCGGAAGGAGAACATGACCTGCCTCGACCTAGGCTGCGGAAACGGAAATCTCACAAAGAAGCTGAAGGACGCCGGGCTTGATGTCATCGGCATGGACGACTCCGCATCGCAGATCCAAAAGGCAATGGAAGATCATCCGGATATCCGCTTTGTACAGGGCAATGCCTGCGACTTCCTGCTGGAGGAGCCGGTGGATGTTGTCTTTTCGAATGCCGTGTTCCACTGGATTGACAAAGACCGGCAGAAAGACATGCTCTCCTGCGTATACACAGGGTGCTGAAACCGGAGGGCCAGCTTGTCTTCGAGATGGGCGGGAAGGGAAACAATGCGCTCATTCACGGAAACCTTCGGCGCGCTTTTGCAAGGCGGGGGCTTGTCTATCGCTTCCCGTTCTATTTCCCGTCGATCGGAGAGTACGCATCTCTCATGGAGGGTGCGGGGTTTCTCGTGCGGACGGCGCTTCTCTTTGATCGGAAGACAAGGCTTCTGGGGCCGGATGGCCTGTATGACTGGATCAACATGTTTGTCAAAGCACCCTTTGAGGGAATTGATGCTGAAACATCGGAGGAAATCCGCCGTGAAATTGTGGAGGAGCTTCGACCGAAACTTTTCGAGGATGAGGTGTGGTATGCCGATTACGTAAGACTAAGGTGCAGGGCGGTGAAGATGTCGTAGAAGCAGTATTCATTCCTGTCACCTGTTGTCCTGCATGGAGAAGGGTTTTCGCATGCAAGTTCGGACTTCCCGTCCTGCAAATCCCATATTCAGTTCGAAAGATCTGTGGCGTCTCATCATTCCTCTGATCTTCGAACAGCTCCTTGCCGTCTCGGTCGGCATGATCGATACGCTGATGGTATCCACGGTCGGTGAGGCAGCCGTCTCCGGCGTTGCCCTTGTCGACAACATCAACCGCCTGATGATCCTGGTGCTCTCAGCCTTTGCGACCGGGGGCAGTGTAGTCTGCAGTCAGTACTACGGATCCGGCCAGATGGAGAGGGCAAACGAGGTCTGCGAACAGATGGAGACCATCATGCTGCTGTCCATGCTGACGGCCCTTGTCCTCCTTGGCTGTTTTTCACGGCCGGTCCTTCGCGTTCTGTTCGGAAGCATTGAAGACGATGTAATGGATTATGCCGTCACCTACCTTGTCATCACGGCGATGTCTTATCCGTTCCTGTCGATCTACAATGCAGGAGCTGCCATCTTCCGGTGCCTTGGCAACAGCAGAATCAGCATGAACATCAGCATTGTCATGAACCTCATCAACATTGTCGGCAATGCGGTGTTTGTCTTTGTCTTCCACTGGGACGTTGCCGGCGTCGCTCTGGCAACCCTTTTCTCCCGCATGACAGCCTCCGTCATCATGCAGGTCATGCTTGCCCGCCCGGGTCATGAACTGCGTCAGCGTCCCCTGCCGTCTGCACTGGAGAATCCTGAAGAGAATCCTCTACATCGGCGTTCCCAGCGGGATCGAGAGCGGCATGTTCCAGATCGGGAAGCTCGCCGTTGTCAGCATGATCTCGACCATCGGAACGAATGCCATCGCAGCCAATGCCGTCGGTTATCAGATCATCGACTTTCCGAACATCCCGGGCACGGCGATCGGGCTTGCGCTTCTGACCGTCTCGGGCCAGTGCATCGGTGCCGGGGAAAAGGAACAGGCGGTCTATTACACAAAGAAGCTGACCGGCTTTGCCTACGCGGGAGACTGGCTCTGCAAAAATACGCTGTTTTTCATCTGCCCGACTATTGTCTCCTGGTTTTCGCTCTCTGCCGAAGCGGCAGACACCGCGGTTCTTGTACTTCGCATGTTCTGCCTTGCAGCGCTTCCTGTCTGGCCGCTCTCCTTTACGCTGCCGAATGCGCTTCGCGGCGCCGGGGACATCCGCTACACGATGACCGCCTCCCTTGCCAGCATGTGGATCTGCCGCATTGTGGTCAGCTGGTTTCTGATCTTTCGCCTGCATCTCGGGGTTCCCGGTGTCTGGATCGGCATGTTCGTCGACTGGTATGTGCGCGGCACTTCCTACACCGCAAGATTCCTCTCCGGGAAATGGCTGGACAAGAGTGTCATCCAGGACAAAGGCAAAGCAAAGCTATCCTGATTTATCCGTTCTTTTGTTTTCTGATTGCCGAACAGCTCCGGTATGCTATACTTTTTCCATAAGCGATGCTTCCATCTCCAGGCCCTGCCGGAACTGTGTATTCAGTATTCCAGTACGAGGCGGAGATACCATGTCTGAACATACCCCACAACCCCCAAAACAGCATATCATCGGAAACCCGAAACAAAACGAAGCCATACGTCACGGAAAGGGTCCCTGCCTTGTCCTTGCGGGCCCCGGCTCCGGAAAGACCTTTGTTCTGATCGAGCACTGCAGGTACCTGATCCGGAACCTGCATGTTTGCCCCTCTGAGATCCTGGTCCTGACCTTCTCCCGGACGGCAGCCATCGAGATGAAGAGCCGGTATGAAGGAAAGTACGGAAATGACACCGTATCCCCTGTCACCTTCGGAACCTTTCACGCGGTGTTCTACCGGATTCTTCAGCAGTCCGCAGCGGGGAAGGAGCTTCGTCTTCTCGACGAAAAGACCAAAGAGGGACTTCTCCGGAACCTGATCACCTCCTGTCACTACGACCGCCTCGAAGATCCCACGGCGAAGATGTCCGCGCTCTATTCCGAGATCCTGTACCATAAGCGATATCCAAATGCCCACTGGAAGTACTTCACGGACGAGGCGAACTTTCCGCGCCTGTTTCAGGCCTATGAGACCTTTCTTGCGGACGAGGGCTATATCGACTTTGACGACATGATCCGTCTCTGCAATGAGCTGTTAAAGAAGGACGAGATCGTCCTTCGTTCCTGGAAGAGCCGCTTCCGGTACTTTCTTCTCGATGAGTTTCAGGACATCGATCCCGTGCAGCTCGAGACCATCGAACTGCTTGCGGGAGAGGAGAGAAACATCTTTGCGGTGGGAGATGACGACCAGAGTATCTACAGCTTTCGGGGCGCGAATCCGCTTGTCATGCAGACTTTTCTCGATCATAATCCGGGGCTGCACCTCGTGGAGCTGACCATCAACTACCGGTGCTCGGAGGAGATCCTGAAGCAGGCGGTAAGGCTGATCCGGGACAACGAGGAGCGTCTCGAAAAGCATCAGGTGGCAGAGCATAAGGGTGGTGTCCCGATGCGGCTGGAAGGCTATGCCGATGAGGCAGAGCAGTTTGCAGAAATCATGAAAAGGATCCGGGAGAGCGTGCAGAAAGGAGAGAGAAGCAGTTCGGATTTTGCCGTGATCTTCCGCACGCACTATCAGCTGGAATCCTTTCGACGGTATCTTGTAAAACACGGCATGGAAAGCCGGGGTGATACGGTATTCCGCGAGCCGGCAGTGGGAGAGGCGCTGTCGGTGATCGTAAGCTACTACAGGGCAGCGCTGCAGCTGAAGCAGGGATATCTTTCCCGGGACGACTTCCTTCGGATCCTCAACATCCCGCAGCGATACCTTCTTCGGCATACCTTTTCCAAAGAGTCCATGAACCCGAGGGAATATCTTCTTACGATCCAGCAGGGACGGCAAAGGGACGCACTTCTTGATCTCTTTGATGACCTGCACCTTCTGTGTGATCTTGATCCGGTATCCTCGCTCTCGTACCTTCTCACCGACATGGAGCTTGAAACGGCGCTCTCTTCCGGACGAAAAAATGAAACCAAGGAAGCACTCGATGACCTGTTCGCCCATTTGAACAGCCTTGCGGCGTCCGCATCTTCGATTCCCAATCTTTTATCCCTCCTGGAAAAGGAGCGGACGCTTCCGGTACAGGGGAGCAGAAGAAAGAGCTCCGGGACTGCAGATGGCGGCATTCACCTTCTCACCATGCACGCCGCAAAGGGTCTTGAGTTTCCCGTTGTTTTTCTTCCCTGTCTCAACGAAGGTGTGATCCCGGTGAGAAATGCAAAGACAAAGGAAGGGATCGAAGAGGAGAGAAGACTTTTGTATGTTGCGATGACACGGGCACGGGAGGAGCTGATTCTCACGTATGCCAGGGGGTATCCCGGGCAGGACAGAAGGCCTTCCAGGTTCCTTCGGGCATTCCATGTCTATGCATCCTGGGAGTAGGCAAAATTACACCTTATAGATGTGTGTAAAAACAGACCGGAAACGGTATCGCAAAGGGGACAGTTGTGCTAAACTTGTGGAGTGTAATCAGACAAAGAGAGGCGGAAACCACATGTCACAAACATTTGAAACAGCTCCTGCCCACACCGTGCGGCCCGGAACCGTCGTTGATGAGGACGGTGTCATCTTCAGTACAGTCTTTCGCAGCTGCAAGTCCTGCGGGCTGATTCTGTATCGTCTCTCCGATCTCGACGAGACTGTCATTCCATTCACCGATGAGTACCGCTACGGATCCCTCTATTCTGTCAAGGTCAAAGGCCTGAAGCCCGGCCGCTTCGCGTATCGCTACTACCGGGACGACTACTCCTTTGAGGATCCGTATGCGAGAGAGCTCATCACCCTCTCCACAAAGAACGGTCCCTTAACGGCCTGCCGTCTGTTCCCGCAGAACGAGAATGCGCTGCCGGCCTACGGCTATAACAGCGTCCGTCCCTGGGCGGATCAGGTGATCTATGTGATGCATGTGAAGGGATTCACGGCATCTCGCACATCCCACGTGGCACACCGCGGCACCTTCCGCGGCGTCACGGAGAAGATTGACGAACTGAAGAAGATCGGTGTCACGGCGATTGAACTGCTGCCCGTCTATGAGCTTCGCCCGGCAAGCCTCGGGAAAATTTCCGGCGCTCCGAATGCCGAGGAGAGCGAGAAGACGATGGCACAGGACGCCGCAAAGTATGTGACGGATGACTTCGGAACGCCAAAGCCGGAAGCGCAGAAGGTCAACTACTGGGGATTCGGCGAGGGGTGCTACTTTGCGCCGAAGCACGCCTATGCCTCCTCCAAATCCCCCCAGCAGGAATTTGCCTCCATGGTGGACACGCTCCATCAGAACGGCATTCAGGTTTACCTGCAGCTCTTCTTTACCGACGATGTCTCCAATCAGACCCAGCTCGAGACCGCACGATTCTATGTGACCCACTACCATGTGGATGGATTCCACATCAAGGGGGCGGACTCCGCCTTAAAGACCATTGCCTCGGATCCGATGCTCTCGAACACGGCGATTCTTTACTACGGCTTCCCCTATGAGGAGCTGCAGAAGGAGGACTCGGAGAATCCGACGGTCGGAAAGCCTTCGATCGCACACCTTTGCGAGTACACGGACTCCTACATGTATCTTGTCCGCCGCTTCGTAAAGAGCGACAACAACGTGGCCCGGGAGTTCGCAAAGCAGTTCGTGACGGTGCCGGAGGTGCACGGGCGCGTGCACTTCGTGACCAACTACGACACGTTTACGCTCCGGGATCTTGTCTCCTACAACTGGAAGCACAACGCGCCAAACGGTGAAGAGGGCAGGGACGGCAATGACAACAACTGCTCCTGGAACTGCGGCGTCGAGGGAAAGAGCCAGAAGAAGGACGTGCGGACGCTTCGTCTTCGCCAGATGAAGAACTTCATCGCCCTGAACTTCCTCTCCCAGGGGACTCCGGTTCTGACCGCGGGAGATGAGATGTGCAACTCGCAGGATGGCAACAACAACGCCTACTGCCAGGACAATGAGACCGGCTGGGTTTCCTGGAAGGAGACCGGAGAGAGCCGGAACATCAACGAATTTACGAAAGACATGGCGGCCTTTAGAAGAGATCATGCGATCTTCCGCCGCCGGAATCCCTTCAAGTTCAATGATTACAAGGTCACGGGATATCCGGACGTCTCCTTCCACGGGAAGGATGCCTGGAAGCCGGACTTTTCCAACTACAGTCATACGTTCGGTGTGATGTACGATGAGGACTACGCGGAGGAGAATCCCACCCACAACCTCGTCTACGTCGCCGTCAACATGCACTGGCACAATCAGCTGCTCGGCGTGCCGACACCGCCGCCGGGACTGAAGTGGTATGTCACCTGCGACACCTTTGAGGAGAACTCGTTCTTCGAGCACCCGCAGCTGTTACCGGATCAGCGTCACATTTTTGTTAAGGGCAGAAGTGTGTGCATTCTGGTCACAAGCCCGGAGCCGGAGAAGTCGCAGAACGCCACGGCCATCGTGGCGATGACCAGCTATTTTCATCGCTACACCGGCATCCAGAGCAGGTATTAAGGAGCACAGATGGGAGAACCGAAGGAGGAACACCCGCCGATCACCTTAAAGAAGGCGGCAAAGCACTTTGTGACGATCACAACGCACCGGGAACTCGTACGGGAGGGCTGCTTTGCCGTGGGCTTGTATTATCAGGGCCTGACCCACGACCTGTCCAAGTACAGCCCGACGGAATTCCTGGTCGGCGCACGGTACTATCAGGGAACCCGCTCCCCGAACAACGCAGAGCGGGAGGACATCGGCTACTCGACGAGCTGGCTGCATCACAAGGGACGCAACCGTCATCACTATGAGTACTGGCTCGACTACACGACCCGCCCGGAGGACGGCGGTGATCATATCGGGGTCATTCCCTGCAAGATGCCGGGCCGCTACGTCGTCGAGATGTTCATGGACCGGATTGCGGCGAGCAAGGTGTACCACAAAGGCACCTACACGCAGGCAGATCCCTGGAACTACTACGTGCAGGGTCACACCTGGAATGCCCTGCACCCGGAGACGAGAAAGCTCCTGGAAAAGCTCCTTCTGATGCTCAGGGACGAGGGGGAGGAGAAGACCTTCGCCTATATCCGTGCGCACCTGTACCAGAAGAAGGATCCTGTGGAGAAGCTGATCTCGAAGATAAAGAAGTCATGAACGTCACAGACCACGCCGAAGCGTTTGAGGCCGCAAGAGAAAAAGTCCTGACTTTATCCCCGAGAGTCCGGGAGGGAATCGGCACGCAGAAGGAAAAGACCCTGCATGCGATCCTGAAAAACACCTTTGATCCGGATCCCTCCCACCAGGAGATCCCCATCGACGGGTATATCGCAGACATCTTTGACGGACACGGGATCATTGAGATTCAGACCGCAAACTTCGGAAACCTTCGGGACAAGCTGAAGGCCTATCTTCCGGAGCACAAGGTTCTGGTGGTCTATCCCATCCCGCATCTTAAATATGTCACCTGGATCGATCCCGAAAGCGGAGAGCTCAAAGAGCGCAACAAGTCCCCGCGAAAGGGATCTTTTTATCGTGCGGAGAAAGAACTCTACCGGATCCGGCCGTTCCTTACAGATCCGAACCTCTCGATCGATCTTGTCCTGTGCGATATGGAGGAATACCGGGTAAAAGACGGCTGGGGATCGAACGGGAAGCGCGGCTCCCACCGGTACGACCGCGTCCCGGTGCGTATTGCCGGAGAGAAGATCCTGAACACCAGGGAGGACTATGCGTCCCTTCTTCCGGAGAATCTGCCGGATCCCTTTACGTCGGGAGATCTCAGGACGGCACTTTCAAAGGGAAATTACGGCGTTGACTTCTCGACCTGGTGCCTGCTTCTGTCGGAGGTCGGTGCCATCGAACGGATCGGTAAGAAGCGCGGCCGCTCGTTTCTCTATCGGCAGAAAGTATGATACAATCCAATGTCTGGGATGTCCCAAAAAAGGAGCAAACACCATGAACGACCATTTTGACAAAGATGAAATTACCGACCGCTTCGTATCCTATGCGAGCGTCTTTACGCAGTCCGAGGAAGGACACACGGATACCCCGTCCACGGACCGGCAGCGGGATCTTGCAAGGATCCTGACGAAAGAACTTACGGACATGGGAGCAGCGGATGTGTACTTTGATGAGCCGCACTGCTACGTCTATGCGACCATCCCCGGGAACATCCCGGCAAAGGAAGAGGAGCTTGCAAAACGCAGTGACAGGATCGAAAAGCACCGCGAGAACATGGCGCCGATCCTCGGTTTTGTCGCCCACATGGACACCGTGGACGCCGTGCCGGGAGCAAGTGCGGTGCACCCGAGGGTCATCGACTCCTATGACGGAAAGGACATCGTCCTGAACAAAGACCTTGGTATTGTCCTGTCTTCGTCCGAGTACCCGGATCTTACCCGCATGATCGGGAAGCGCCTTGTCGTGACCGACGGCACCTCGGTCCTCGGGGCCGATGACAAGGCAGGCGTCGTGCAGATCATGGAGATGGCTTCCTTCTTCCTGTCTCACCCTGACATCCCCCACGGGACGCTCCGGATCATGTTCACGCCGGATGAGGAGACCGGAAACGGAACGGCAAACGTCGACTTCGACCATTTTGCCTGCGACTATGCCTACACCATCGACGGCGGCAGGATCGGAGAACTCGAGTACGAGAACTTCAATGCGGCAACGGCCGTCGTGACGATCACCGGAAAATCCATTCACCCGGGATCCGCCAAGGGCGTCATGCGGAACGCCTGCCTTGTCGCAATGGAGTATGCAGCCCTTCTTCCCGCCCTGGAAACTCCGTACTATACGGAAGGATATGAGGGATTCTATCACCTCGAGGAGATGCAGGGCGTCACCGACAAGGCGGTTCTGACCTACATCATCAGAGATCACGACAAGGGTATCTTCGAACACCGCAAGGACGTCGTCAAAAAGGCAGCCAGGGCCATCAATGCGCGGTACGGGGAGGACATCGTTGACGTCTCCCTGAAGGATTCCTACTACAACATGAAGCAGAAGATCGAGCCGCACATGCATCTTGTGGAGAACGCGAAGAAAGCCATGGAGAAGGTCGGTGTGACACCGATCATCGATCCCATTCGCGGCGGCACCGACGGGTGCGTGCTCTCCTATGAGGGCATTCCCTGCCCGAACCTTGGAACCGGCGGCTACAACTATCACAGCCGCTATGAATACGCCTGCATCGACGAGATGATGCAGGGCTGTGAGATTCTGATCCGTCTCGGATCCTACTATGCATCCTATGAACTCGATGAACCCAAGACCCATTGACAACCCGGCAGAAGATGAGAAGGAGCTGAAGCGCCAGGAGACCTTCCTTGCCCTGGCCTCCCACCAGGTGGAGGAACTGAAACTCCTTCTTGGCCGCACCCCGACCTTCTGTGTCGTGAACTTCGGCTGCCAGATGAATGCCCGCGATGCGGAAAAGCTCTCCGGCATCCTGAAGAGCGCAGGCTATGAAGAGGGGCAGGACGAGAGCGCGGACTTTGTGATCTACAACACCTGCACGGTGCGGGACAACGCGGACAATCACTTCTTCGGAAGGCTGGGCCGTGCAGCCCACTGGAAGAAGGACAACCCCTTCATGCGGATCGCGGTCTGCGGCTGCATGATGCAGGAAGAGAAGAACATCGAGAAGATCAAAAAAAGCTACCCCTATGTGGATCTCATCTTCGGAACCCACAACATCTTCCGCTTCCCGGAATATCTGACGAAGGTCAATGAGCCTCTTCTTGCGGGAAGGCGCCGCCACAGACTCCTTGTCGATGTCTGGCAGGAGACAGACCGTATCGTCGAGGATCTTCCCGTTGAGCGAAAGTATCCGTTCAAGAGCGGTGTCAACATCATGTTCGGGTGCAACAACTTCTGCTCCTACTGCATCGTCCCCTATGTGCGTGGCAGGGAGCGAAGCCGCAAGGCAAAGGATATCGTGCGGGAGATTGAGTCTCTCGTAAAAGACGGCGTGGTCGAGGTCATGCTCCTTGGACAGAACGTGAACTCCTACGGCAATGACCTTCGGGCCCTGAACGATCCGGACGCGATGACCTTTGCAGAGCTTCTCGATGAAGTGGCAGACATTCCGGGCCTCAAGCGCGTGCGTTTCATGACCCCGCACCCGAAGGACTTTACGGACGATGTCCTGGAAGTCATGCAGAAGCATAAAAATATCGCGCGCCATGTCCACCTCCCGCTGCAGTCCGGCTCCTCCAGGATCCTGAAGGTGATGAACCGGCGATACACTAAGGAGCAGTACCTGACCCTTGCAGAAAAGATCCGCGAGGTTCTTCCCGATGCCGCGATCACGACCGACATCATCGCGGGATTCCCCGGCGAGACGGCAGAGGATATCGACGAGACGATCGATGTCATCAGCAAAGTCCAGTACGACAATGCCTACACCTTCATCTACTCCCCGCGGACCGGAACCCCGGCAGCAGCGATGGCACAGGTACCAAAAGACGTGGTGCAGCAGGGATTTGACCGGATCCTTGCTGCCGTGCAGGAGAGTGCAAAGAAGAGGGCAGGCCTCTTGCAGGGAAAGGTCCTCTGCGGTCTTTGCGAGGAGATCGATGAGCAGAAGAAGGGGTATGTCACCTGCCGCCTTTCCTCGAACATGATTGTCCATGTGCCGGGCGATGCGTCGATGATCGGCAGGTTCTATGATGTATCCCTCGATACGTGCATGGGCTTTTACTATTTCGGCCATGTGGTCCGGGAGAATGAGACCGGACTCGATGAGTAAACGGAGAAAACTTTGAAGATTTCGGAAGTGGACCTGAATCAGGTCTCCCCGATGATGCGGGAGTACATTGAGACCAAGAACCAGTACCCGGACTGCCTTCTGTTCTACCGGATCGGCGACTTTTACGAGATGTTCTTCGAGGATGCCGAGACGGTCTCGAAGGAGCTGGAGCTGACCCTGACGGGAAAGAGCTGCGGTCTTTCGGAGCGGGCGCCGATGTGCGGCGTCCCCTTTCATGCGGTGGACGTCTACATCGCAAAGCTTGTCGAGAAGGGGTACCGCGTTGCGGTCTGCGAGCAGATCGAAGACCCGCGCTTTGCAAAGGGACTGGTAAAGCGGGCAATCACGAAGATCGTGACCCCGGGCACGATGACGAGCCTCGAGACGCTCGATGAGAACAGGAACAACTACCTGTTCTGTGTCTGCTATGATGAGAAGGTGACGGGCATCGCTGTCTGCGATGTGTCGACGGGCGACTTCTATGAGACCCAGGTTTCCGGCCGGCAGAAGATCCTCGACGAGATCATGAAATATGCTCCCTCGGAGATCATCGGCAACGAGGCGTTCCTTTCAAGCGGCGTCGACCTCGACGATCTCCGGACCCGGCTTGGCATCGCGCTGAACAGCCTCGACGTGCACTATTTCAGCGAGGCAACCTGCGTCAAGCTTCTTCTATCACATTTCAAGGTTTCGAGTCTTGTCGCCCTCGGCATTGACGACATGCGCTTCGGGAATCTTGCGGCGGGAGCGCTCCTCCAGTACCTGTATGAGACGCAGAAGAACGACCTGTCGAACATCACGAAGATCGACGCCTATGTGAGCGGCCGCTACATGCTCCTCGACACCGCAACAAGGAGAAATCTCGAGCTCACCGGAACCCTTCGGGAAAACAGGGTCAAAGGGTCGCTCCTGTGGGTTCTCGACCGCACGAAGACCGCGATGGGAGCACGCCTTCTTCGCCAGTACCTCGAGCAGCCGCTCATCGATGCAAAGGAGATTGCAAGGCGCCAGGATGCGCTGCAGACACTCCTTGACAACAGCGTCGACCGGGACGAGATAAGAGAGTATCTCCAGCCGATTTACGACATGGAGCGTCTCATGACAAAGATCTCCTTCGGTTCTGCCAATCCGAGGGATGTGGTCTCGTTCCGGGAATCCCTGAAGATGATCTCCCCGATCCGGAAGGTCCTTGCCCCGTATGCGGGAGGCGATTCCGAGCTCTCCGATATCGAGAAGGATCTCGGAAACTTTGATGATCTCGTGGATCTTTTAACCCGCGCCATCGACGATGATCCGCCGATGGCGATGAAGGAAGGCGGGATCATCAAGGCAGGCTACAACGAGGACGTCGACCGGTATAGGAAGGCAAAGACCGACGGCAGGCAGTGGCTTGCCGATCTCGAGGAGAAGACACGGCAGGAGACCGGCATCAAGAACCTGAAGATCAAGTTCAACAACGTCTTCGGATACTTCTTTGAGGTCACAAACTCCTTCAAGGACCTGGTCCCGAAGGAATTCGAGCGAAAGCAGACCCTGGTCGGCTCCGAGCGGTACACGACGCCGGCCTTAAAGGATCTCGAGAACACGATTCTCGGTGCCCAGGACAAGCTGAACGACCTCGAGTACGAGCTCTTTGTCGAGGTGAAGAAGAAGATCGCGGAGAGGATCGAGGATATCCAGACGGCTGCCAAGGCCGTTGCACGCCTCGATGTTCTCTGCTCCCTTTCTCTTGTCAGTGAGAGGAACCGGTATGTCCGTCCGACACTGAATGACAAGGGACTCATCAAAATCAGGGGCGGCCGTCACCCGGTCGTCGAGGCGATGATGGACGGGGAGTTCATCTCCAATGACACGCTGCTCGATAACAGAAAGAACAGCATCGCCATCATCACCGGCCCGAACATGGCCGGCAAATCGACCTACATGCGGCAGGTAGCCCTCATCGTCCTGATGAACCAGATCGGCTGCTTTGTACCGGCAACGGAGGCGGATCTGTGCGTCGTCGACCGGATCTTCACGAGGGTCGGTGCAAGTGATGACCTGGGATCCGGCCAGTCGACGTTCATGGTCGAGATGAACGAGGTCGCGAACATCCTCCGCAATGCGACGAGCCAGTCTCTCATCATCCTCGATGAGATCGGACGGGGGACGAGCACCTATGACGGCCTCTCGATTGCCTGGGCGGTCGTCGAGTACATCAGCAACAAGAAGTTCCTCGGGGCGAAGACCCTGTTTGCCACCCATTACCACGAGCTCACCGAGCTTGAGGGCAAGATGAACAACGTGACCAACTACTGCGTTGCGGTAAAGGAGAAGGGAGACGACATCATCTTCCTTCGAAAGATCGTGCGCGGCGGTGCGGACAAGTCCTACGGCATCCAGGTGGCCCGCCTTGCAGGCCTTCCGGACATCGTCATCGACCGGGCAAAGGAGATCTGCGATCAGCTCTCCGACAACGACATCACCGAGAAGGTGCAGAAGATCGAGGTGAAAACCGATTCGGCAGGCGGCAGAAAGAAGGTCACGCACTATGACGACGTCGACATCGGGCAGATGAGCCTGTTTCAGAACACCTCCGAGCAGAACGTGCTCGATGAGCTGAAGGCTGTCGATATCCAGAACCTCACCCCGATGGATGCGCTGAACACGCTCTACCGTCTGCAGAGCGAGCTGAAGAACGTCTGGCAGACGAAGGATATAAATCATGGCGAAGATACATCTGCTAAGCTCTGATACCATCAACAAGATCGCGGCGGGCGAGGTGGTCGAGCGCCCCTTAAACGTCGTGAAGGAGCTCACCGAGAATGCGATCGATGCGGGAGCCTCCGCGATCACGATCGACATCAAGAACGGCGGCATCGACATGATCCGCGTGACCGACAACGGCTGCGGCATCGAGGCGGATCAGGTCGTGAACGCGTTCCGGAGGCATGCGACCAGCAAGATCGAGGACGCGAAGGATCTGGAAAGCCTGACAAGTCTCGGGTTCCGCGGCGAGGCGCTCTCCTCGATCGCCGCGATCTCGGAGGTGGAGCTCATCACCAAGACGAGAGATGCGATTGTCGGGACGAGGGCGACAAACCTCTCCCTCTCCCTGGCAGATCCCCAGACGGCGGATGTCATCCCTCTCGAGATCTCCGAGGCCGGTGCTCCGGACGGGACCTCCGTTATCGTCCGGAACCTCTTCTACAACGTGCCGGTCCGGCGAAAGTTCCTGAAGTCCGCACAGACGGAGGGAGCGTATATCACGGACCTTGTGGAGAAGCTTGCGCTCTCACATCCGGATATCTCCTTCCACTACACGATGAACCGGCAGGAGAAGCTCCACACCACCGGAAACGGCAGGGAGAAGGAAGTCCTGTTCCGGATCTACGGACGGCAGATGGCAGATGCCGTCATCCCCATCGGCGCATCGGACGGGGACTTTACCCTGACCGGCTTTCTCGGCCGTCCGGAACACGCAAGATCCTCCCGCTCCCAGGAGATCTTCTTTGTCAACAACAGGATCCTTCGCTCCGAGGTGCTTTCCAAGGCTCTGGAAGAGGGGTACGGTACGGATCTCATGCAGCACCGGTTCCCGTTTGCCATCCTGCACCTTGGCGTCCCGGCAGACCTCGAGGACGTCAATGTCCACCCGTCGAAGATGGAGGTCCGCTTCTCCGATCCGCGCCTTGTCTACGACTTTGTAAAGGATGCGGTCGACCGGACCCTCCACAAGGTCGAGCTGATTCCGAGATCCGGATTTGAAACACAGGAAGAAGAGGTAAAGAAAAAGCGCCTTGAGGAGATGAAGAAGCAGGAGGCACTGAAGAATGCCCCCCACACGGAGCAGTTTGAGCAGCAGCGCCTGAAGGAGGAAGGGGTGAGCCTGCCTCCCCTTCGGACCCCGGTTAAAAAAGAAGATCCGAACGTGCTTCACGAGGACTTCAGGAAAACACCCACTGCCTTTGCGCCGTTTATCCACGAAGTGAAGAAGACGGCAGAAGAGGGTGCAGAGCCTCTGACAGAACAGGCAGCAGAGGAGGGAAAGAAGGCTTCCTCATCGGAAAGCAAGGCTTTTGCACCTTCCGCAGTTCCTGCTTCCGCGCCATCTTCTGATACCGCGGGCAAAGAAACAGAGGACTTTCTGTTCATCGACCGGACAGACGATGAGAAGAAAGACAGAACAGAAGAGACACAGGCTGTAAAGGAATCGGAAGACGGGATCGCAAAGGAGAAAAAATCCTCCGGAACCTTCGAGCAGGCAAGCCTGTTTCCGAATCAGGACGAGCCGGAGGAGAAGACCGAGGAAGAGAAGAATACGGAAGCTCTCATCGCCGATGCCGCGCGTCAGGCGGGGGATTCCGCCTATGCGGGAAGCCTTCAGGAGCATCTCTTCACGAAGGAAAACCGGAAGAACGTCCGCATCGTCGGCTGTGTGTTCAAAACCTACTGGATCCTGGAAATCGGCGACCGGATGCTCCTCATGGACCAGCATGCGGCCCACGAGAAGGTAAATTTCGAGCACCTGATGAAGCGCCTTGTCAGCAGGCAGGGTCAGCAGCAGGACTCTCAGCTCCTGTCCCCGCCGCTTGTTGTCAACCTCACCGGAAAAGAAGAGGCGGCCTATGAGCAGTACCGGGACGTCTTTGCCCGCATGGGGTATGAGATTGAAAATTACGGCGACAATGCCTATGCGCTTCGCGCCGTGCCGCTCGAGCTCTACCGGAACGATCCGGATACGCTTCTTGTCGAGATCCTCGATGAGATTCTCTCCGAGAAGATGACCGGCACTCCGGCGGCGATTCTCTACCGGATTGCCTCCATGTCCTGCAAGGCGGCGGTCAAGGGCGGACAGCAGATCTCTGCTTCCGAGGCAAAGGTTCTCGTCGATGAGCTGCTCTCCCTCGACAATCCCTTCCACTGCCCCCACGGAAGGCCGACGATGATCGAGTTCTCAGAGCGGGATCTCGAGAAGAAGTTCAAGAGGATCGTGTGAGGAAGGCAATGGACAACAACAGAAAACCGCCCCTTGTCATTGTGGCGGGTCCCACGGCGTCCGGAAAGAGCGATGCGGCAGTGGAGCTGTGCCTTCGCCTTCACGGCGAGGTGATCAGTGCGGACTCCATGCAGGTCTACCGGGGCATGGACATCGGAAGTGCGAAGATCACGAAGGAGGAGATGCGGGGCGTCCCGCACCACCTCATCGATATCCGGGATCCGAAAGAGCCCTGGAACGTCGTACTGTTCCAGCAGGAGGCCAGAAAGGCGGCCTCTGACATCCTGTCCCGGGGAAAGCTTCCCTTCCTGGTCGGCGGGACCGGGTTCTATATCCAGTCCCTTCTCTATGACATCGACTTTACCAGGATGGACGAGGATACGGCATATCGAAAGCAGCTGCAGGAGATTGCAGACCGGGAGGGAAATGAGGCCCTGCACCGCATGCTGGAGGAGGTCGATCCGAAGGCTGCAGCGATCCTTCACCCGAACAATGTCAAGCGTGTGATCCGCGCCCTGGAATACTTCCGGGAGAGCGGGACCTCGATTGCTGATCACAACGAGGAACAGAGGCAGAAAGAGCCGGCATTTGATGCGCTGTTCTTTGTCCTCACCATGGACCGGGAAAGACTCTACCGGAGGATCAACCAGAGAGTGGACCGCATGATGGAAGAAGGGCTTGAGGACGAGTGCAGACATCTTGCCGATGAGGGCCTTACCCTGTCCGATGTCTCCATGCAGGGGCTTGGCTACAGGCAGATGCTGGAGTACTTTGAGGGACAATGGACGAGGGAAGAAGCGATCGAACAGATCAAGGAGCAGACGCGGCACTTTGCAAAGCGGCAGCTCACCTGGTTTCGAAGAGAGAAAAATGTCACCTGGGTCAGCCGGGATGACTTTGAGCGTACAGATGCAATGCTCTCCTTCATGGAGAAAAGCATCAGGGAAAAGTATCAGGAACAAAATAAAGATTAGAAACAGAAGAGAAGACAAAATGGATCAGGAACGCATAAACATCTATGAAATGCTTGGAATCTCCGAGGAAGTTCTGCGCTTTGCAGAGCCGATCCTGGATTCGATCAAGGACCGGTTTGAGGCCATCGACCGGACGGCGGAGCTCAATCAGCTTCGGGTCATTGAGGCGATGCAGTACGCCCACGTCGGCGAGGCAAACCTCAAGGGAACCACCGGCTACGGCTACGATGACATCGGCCGCGACGGTCTGGAAACCGTCTATGCCCGCTACTTTCACACGGAGGACGCGCTGGTGCGCCCGCAGATCACCTGCGGCACCCATGCCCTCGGCATTGCCCTGTCCGGAAATCTTCGTCCCGGCCAGAAGATGCTCTGCATCTCCGGCGCCCCGTACGATACGCTGGAAGAGGTGATCGGCATCCGGAAATCCCGCGGCTCCCTCGCGGAGTACGGTATCTCCTACGGGCAGATCGACCTTCTGCCCGGAGATCAGTTTGATCTTGAGGGCATCCGGAAGGCCCTGACACAGGATGCGGAGCATAAAATCCACCTCGTCGAGATGCAGCGCTCCATCGGCTACTGCCAGAGACACGCACTCTCCATGGATCAGATCAGAGAGGCCGTTCAGACCGTAAAGAGTGTCCGCCCGGACGTCATCTGCATGGTCGACAACTGTTACGGGGAGTTTACGGAGACAAGAGAGCCTTCCGACTGCGGAGCCGACATGGTCGTCGGGTCCCTCATCAAGAACCCGGGCGGCGGCCTTGCTCCTCTTGGCGGGTATATCGCCGGCACGAAGGAGTGCGTCGAGAACGCCGCCGTTCGCCTCATCACCCCGGGACTTGGCAAGGAGGTCGGCGCATCCCTTGATGTTCTGCCGTCGTTCTACCAGGGCTTTTTCGAGGGACCTGTCGTCACCGCCGCGGCCCTCAAAGGTGCGCTCTTTGCAGCTGCCTGCTACGAAAAGCTCGGCTTTACCTGCCTTCCCTCCTCGACAGATCCGCGTCATGACATCGTGCAGTCGATCACGTTCGGAACCCCCGAGGGCGTCATTGCCTTCTGCCAGGGGATCCAGGCTGCGGCTCCTGTGGACTCGTTTGTCTCCTGTGAGCCCGCTCCGATGCCCGGCTATGACAGCGATGTCATCATGGCAGCCGGTGCCTTTGTCTCCGGCTCCTCGATGGAACTTTCTGCCGACGGTCCGATCCGCCCTCCGTATACGGTGTACTTTCAGGGAGGACTCACCTGGCCCCATGCAAAGCTCGGTATCCTGAAAACACTCCAGAACATGCACGAGAGGAACCTTGTCCGGCTGTCGTGAGATTCTTGCGCACATAAAGACCTGCGAAGTAAAATAGAACATCGGAACGCCTCACGGGGAGCAGGCGTTTCTCTGGAAGGCGTATGATAACCATTTTGGGAGAGGCCCGGAATGGGTGACTATGGCCAACAACATCAATACCATCGACGAATCCATGCCCTACGAGCGCTTCCTGAAGTACGGCCCGAAGGCACTGACCAACACGGAGCTTCTCGCCATCCTGATCCGCACCGGAACGAAGGAAGAGGGCGCTGCCGCCCTCGCATCGAAGATCCTGAACTACAGCTTTCAGGAGGGCGCCGGGAAGGAGCGCCCCGCGGGGATTGCGGCAAAGGCAAGAGGACTCTCTGTCCTCTATGATCTCTCGCTCCAGGATCTCATGGCAATCAGCGGCATCGGGGAGGTAAAGGCGGTCCGCCTGAAGACCGTCGCGGAGATCGCCCTTCGCATCTCGCAGGAGAAGCGCTCGGGGAGTCTTTCGTTTACGAGCCCTTCTTCCGTTGCGGAATACTATATGGAGCGCATGCGGCACGAGGACCAGGAGCATGTGATCCTCATTCTTCTTGACACGCATCTGCACTACCTGTGCGATGAGGTCTTAAGTGTCGGGACGGCGGAGCGTGCCTTCGTCTGCCCCCGCGATGTCTTCCGCCTTGCCCTGCGCAGCAAGGCGACCAATCTCATGCTGCTGCACAATCACCCGAGCGGGGATCCGACCCCCTCGGACTGTGACATCAGCCTGACCAAGCGCATCCATGAGCTCGGAGAGGAGCTCGAGGTCCATCTCGTGGACCACATCGTGATCGGTGACAACAGCTATGTCTCGCTTCGGGAGTGCGGTGTCATCGGATCCTGATTCTGTATCATCGGAGGACGTTTCCCTTGGGTCTTTTTTCCAGAAACCGTTCCGAGGAAGACCAGCAGCTGGCGGAGATTTCCTATCTTCGCCGCCTGAATATCTCAGGCAATGCCTATGGCATCGACCTCGGTTCCTGTAATATCAAGCTCTACAGCAAATCCACCGGGCGCATCAGCGTCCAGAAAAACATGATCGCCATCCGCGGGCGGGAGAGTACCATCGCCTGCGGAAATGCGGCCTATGAGATGTACGAGAAAGCGCCATCCAGCATCACGGTGTCCTACCCGATCATCGGCGGCGTCATCGCCGATATCTTCAGCATGGAGGAAGTGCTGCGCGCGATGATGCGCTCCCTGCAGAAGGGAGCGCTGCGTCCCGCGGACTTTGTGATCAGTGTCCCCACCGACGTGACTGAGGTGGAACGGCGTGCCTTCTATGACCTCATCAAGGAAGCAGGCGTGAAGGCAAAGAATGTCGTCGGCGTGGAGAAACCGATCGCGGACGCCCTGGGTCTTGGCATCGATGTCAAGAACTGTCAGGGGGCTCTCATCGTCGATGTCGGATACGACACGACGGAGATCTCCGTTCTCTCCATGGGCGGCATCGTGCTGACAAAGCTCTTAAAGACCGGCGGCCATGTCTTTGACAACGCCATCATCTCGGCGGTGCGCCGCGAGTTCAACCTTGTCATCGGCAACAAGACCGCAGAGACCGCGCGCCTTGCCCTGGGACAGCGCAAGGTTCCGCAGATCTCGATCTACGGGCGCGATGTTGTGACGGGACTGCCGACCCAGAAGATCCTGACACAGGAGTTCGTTCTCACGTCCCTCTCCGAGTACATCAATTCGATGGTGGAACAGGTGCGCGTGATGCTCGAGCGGACCCCGCCGGAGCTCTCCGCCGATATCTACCGTCAGGGAATTTTCGTAACCGGCGGTGCCTGCCAGCAGGAAGGTCTCGTCGAATGCATGCAGGATACCCTGAACCTGAACATCAATGTTGCGGACTCCCCGGTGCACACCGTGGCCCTCGGACTTGCCCAGGTCATCAACAAGCCGCATTACCGGAGCCTTGCCTACATGATTGAAGGTCTTGGACAGTAAGGGGAAGATGGATTCATGAGTCCAATGTCTAGAAAACGAAACGACCAGGGCAGACCGAAGATCCCGGGCAGATATTTCCTGCTTCTTGTCACGGCCATCTGTGTTTCCCTCATCGTAATTACGTACCGCTTTGACGTGGTCTCGACGTTTCTCAACAACACGGTGAGCTTTCTCGTCGTGCCGTTCCAGAGCGGGATCTCCAAGGTGGGAACCTACTTTGTCGACCGCAAGCAGCTCTCCGACAGCATCGATACGCTGCAGCAGCAGAACGAGCAGCTGACAAAGGAGAATGAGACGCTCTCCCAGGAGAATTCGGACCTGACCCAGGAACTCTCGGAGCTCGATGAGCTGAGGTCCCTCTATGAACTCGACGGAACCTACGGCTCCTATGAGAAGACCGGAGCCCGCGTCATCGCCAAGGATACCGGCAACTGGTACCACGCCTTTACGATCAACAAGGGATCGGACGACGGAATCGAGGTCGACATGAACGTCATTGCGGACGGCGGCCTTGTCGGGCGCATCACCAGCGTCGGGACCGACTGGGCAAGAGTCGAGACCATCATCGACGATGACTCCAATGTATCTGCCACCGTGCAGAATACGAGCAGCAACTGCATCGTCTCCGGCAATCTGACCCTGTACGGTCAGGGCACCATTGAATTTGCCCGTCTTACCGATACGCAGAACCTCGTCAACGTCGGCGACCGGGTTGTCACCAGCAACATCTCCGACAAGTACCTGCCGGGCATTCTCATCGGCTATGTCAACCGGATCCAGAAGGATCCGAACAACCTGACAAAGTCCGGTCTTCTGACACCTGCGGTCGATTTTTCCCATCTTGACACGGTTCTCGTGATCATGACAAAGAAGCAGACCGTGCCGGAGGAGGCACAGGAAGAAAGTACGCAGACAGACACGCAGGCAGCGGATGCTTCCACCGAGGCTTCCACGGAGGCAGCAAGCCAGTGAAAAAGGTCAAAACAGTCATCTTTGTCTTCGTGTGCGTGATCCTGTGCTTTGTGCTGCAGAGTACCATTCTCTCCCGTCTGTCCTTTGGCGGGGTGCAGGCAAACCTCATGATCATCGAGACCGCGGCCTTTGCCTTCTGCCTCGGCGATGTCGGAGGACTTTTCGTCGGATTCTTCTCGGGGCTTCTGTGCGATATCTTTTTCGGACCGCTTATCGGATTTTATGCCCTCGTTTATGCCTTCATCGGCTTCATGGCCGGCAAGTTCAAGCGCCTGCTCTACGCAGAGAGTCTGACCTTCCCCCTTGCCCTGGTCGGCGGGTGCGACGTGGTCTACACGTTCCTCAGCTTTGTCTTTCTGTTTATGATGCGGAACCGCATGATTCTGCCGGACTTTTTCATCTCCTGCATGCTGCCGGAGCTTCTCTACACACTGGTTCTCTCGGTATTTGTCTATCCTGCGATCGTAAAGCTCTATGAGCTTGTCACGAGACCACCCAGAAAGAGCCAGTCAAAGAGACGTCCCGGACAGGGATTCACCACCATCCGATGAAAAAACCAGCCGATGGCTGGTTTTCCTAAAGGAGAAAATCTTTCAGAGGTCAGACATCTTGTTTGAAGGATTACACAACGACAACGATAACCGCAGAAAGCTGACCGGAACAGGACTTCGCCTGCTCCTGGTCATGATTCTCATCCTTGCCCTCTGCGCAGGGCTGATCTACCGCCTCTTTACGCTGCAGATCGTCAACGGTGAGAACTACCTGAACAGCTTTCAGCTGCGGATCCGGAGAGAACTCTCCATCCCCTCGACCCGCGGCAACATCTATGACAGGAACGGAAACCTTCTGGCCTACAATGAACTTTGCTACTCCGTGACCATCCGGGATCTTGGCGAGGAGAGCGGCACCGAGCACTCGAAGACGCTCAATGCGACCATCTCGCAGGCCATCGACATCATTGAAAATCACGGTGATGCCGTCACGGCATCCATCGACATTTCCTACGATGCAGACAGCGACGACTATGCCTTCACTGCTTCCGGTGCGACGCTTCTTCGCTTTCTCGCGGATGTCTACGGCTATCAGAGCACCGATCAGCTGTCCGACAAGGAGCGCGCAAAGACCGCGGCCGACGTGGTGGCGGACCTTGCCTCTTCCTATTCGATTGATACAGCATCGGACGGGTTGACCAAGCAGAAGGTTCTGCAGATCGTCACGGTCCGCTACCTCATGAATCTCAACAGCTATCAGAAGTACGTCTCGACCACGATTGCCTCCGATGTCAGCGACAGCACGGTCGCGGCGATCATGGAGAGCGCGGACTCCATGGACGGCATCGACATCGAGGACGACACGAAGCGCGTCTACGTGGACGCGAAGTATTTCTCTCACCTTCTTGGCTACACCGGCACGGTATCATCTTCGGAGCTCGAGGAACTGCAGAAGACCAATCCCGACTACGACGCCAACGACATCGTCGGGCAGAGCGGCATCGAAAAGGCCTATGAGAGCGTCCTGCAGGGCACGAAGGGAACCGAGACCGTCTACGTCGACAACCTCGGCAAGATTCTGGAGACGACGGATATCACACAGCCGGTGAGCGGCGATGACGTGTACCTGACCATCGACAAGGATCTGCAGGAGGCTGCCTACGATATCCTCGAGAAGAAACTCGCGGACATTCTGGTGGCCAAGCTCGACGATGTGAAGACCTATGAGAAGGGTGAGAACGACGACTCTACCTCGATGCGTCTTGCAATCTACGATGTCTATTTCCAGATGATCAACAACAACGTGCTGGACATGTCGCACTTTGCCGCGGATGATGCAAGCACCACGGAGCAGGCGGTCTATCAGACCTTCACGAACTATCAGGCAGGGGTGCTCTCCGCGATCCCGGACATGATCCTAAACAGTACGACTGCCTATCAGGACCTCGATGATGAGCACAAGGAATACGAGAGCTATATCGTCCAGTACCTGAAGGACGAGGGCGTGCTCGACACGGAGAAAATCAACACCGACGATGCGACCTACATCGCCTGGACGACGGACGAGACGATTTCTCTCCATGAGTTCCTTCTCTACTGCATCAGCCAGAACTGGATCGACGCCTCCCTTCTTTCAATGGACGGCTCCTACACGGATACCGACGGCGTGATCCAGGCAATCTCCGATTATCTCGTAAAGAACCTTGCCTCGGATGACGGATTCTCCAAGGCGATCTACCACTGGCTGATCCAGTACGACTCCGTAACCGGTGTCCAGATCTGCCTCATGCTCGGCGATCAGGGGGTGCTGACCATTGACGATGCCGAGCGCGGGAAACTCACGATGGGACAGGAGAGTGCCTACGACTTCATGCTGACGCGGATTTCCGCCCTTGACATCACTCCGGCACAGGTTGCCCTGGATCCCTGCACAGGATCCTGCGTCATCACGGATCCGAACAACGGCGATGTGCTGGCTCTCGTGACGTATCCCGGCTACGACAACAACAAGATGGCAAATGGCGTCGATGCGGACTACTATGAGAGTCTTCGTAACGATGAGTCGAACCCGCTCCTCAACTACGCAACGCAGCAGCGCACGGCCCCCGGCTCCACGTTCAAGCCGGTTACCGCGACCGCTGGTCTCATGGAAGGTGCCATCACGACGAACACGGAGTTTACCTGCAACGGATACTTTACGAGGATCGGCTCCCCGTATCCGAGATGCTGGATCTATCCCGCAGGCCACGGAACCCTCAATGTCTCCGGCGGCATCACGAACTCCTGCAACGTGTTCTTCTACAACGTGGGTTATGAGCTCTCCCTCGATGCAGACGGATCCTATGACTCGGCAAAGGGCGTGGAGACGCTGGCAAAGTACGCCGACCTGTACGGCCTTGGCGACAAGTCGGGCATTGAGATCGACGAGGCAGACTCCCTGGTCTCCACCGAGGACGCCGTCCGTTCCGCCATCGGCCAGGGCAGTGCCGCCTACACGACGGTGGATCTTGCAAGATATGTGACAACCATCGCAAACCAGGGCACCTGCTACTACCTGACCCTCATCGACAAGGTCAAGGACTCCGACGGAAATGTCGTCGAGGACAACAGAGCAACCGTCCGGAACAAGATCGACATGGACTCATCCTACTGGGACGCGATCCGGACCGGCATGGAAGGCGTTGTCGATGACAAGACCTACTTTGATGAGATCCCGGTACAGGTCGCCGGAAAGACCGGTACCGCACAGGAATCCGATCAGCGGCCCAACCACGCGCTCTTCATCAGCTTTGCGCCTTCCGAAAACGCCAGTATCGCGATGGCGGTGCGTGTCGCCTACGGCTATACCTCGGATTATGCGGCGCAGATTGCGGAGGAGATTTATTCGTATTACTTCGGAGTCCACACGCTCGACGAGATCGTCGGCGATACGGAGGGCATCACGGACAGCTTTGTAACGGCGGGAGACTGAGCATGGATCAGGTGCGGATCAGACAACAGAAAGACGGGATCAGCCTTTACATCCCGACAGAGGGTTCCTTCCACGAAGTCCGCGCCGAGGTAGAGGAGAAGTTCAGAGAGTCTGCCGCCTTCTTCGGAGATGCGGTCCTGACACTCACGTTTGAGGGGCGCTCCCTCTCCCATGCGGAGGAGAACACCATCGCGGCAACGATCGAAGCAGTGACAAAGCTGAGGATCCTCTGCATCTATGACCTTGGTGAGGATGGCATGGAGCACAACGTGAGGGCACGTCACATCGCAGAGGAGGATATCCTCATGGAGGCCGCAAAACGGCGCGGCTGGCGGTATAACCCTGCGACGGGACTGCCGGAGATGGACGATGCGGTAAAGGAGACTTCATGCGAAGAACAGCCTGCGGTATCCATGTCCTCCATTCCCTCCCTTCCTTCCGGCATCACGCCCTTCATGAGCTTTCCGGGGAACCTGAAGAGCGGGGAGTCGTATAAGACAAAAGAGAACATCCTGGTCCTCGGCAGCATCGAGGATGGCGCCGCGCTCTGGACGGAAAAGAACGTCATCGTCATCGGCGGGATCTTTGGCGCCGTGCGTGCGGGGGAATCCTCGGAGCACGGACACTTCGTCCTTGCGGGAACTTTGTCTCCCAGGCGCCTTGTCATCGACGGCATAAAGTGGGAGGGAAGCAATCCAAAGGGAAGCCTGTTTTCCTCCCTTCGAAAGAGCAAAACACCTTCTGCCAGGCTTGCCTACGCGGAAGATACCGGTGTTGTGGTCGTGGATGCCACGGAGGAAAATCTCTCCCTGATCGTTTCGGCGTCCGATTTTTCGAGCAAGGATCCGGAGAAGTATCTGAAAAACACTGACTTATGAGAACTCTGTTTACAACCTTTAAGATCAAACGTTTTGATTTTGTCCTGCTGTTTCTGATCCTTTGCCTGAACCTCATCGGCATTGCGGCGATCGGCTCCGCCAATGCCTCGGTGCAGGGCAGACAGATCTACGGCACCATTGCGGGCATCATCATCATGTTCCTGACCTCCGCCATCGACTACAAAAGGATTCTGAAACATTACTGGATTCTGTACGGCATCTGCGTCCTGTTCCTGCTTTCCGTCCTTGTTTTCGGTGATTCCGCAGGCGGTGCACAGCGCTGGCTCGTGGTCGGAAGACTCAGGTTCCAGCCCTCCGAAGCAGCCAAAATCCTGTTGATTTTATTCTATGCCCAGTTTATTATGAAATATAAGAGTCGGATGAAATCTGTACTCTTCGACATTTTTCTCGTTCTCATCGCCATGCCTCCGCTGTTCCTGATCTACAAGGAACCGGACGGATCTACCACCGTCATGATTTTCGTGATCATAGCCATGATGATGTTTATCGGCGGAATGAACGGAAGGTTTGCCGCAGGGGTACTGATCATTGCGATTCCGGCGGTTGTGATCTTCCTGTTCATGGTGATACAGGACGGATCCTCCCTGCTTGAGGGCTACCAGCGGATGAGAATCCTCGCATGGCTCCATCCGGAGGACTACGCAACGACCTATGCCTACCAGACGATGAATTCGATCATGGCCATAGGTTCCGGTCAGCTGACAGGCAAGGGATACAACACCAATGAGTTCAACTCGGTTCTCGGTTCGGGCTATATTTCCGAGTCACAGACGGATTTCATCTTCACGGTAATCGGTGAGGAGTTCGGTTTTGTCGGTTCCTGCACGGTGGTGCTTCTGGTGACTCTGATCACCATACGTCTGATCTGGAATGCGAAGGAATGCAAGGACCTTGGAGGGTGCCTGATCGCGGCAGGTATGGGGACCTGGATCGGCCTGCAGGGCTTTTGGAACATCGGTGTGACAACGGGAGTCACCCCGAACACCGGCCTCCCGCTTCCATTTGTCAGCTATGGTCTGACATCGCTGTTATGTCTGTACTTCGGTATCGGCGTCGTAATGAATGTCCGCATGCAGAATGACAGACGCCGGCAGGCTTCGGAGCTCTATCTGAATCTTTCCGGAAGTGCGGTGCACCACAGTCTGTAGCAGTCCATCAGGGAAGCCGGCGGCAGGATTCATGGCATCTTAAGTTGAACATCTAACGGAAGTGGGGAAGCAAAAACATGACGATTGCACTGGTAGCACATGACGCAAAAAAGAAACTGATGCAGAACTTCTGCATCGCCTATCGCGGAATCCTTTCTCGAAACGATCTCTATGCGACGGGTACGACGGGCAGGCTCATCGAAGAGGTGACGAATCTCTCGATCCACAAGCTTCTCGCGGGACACCTCGGCGGAGAGCAGCAGATCGGCGCCATGATCGAGAACAATGAAATCGATCTCGTGATCTTCCTGCGCGATCCGTTCAGCGATGCCAAGAAGCATGAGCCGGATGTCAACAACATCGTGCGTCTGTGCGATATTCACAATATCCCGCTGGCAACGAATCTTGCAACAGCGGAGCTGTTAATCAAATCTTTGGACAGAGGAGATCTCGAGTGGCGTGAAATGTACAAGTAGAAAACGGAACGGAGTGCGTTTTCTCCTTCCCTTTCTTCTGTCCCTGTCTCTGACAGGATCCCTTGCCGGGTGCGGCAGCACGTCTTCGTACGGGCAGTCCTTTTCGGACAACAGCCAGAGCGAAGCCTTCAATTTCATGATTCATACAAGCGGCAGTGCGGGATTTGCCTCATCCTTTGCCAAGAATCTCTGTGTCGTCGAGGGCGACACAAATCTTGATGCGATTCCGGATATGGCAGATACGTCATATGCCGCTTTGTTTGACTGTAACAACACGGAGACGCTTTACGCAAAGGATGTGTACACCCAGGCCTATCCGGCGTCTCTGACAAAGGTCATGACGGCACTTGTTGCCCTGGAAAATGCGACGCCGGACACGATACTCACCGCGTCCTCCAACGTCTATATCAATGACGCAGAGGCACAGATCGTGGGACTGAAAGAGGGCGATACGATGACCCTCGATCAGGCACTGCACCTGCTTCTTGTCTACTCCGCGAATGACATCGCCGTCCTCATCGCCGAGAACATCGGCGGGTCGGTGGATAACTTCGTGAAGATGATGAACGAAGAGGCTGCATCCCTTGGCGCAACCAACACGAATTTCATCAATTCCAACGGCCTCTCGGATTCCAATCACTACACCTGCGTCTACGACATGTACCTGATCTTCAACCGGGCGCTGGATTTTCGGGAGTTCAATGAGGTCATCTCGACGGCGAACTACACAACCGTCTATCACGATAAGGACGGGAATGAAAAGAGCGTGAACGTCAACTCGACGAACCTCTACCTGCAGGATTATCAGCAGGCACCGACCGGTGTCACCGTGATCGGCGGAAAGACCGGCACCACGACGGCGGCAGGACACTGCCTCGTGCTTCTTGCAAGGGACACCTCGGGCCGTCCCTATATCGCGATCGTCATGCGGGCCATCAACCAGGACATGCTCTACTCCGAGATGAATGAGCTCCTTTCCCTGATTCCCGCCCAGGCCGCAAAATCGGACGCTGCGGCAAAGGCAGCATCGACAGAAGGCAGCACGGATTCCTCCACGGAAGCGATGACGGAAGAATCTGCAGAGGTGACCACGGATTCTGCACAGGCCGAGCTGACAGCAGACTCTGCAGACTCCGAAGAAAGCAGTACTGCTTCGACAGATGCGGCAGAAGAGAGTGCATCGGAAGTCTCGTCCGGGACATAATGCACAAAAACGGGTGGCTGCATGGCCGTATTCCCGATTGTTTTTTCAGAAGTGATCTCGTATAATACCAATATCAGAACGTCCCTGTTCTGAACACTAACTCCAGGAGGGAATTCCAATGGTTCAACTGATTGTAGGCAAAAAAGGCAAAGGCAAGACGAAGATCTTATTAGATAAAGTCAACTCGGAAATCATGAACATCCTCGGCAACGTGGTTTATCTCGACAAGAGCACCAGCCACATGTACGAGCTCAACAACAAGGTCCGTCTTATCAATGTCAAAGACTACGGAATCGAGAATTCCGACGAGTTCATCGGCTTTGTCAGCGGCATCATCTCGCAGGATCACGACCTGCAGCAGATGTACTTTGACAGCTTCCTTGATGTTGCCCATCTTCGCGACAAGGACATGATGCCGACGCTCAAGAGAATGGAGTCCTTAAGCGAGACCTTCAAGGTAGACTTCATTCTGTCGGTTTCCATGGACGAGAGCGAACTGCCGGAAGAGGCGAAGAGCATGATCGCCGTTTCTCTTTAATCGGCACTGATTCTTTTATTGCAGCAGGCGAAAGCCCTGGGGGGGTCCCAGGGCTTTCTTTATGCAGAGGCAAAGGGCATAAATGGCATCCTCCGGGAGAAACAATCAAAGAAAATCAGGGTCAAAGGGGAGAAAAAGGCGCGTGGAACCCCGCCGCAGCATCAATCCCGGTGTCGTGGTCTTTGCGCTGATTCTGATCTACCTTCTCTACAGCCTTCTGCGCTATGCCACGCAGAAGCAGGTTGTCCCGTACCTTGTCCGCACCGGTTCTCTCCAGGAAAATCAGGTCTATGAGGGCCTGTGCCTTCGCGGGGAGGAAGTCGTTGACGCCGATACCGCAGGCTACATCAACTACTACTACCGGGAAAAGGAGCGGCTCGGTACGAATGACCTCGCCTGCACGATCGACTCGTCCGGCACCATTACCGATGAGATTCAGTCCGAGGAGACCGAGGGGACACTGTTCGATGACAGTGACTACGCATCCCTCCAGCAGGACATCCAGACCTTTACCGAGAGCTTTACGCCCTCGTCCTTCGATGATGTCTATGATTTCAAGTCCTCCATGGACAGCTCCCTGCAGCGGATCACCAACTCCAAGGTGCTCTCCGGCATCGATTCTCTTTCCAGCACCAGCTCTCTGTCCCGCATGACCACCGATAACACGGGATACATCGTCTATTCCATGGACGGCTACGAGGAAAAGACCTTCGATACGCTGACTGCGGCGGATTTCAACTCGGCAAGTTATGACAGTCAGGTCACAAGCCGTGGAAATAATGACCTGGTTTCGGCAGGCGATTTTGCCTACAAGCTGGAGACCGACGAGGACTGGTCGGTGGCAATTCAGCTGGGATCCGAGGATGAAGCAAATGCTCTGCAGTCGTACCTCGACGCCAACAGCAATGCGGTTCTGGTCCGGTTCCTGAATACGCAGCAGGAGATCTACGCGACGGTTACCATTCGCAATGATACGGACGGGAATTATTTCGCAGACCTTGCCTTTACGAATTCCATGCTGATCTACTGTACCGACCGTTTTGTCGACATCAAGCTGATGACCGATCAGATGTCGGGCCTCAAGATTCCGGTGAGTGCTCTGGTCGACGGCGAGTTCTTCACGGTCCCGGCTGCCTATGTGACCACCGGCACCGATGATCAGCTTCAGGTTCAGGTGAAAACCGTCAATGAAAACGGCGACGAGACGACGCTTACCCAGGCTGTGAACCCCTATGGAACGGGAATTCAGAAGGACGATGACGGAAACGACATCGACGGCTCCGACTTCTACTACATCTCGGAGGACGAGCTCTCCAAGGGAGACGTCCTGGTTTCCTCTTCCGGATCCGACACCTATACCGTCGGTGATACCGCATCTCTTCAGGGCGTCTACAACATCAATGAGGGCTATGCGGACTTCACGGAGGTAACCGTGATCAAGCAGAACGACGAGTATGCGATCGTCCAGCCCAATGATACCTACGGCCTTCGCGAATACGACTACATCGTCCTCGATGCGACGACGATGACACCGGGTGAGTTCGTCGTGACCTACTGATTTCGTTGAGACAACCTGACTATTTTAAGGGAATGACGTCCTGAAATGTTCGGCACTTTTTTTTCGGCCATGTATGGTATCATGAACGGAGTTTCAGGGGAAGAAATACGAAACAAATCGGACATAATTCCGTAAATTGTGCGGAGTTGACATTGACACTACCTGACAAAGTATTGATAATGTTAGCGTGTCTGTCTGTCCGCCAAAAGGCTGCACAGACCGGAAACGATATATACAGGGTTGGAGAAGTACAGTACATATGAACGTGATTGACAAGCTGATCAACAGTGCCAGATTGAATAACAGAAACGACGGGGACGACGAAGAGATGGACGAAGATTATTACGAAGACGATAACGAAGAGGAAGATGATGAAGACCGTGCTCCCCGCAGGGGCGGCAGCCGCATCTCCAGCTTCTTCCGCGGACGCGGACGTCAGACGGAGGAGCCTGAAAACGATAGCGACTATGACGAACAGCCTCCGGCACCTGCCCGTACCGTCCAGAGAACGCCCAGCTATCCAAGCCCCCGGCAGGCAGCAGCACCGGTGCCGCAGCGGCAGAGGAGACCACAGTCAGGAATCATGCAGATGAGAGTTATCAAACCCAGTACATTTGAACAGGCAAAGCAGATTACGGATATGCTGCTCGATCACAGAGCCGTGATCCTGAATCTCGAAGGTCTTGATGTCAACACCGCACAGCGGATCGTCGACTTCGCGTCCGGGTCCTGCTATGCCCTGCACGGTAATTTCATGTCCGTCTCGAAATTCATCATCGCGATCAGTCCAGAGGACATCACAATCGACGGGGATCTGCAGGAGACCCCGCAGCCGCAGAGCAGCAGCACTGCTTCGTACGCTCAGCCTGCCGCCGGTTCTGCCCAGCAGCAGCCGCAGCAGAATACCTTCAACGCAGCGGATGCTTTCACACAGACCTATCAGGGAAGCGGCAATGCGGCTTCCTACGGCAGCCCCTACTACGGCAATTAGAGCACAAAGTAAGATTTCAAACTGATTTCATGGCGCACCAGAGACTCTCTGGTGCGCTTTTTAGGAGGAAAACATGAAGACACTCACCGTACACAGGGACAATAGGCCCTGCTACGACATCCTGTACTCGACGAGCCTCTCGGATCTTTCTTCCGGCATTCAGAACGCCGGCCTTGGCGAACATCGCTTTGTCATCGTCACCGACACCAATGTCGCACCGCTCTATGCGGAAGAGATCGCAAAGACGATCGCTGCAGTATCGGGATCGATGCCGCTGGTCTATGCCATTCCCGCAGGAGAAGAGAACAAGAACCTCGACCAGATCCGGGCCCTGTATGCCTTTCTCATCGAGCAGAAGTGCGACCGGAAGACCGTACTTGCGGCACTTGGCGGAGGCGTTGTCGGCGACATGACGGGGTTTGCGGCGGCGACGTTCCTTCGGGGCATTGATTTCATTCAGATCCCCACAACCCTCCTTGCCCAGGCGGATTCCTCCATCGGCGGCAAGACCGGTGTCGACTTCGACGGCTACAAAAACATGGTCGGTGCCTTCAAGATGCCGCGCCTTGTCTTCTCCGATGTCCGGTTCCTGAAGTCCCTCTCCGGACTCCAGTTTGCCTCCGGCTTTGCGGAGATCATGAAGCACGGACTCATCAAAGACAGGGACTACTACCTCTGGCTCATCGAGCATCAGTATGAGATCGAGGACCGGGACGAGGAGGTTCTGTCGGAGATGCTCTATCGAAGCAATGAGATCAAGCGCGATGTCGTCGAAAAGGATCCCTTCGAGAAACACGACCGCATGCTCCTGAACTTCGGACATACGATCGGCCATGCCATCGAGAAGTACAAGAACTTCACGATGACCCACGGCGAGTGTGTCGCCCTGGGGTGTGTTGCGGCAAGCTATCTCTCCTACAGGAGGGGATACCTCGACAAGGAGACCTACTACGAGATCCGGGACATGTTCGTGCCCTTCAACCTTCCGATCAGCGTCGACAACATCGATGAGGACGAGATTGTCAATATCACAAAGAGCGACAAGAAGGTCGCAGACGGCCTGCTTCGCTTCATCCTCCTTCGCGATCTCGGCGATGCCTTCGTCGATACCACAGTGACACCGGAGGAGATCAAAGCTGCCGTTCATGAAATCCACTACGAGGAAACAAACGAGTGATGTCAAGAAAACGAACCGCACTGTGCGAAATTCTATCTTTCCTTGTCCTCGTTCTCTTTGACCAGTGGACGAAAGCCCTCGCGGTAAGTGCCCTGAAGGGGAAGCCTGCGATCGAGATGATCAGGGGCGTACTGGAACTCTATTATCTCGAGAACACCGGCGCTGCCTTCTCCATGCTGGAAAATGCCCAGTGGGTCTTTCTTCTTATCGCTGTCGCGGCGATCGGGGTCATTGCCTGGCTCCTCGTGAAGATTCCGACAACGCGTCACATGCAGGGACTTCGCTGGTGCCTGGTCTTCATCGCGGCGGGAGCTGCGGGAAACCTCATTGACCGCCTGTTCCTGCACTATGTAAGGGACTTTATCTATTTCTCGATCATCAACTTCCCGGTCTTCAACGTGGCGGACATCTATGTCACGGTGAGTACCGTGGTGCTTATCGTCCTCATGCTGTTCTTCTACAAGGAAGAGGACTATGACTTCCTGAAGAGAAAGAAGGAAGAGCGGTGACAGGCGAGGAGAGAAAGACCTATGTGATTCCCCTGGAGATGGAGGGGGAGCGCATCGACCGGATCCTCTCGGAGCTTCTGCCGGACCTGTCTCGAAGCTATCTCAAAAAGCTCCTGGACGAGGGAAAGGTGACAGGCGGCGGAAAGACCCTGAAGCCCTCCGCCCGCATGAAAGAGGGGCAGGAGGTCGAGCTTCTCCTTCCGGAAAAGGTCCTGCCGGATATCGAGCCGGAGAATATTCCGCTGGATATTCTCTATGAAGACAATGACGTTCTTGTCGTCAACAAGCCAAAGGACATGGTGGTCCACCCGGCGCCGGGACACATGAGCGGAACGCTCGTCAACGCCGTGATGTATCACTGTGCGGGGAATCTCTCCGGGATCAACGGCGTGCTTCGCCCCGGGATCGTGCACCGGATCGACAAGGACACGACGGGATCCCTCATCATCTGCAAGAACGATGCGGCGCACCGGAGCATCGCAAGGCAGCTGAAGGATCACACGATTGTAAGACGCTACCGCGCAATCTGCTACGGAGTCCTCGATCAGGACGATGTCACGATTGATGCCCCGATCGGAAGGGACCCCAAAGACCGGACCCGCATGGCCATCGTCCCCGACGGCAAGAGAGCCGTGACACATGTGCATGTCCTGGAGCGATATGACGGCTACACTTATGTCGAGTGCCGCCTGGAGACCGGAAGAACCCATCAGATCCGGGTCCATATGGCAAAAATCGGCCACCCGCTTCTTGGCGATGACGTCTATGCAAGGGGCAGGAAGTGCCCATATCACCTGAACGGGCAGTGCCTCCACGCGATGGTACTGGGCTTTGTCCACCCGTCCACGGGGGAATATATCGAAACAACTGCCCCGCTTCCGGACTACTTCGAGCACCTGCTTTCGGTGCTTCCAAAGAGCACAAAGTGAGGACACCTGCAGAAAATGATAAGACGCAGAGGATGAAAAGCAGAAGACACCTTTTGAATTTCACAGGAGCGGCACTTCTTGCTGCCGCCCTCATCGCAGTTTTTGCACCGGGAAGCAGTGTGCAGGCAAAGGCTGCAGAAGAGGTATACGATCTTGTCCTGTTCTTCGGGCAGAGCAACATGGTCGGCAGCGCGATGGGGTACACGACGAACCCGTTTACAGACATCGATCCTGCGATCGCATCGGAAATCACCGGCATCGATGAGGATCTCATCGAAAATACCGTCAGTGCGGCAAAGGTTGTCGTTGATATCCCGGACGGCGCAGCCCTGAAGTATTCGCTTCTTTCCGATTCCCTTGTCCCGGTCACCGGGGATACCTGCTTTGGCGAATGGGGGCAGGATGCAAACAGCACCTGCATCGGCGTCCGGTTCAATCCGGCAGCCGATGCGTTTGAACCTGTTTATCCTGGCGATGCCGGTCTCTTCACGGACATTGCCTCCACGTCCTCCGTTTCGACAAACCTGATCCATGAGTTCTGCGCCGAGTGGTATCAGGAAACGGGCCATGGCGTCATCGTCCTCTTTGCCGCTGCGGGCGGCGTTCCCCTGGAAAAGTTTCTCCCGGTGGACGATCCGGACTATCTTGTCGGCTACTGCGGCGCATACATCTTCGAGTATATCCGTGCATCCGTGATCGGTGCGATGCAGAAGGCAGCTGCGGAAGGCATCCCTTTGCAGAACGCCTTTTTTGTCTCCTTCCAGGGAGAGGGAAATGCGAGGGATGCGAAGTACAGGCGGGTCTATCAGAAGATCATATCAGACCTTCGGGAGCTTGGATTTACGAAAGGGGCTCTTGTCGAGACCTCCAATACTATCGGGGATCCGGAGCTTGTTTCCGGCGTAAAACGGGTGCACAGGGATCAGGAGGCGATCATTGCAGAGGATCCCGATCTGTGTCTTGGTTCCTCCCTGGACTATGATCACTACATCCCGGACAGGGCAGCTTACGAAGGATCGGACTCTGTATGGAGAGATCAGTGGGGAGACCTTCCCTATGACGAGGCATACAAAAGAGCGCGTCTTTTCACCGACACGCTGGACAGCAACATCGTCCACCTCAACAGCACGGCGCTTTGCATGATCGGGCGGCAGAGCGCCGACAGCCTGGCTTCTCTTGCAGGGCTCAACTGAACTTTGGAAACGTACTCCGGGGCGGAATGTCCCGGAGTTTTTTCATGAAATCGACAAACGCCGGAAATTTAGACAAATAATTGCACTCCGAATCCGGTTTTAGTATAATAATCGTACAAGATCTTCCAGATGGAAGACAGCAGGAGGGCAGCTCATGAAAACCATTATTACCATCGGACGACAGTTTGGCTCTAATGGACACATCATCGGACAGAAGGTGGCGGATCACTTTGGAGTCAAATGTTATGACAAGGAACTGATCGCCAAGGTCGCGAGCAATTCCGGCTTCTGCCAGGAGATGATCGAACAGCACGACGAGAGGCCCACCAGTTCCTTCCTCTACAACCTTGTCATGGACACCTATTCCTTCGGCTACAACTCTTCCAGCTACGTTGACATGCCGATCAGCCAGAAGGTGTTTCTGGCACAGTTTGACACGATCAAGAAGCTCGCCGACGAGGGCCCCGCGGTCTTCATCGGCCGCTGCGCCGACAACGCGCTCTCGGATCGCAACGATGTCATCAACCTGTTCATCTTTGCCGATGAGAAGTACCGTGTCCATGAGATCATGCACCGCTACCCGGACATCAAGACCGAGCAGAAGGCGATCGACTTCATGAACAAGAAGGACCGGCAGCGCCAGAGCTACTACAACTACTACACGTCAAAGAAGTGGGGCCGTGCGGACACCTATGATGCATGCCTGAACACGTCTCTGCTTGGAATCGACGGAACCGTAAAGCTCATCTGCCAGATGGTCGAGGATTTCGAGACCGGCAGCAAAGCCTGAAACAAACAGTAACTGCACACGGAAGATACCTGCTCCGGGAGGGAAAAAACCGGAGCAGGCTTTTTGTATGTCCGATTTTTCATGTCCGAAGGAGGAATTTTCATGCAGCCAATGAATCCGCTTCTTCTCACCGATACCATCGATGTCGAGGAAGCAAAGGAATCCGTCAGTGCCCTCGGCACCTGGCTTTCGAACTTCACCCAGACCGCGCTGAGCTTTCTCGTGCGCCTGGGCATCGCGATCGTCATCTACCTCATCGTATCGAAGGTCCTGAAGAAGGTCCTGCAGCACCTCACAAAGTGGCTCGAGAAGAAAAACACAGATCCTTCCGTCAGCCACTTCATGATTGCAGCCATCAAATATACGGTCCTGGTCTTCACGGTGGTCATGATCATCGTGCAGCTGGACATCGTCGAGGCAAGCTCCATTGCCGCCCTCATCGCCTCCGCCGGCGTTGCGATCTCCCTGGCTCTGCAGGGCGTTCTCTCGAACCTTGCAGGCGGCATCCTGATCCTGATTCTCCGTCCGTTCCGCGAGGGGGATTACATCGTCGTCAAGGATGCCGATGTGGAGGGAACGGTCGAGCGGATCGAGATCTATTACACGACGATTCGGACGCTCCTTGGCGGTACGGTCTCCATCCCGAACTCCGCCCTGACCGGCAATGCGATCTCAAACGTCGCGCACGGCGGCATGAAGGGAATCTGTGTCAAGGTCGGGATCTCCTATGACGCCGACATCGAACAGGTGAAGACGATTCTCTGGGACATCTTAAAGAGCGAGAAACGGCTCGATGCGGCAGCTTACGCAAAGGTCTGCGTCGAGGAACTGGGAGACAGCGCCGTGGTGCTCTCCATACGGTCCATCTGCAGGGCGGAGGACTACTATGAGGCCTACTGGGCGCTCAATGAGACCATCCGGACCAGGTTTCAGAAGGAGGGCATCGAGATTCCGTACAATCAGCTCGATGTCCATATGATTGGACCGGAGAAGGAGAAGGCATGATGGGGCTCAGGCGAATCGGACGCAAAACCATCTGCCAGGGGGAGATTGTGGACCTTTGCTCTGACACGGTCGTTCTGCCGGATGGCAAGGTGGAAGACTGGGATTTCGTACACCACAAAAAGGGCGGCGGCGCCGCAATCGTCGCCGTGCGAAAGAGCGATTCCAGAATTCTGCTGGTGCGTCAGTTCCGCCCGGCGATCGGAGAGACGATCCTGGAGCTTCCCGCAGGAGGAAGAGACGGGACGGAGGATACCATGGTGACCGCCTACCGGGAGCTTCAGGAGGAGACCGGATATGCGGCAGAAGAAGGATCGATGATAAAGCTCTGCCACATCCTCACTGCGGTTGCCTGGTGCGATGAGTTCACGGATATCTATCTTGCGCCTTCCGTGTCAAAGGTTTCCTCCCAGCAGCTTGACGAGGCGGAAGACATCAACGTGGATGCCTTTGACCTTGGGGACATCCTGCAGATGATCCGGGAGGGGACCATCAAGGATGCGAAGACAGTCGCCGGCATCTGCGCCTATGCGGCAGGAAAGGGTACGCGCTCCTGAAATCTTAAACACACAGATCCTTTTTGTAAGGTTCGGATAAGGTACCGCTGATATCAGTTATCCTAACCTTCGATCACTGCGTGTTCAGCGGGCACGCACCGCAGCAGGTGCTGCTGCGGGAATCAACCATGCAGCGCATGGACGCTAACAAAGGATCTAACTTGCACTACCACAACCAAAAAGTCGCCCTGGCCCTGTCGGCCGTCCTTCTTCTTACCGGCTGCGGCTCCGCCGCATCGTCAACCTCTGCCTCGAGTGCCGAGAGCACGGCATCGGAAGAGACGTCCGGGACGGAAACAACTTCCGCTGAGACCTTGGAAACGGAGTCCTCAGAAGAGGCAGATTCGACTTCCACAACCGCCACAACTCTCTCAAAAGTCGACATGAGTGCCCGGCTCTACAATGAAGACGATGATGTCTACTACCAGATCGGCATCCGGTATGCGGCGAACTCGCCGGATGAGAACTACGACTCCCTCGCGATCTTTGTTCCCGGTGCCTACTTTGATGCCACTGACAACGGGGACGGGACATATACCTGCACGCTGACCAACAACGAGGTTGCGGGCTATACCGCCTCCACGGCACCGATCGTCGTCCCGGTCAATACGCCCGGGTATTCGGCGCAGGAGGAGCTGACGGATTACACTGATGTCTCGGATCATACGGACGCGGGCTTTGTCTATGTCCACATCGGAGCAAGAGGCCGCGATGCCGGAGCCCCGGCCGGCGTTACGGATTTCAAGGCAGGGACCCGTTACCTTCGCTACAATGACGGTGTCATCGCCGGCGACATGGACCGGATCTTTACCTTCGGCATGTCCGGCGGCGGTGCCCAGTCGGCGCTTCTTGGCTCCACCGGGGACTCCGATCTCTACACGCCTTACCTTGAGGAGATCGGTGCGGTCATGGAGACCTCCGATGCGGTGGACGGCTCCATGTGCTGGTGCCCGATCACGAGCCTTGACGAGGGCGATGAGGCCTATGAGTGGAACATGGGCGTGACCCGCACGGATCTGACAGGCGAAGAGCAGTCGATCTCCGACGCCCTGGCTGAAGCCTATGCCGAATATGTCAATGCCGAGGGCTTTGTCGATGAGGACGGCAATGCACTGACGCTTGAGGAGTCGGATGAGGGCATCTATCAGGCAGGCAGCTACTACGACTATATCAAGTCCGTCATCGAGGCATCCCTCAACAACTTCCTTACCGACACCACCTTCCCCTATGATGCGGACTCCGCAGAGGGCGGCGGCATGCCGGGCGGCGGTGCACCGGATGGCGAAAAGCCGGACGCAGAAGCACCGGATCGTGCGGCGCCTGACGGAACTTCTCCGGACGGGGCAGGTCCTGCGGACGCTGACACCTCTGCGAGTACGGACACCGGGACGACAAGCGTTGCCGATGCCATGAATCAGAGCGGGCAGAACGACAACATCACCCGTACACAGCAGTCGAACTCCGTCACAATCTCCGGAACCTATGAGACCGCGCAGGATTACATCGACGCCCTGAATGCCAACGGCACCTGGGTGACCTATGATGCCGACACGAACACCGCAACGATCACGTCGGTTGCCGATTTCGTCAAGGCGATGAAGAGCGCCTCAAAGAGCCTCGGCGCCTTCGATCAGCTCGATGCCTCCCAGGGAGAGAACACGCTGTTCGGCTACGGAGACGGGAACGGCGCGCACTTTGATGCGACCCTGGCACAGATCCTTGAGGATCTCGGATCCGACTACGCAGACGACTATGCAGCAGATCTTGAGAAGACCGGCAGCCTCGGAACCAGCGTTGCAACCCGCGTTGCGATGTATTCCCCGCTGTACTTCCTCATGGCGTCCGAGGACGGCTACGGCACCTCGACAGTGGCTTCTCACTGGAGAATCCGCGCCGGAATCGATCAGGGCGATACGGCTCTTTGCACCGAGGTTAAACCTCGCCCTTGCCCTTGAGGCCAATGAGAACGTCTCCGACGTCGATTTTGCGACGGTCTGGGGTCTTGGCCACACGATGGCAGAGCGCACGGGAGATTCCACCACGAACTTCATCGAGTGGGTCAACGAGTGCATCGCACAAGAGGAAGCGTAACCATTTCATACCTGGAGTCTTTATCCCACATGGGCTTTATCGGGCCGATCGGCAAGACCGGCCGGTCTTTTCTTTGCAAAGTCTTTACAGACAGAAAGCCGGATTCTGGTCTATCATGGTTTCATTCTTATACTTTGGGAGGAAACGATGATCAGATCTGAAGTAATCCGCGACGATGAGACCGTACGTGCACTGTACGACAAGGGAAATGAGATTCTGGGAAAGCTCGGCTACACCGACCACTCCATGAGCCACGCATCTCTTGTCGCCCAGAACGCCGGGCGGATTCTGACGGAGCTTGCCGCCGATGAACACACGATTGAGCTTGCCCGCATGGCGGGGTATCTGCACGATATCGGGAATGCGATCAACCGCTCGCACCATGCGGAGTACGGGGCGCTCCTTGCAAGACAGATCCTCATGCAGTACGACCTCACGACGAAGGATGTCATTGCCATCACCGCAACCGTCGCAAACCACGACGAGACCACGGGCTTTGCCTATGATGAAATCTCCGCGGCGCTGATTCTCGCGGACAAGGCGGACGTTCGAAGAAACCGCGTGCGCACCAAGGATCCATCCCTGTTTGATATCCACGACCGGGTCAACTACGCGGTCACGGGCTCAAACCTTGTCATCGATACGGACAAAAAGAAGATCACCCTGAACCTTGCCATCGATGAATCGATCTGCTCCATGTTCGACTATTTCGAGATCTTCCTCGACCGCATGATGATGTGCCGGCGTGCCGCGGAAGTGCTGAATCTGTGCTTTCGACTGAAGGCAAACGGACAGAAAGTCCTCTGAGGTCTCCAATATTGCCTCCTGCATGGTGTATAATAAAAAGACTTACCTTTAAGGAGACAGCATGGATCTGATGGAACAGTGCCGCATCTGGCACAACAACAAAGAAGATGACAAGGTCGTGGAAACCCTGAAGAAGGTGCCTGGGAAAGATCTGACCCAGGATCTGTCCTTTATCTATGCAAGGAGCTGCAACAGCCTTGCGGCCAATGACCTGTTCGATGAGCGCACCTATGCGAAGGCACGCAGCGAACTGCACCGGGCGCTGGACCTTCTGCTGCCGCTGAAGGGTGCCCTCTCAAAGGATTTTGAATACAACTACGAAACCGGCTTTTCCTACCTCTATCTCGAGCAGGAATATGACGCGATGCCCTATCTGACAAAAGCGCTGGAGCTTCTGCCGGAAAACGACGAGAGTGCAAAGACGGATCTTGCGGATCTTCTGGGAATAGCCAATGACCGCATGTCGATTCCGACCTATCAGCGCTGCTTTGAAAAGCGGACGAAGGACGCCTGGGAAGCATTTGAACAGGAGGAGGCTGAACTTCGGCAGCTGATGGACACGGACGCGCCCCGGGATGTCGTGATGACGCGTGCCCGGAAAGCGCTGTCCCTTGCCTTCCAGGATCCCTCGTTTGAACTCGGGGAAGAGGACGGTCGGTACAAGCTCATCTTCCTGCCGCAGGGGGACAAGGTCCGACTCTTTGTCTATGCCTATTTTCAGGCGCATGCCCCGGCTTCCGTAAAGGCATTCTGGGATGTCATCGTCGGCAGACAGCCGATGAAGGACGTGAGTTTTTCCCTGGGCGAGGCCATGATCACCCCGGATGACTGTCTGTTCTGGATTGAGGAGATCGGAGAGGAAAGCTATCAGATCTCCATCTACAGTGAAAAGCTGAATTCCGTCAGCGAACAGAAACGCTGGTGGTATGCCTCGACCCTTGTCGACTGCGTGCTCGGGGAAATTCCGGCTTACCGGTATCTCACAAAGTTTGACGTTCTGAAGAAGCCTGCCGACTCAGAGGGCCAGATTCTGACCAGGCTCCCCGCCGTTCTCGAAGACCTCGGCCTTGACATCAGCGCGGACGCCGTGTCCTACCTGGAGGCTCTGACCGTATATGGTTCCACGCCCACCGATGAGGACGACGATATCTGGAGAGACGATGTCGTCACCGGCTCCACGAACTGTATGCCGCTCATCTCCGACTACATGCACGGAGACTACAGCCATGACGCAAGCCTTCGGCGGGATGGCATCGCCGCGGGCTTTTTCTGCTATCCTCTGGAATACTTCGACCCGGAAAAGCGCGATGAAGAGATCATGCGCTTTCGAACCGAGCTCACCGATGCGGTGCTGAGTGGAGCAGGTCCCGATGCCGTGGTGTTTACCGGCGGTGCCACGGGGGTGGACAACGGATATCTCGACTTCATCGCCTGGGACATTGACGCGGTGCTGGACACCGCAAGGGACTACTTTACGAAGCGCCGGAATGAGATCCCCTGGATCGGCTTCCATGCCTTTCGCCGGGACGTGCGCATCGCGGTGATTGAAGACGGTTCCGAGGACGGGATGCGAAGCGACGGGATCTTTACGGGTTCCATCCTGCTTTCGGATCCCTCATTTGACCGGGCGCAGCTCCTGAAGGATCTGAAGGACCTGTGGAGACTGGAGCCCAAAGGAAAAGACGAGAACACGACGGATTCGCTTGCCTTTACGCAGGATGACCTGTTTGCCGTTGTTCGCCTTTCCTCTTCTCCGATTCCGGACCAGGAGGCAGAGCTTGCCGCGCAGAACAACTATCTGTGGCCGGACGCCGTGGAGAAGGCAAAGGGCCACAAGGCAACCCTTGAGGTCGCCGTCATCGGAACGGACAAGACAAGGCTGGAGGCCGGGAAACTCTTTGTGAAGATTGCGGCGGCCTGCTGCCGTCAGAAGAACTGCTCGGCTGTCTATGCCAACGACATCGTGGTCTCCCCGGAGTTTTATGAATCCTGCTCGAAACTGATGGAAGATGACGAGCTGCCGATCCTGAACTGGATCTGGTTCGGTCTCTACCGCGGCAAGGACGATAAGATCTCCGGCTATACCCACGGCATGGAAGCCTTTGATCTCAAGGAGCTCGAGATCGTCAACACGTTGCAGGAACCCACGCTCGTGCGCAGCATTCTGGTGAACCTGGTCTCGGTGGAACTCGATGACAACATGGAGCTGACGGACGGCACCGTTGTGGGAATGCCGATTGAGGGAAAGGAGATCTCCTGGCATGAGATCCACAGGGGCCCGGGAGCCGCGTATCCGGGGCAGGAGACGCTTCATGTTACGGTGGCAGAACCGGACCGCACACCGTTCGTCCTCGAAAAAGCTGATCCCAAAGACCAGGTGGCAATCGGGCGGGAGGCAGTGTTTCTTGCCTTTGCTTCTTCCCGGGGGCTTCTGAAAGAACAGCTCCCGGATAAGGACATCCTGTCCTACGTACGGGAGGATCTCCACGGCGTGCTGACAAGCGATCTTCTCAATGCGTTCGGCTATCCCTTTGCCGCAGGCTATTACCGTCAGGATAAGGAACCGTTCTGCGTGCCGTCCTTTGTGTTCGACTCCATGCTGTATGAGGGGCAGGCTCTGGCAGACATGCTGGAGAGGCGCTATGTAAGCTATCAGAATCAGGTCTTCTTCGGGGGACCGGATCCGGATGAGGCCGCACGGCATCTCATGGCACAGCTTCCGGAAAAAGGATATTACTTCCCGGCCATGCGGGACGACGATCCGCTGAAGGCCGGTCTTACGTACCTTCGCGCCTTTCAGGAGGAGAAAACGTGGCCGGTTCTTGTCTGCACGGGAGACGGGAGCCTCGCACAGCCGGATTCCGTCGCAAATCCGGACAACGGATTTCTCCTGTACTGGGATACGAAGGAGAACCGCACAAGGCCGGTCATCCTGACAAGGATTGTCTGTGAAAGCCCCTGGGAAGTTCTTCGAAACTTTTTTGACACCCCCGGGGTGGTAGAGGCTGCAAAGCATTTCTATGAGTGCTACCAGGCAGAGCCTGCGACGATAGCGGCGACCGGCGTGGAGTTTCTTCTGCCAAAGCCGATCCCCAAAGAGAAGGCGGCAGAGGAAGCCGCCTATCAGAAGGAAAAGTTCCCGGAGATGTTCGAGGGAATCGATCTCAAGTCCTATGAAAAGTACCTGACGAGTGCCACGGTGTGGCACTTCTGGTGGAAGAGTACCACCTGAGAAGAAGACAGGCCGGAGACCTTTTGGTCCCCGGCCTGTCGTGCATCCTGGCTTTGGTATTTACTGTCTTTATTCGAGCTCAAAGGCTCCCGTGTAGAGCTGATAGTACATGCCCTTCTTCGCGATGAGTTCGTCGTGGCTTCCACGCTCGATGATGCGGCCGTGGTCGAGGACCATGATCGCATCGGCGTTTCGAACCGTGGAGAGACGGTGCGCAATGACAAACACCGTTCTGCCCTTCATGAGGTTATCCATGCCCTGCTGTACGAGAGCCTCGGTTCTTGTGTCGATGGAGCTGGTCGCCTCATCGAGGATCATGACCGGAGGATCCGCAACCGCGGCTCTTGCGATGGAGATCAGCTGCCGCTGTCCCTGGGAGAGCTGAGATCCGTTGCCGGTGAGCATGGTCTGATAGCCATCCGGAAGCCTCGTGATGAAGGCGTCCGCATTGGCAAGCTTTGCCGCAGCGATGCATTCCTCATCGGTGGCGTCGAGCTTTCCGTAGCGGATGTTGTCGATTACGGTGCCGGTGAAGAGGTTCACGTCCTGCAGCACGACGCCGAGGGATCTTCGAAGATCCGGCTTCCGGATCTTGTTGATGTTGATGCCATCATAACGGATTTTCCCGTCCGGGATGTCATAGAACCGGTTGATGAGGTTCGTGATCGTCGTCTTGCCCGCCCCCGTTGCACCGACAAAAGCGATCTTCTGGCCGGGCTTTGCATAGAGGGAGATGTCATAGAGCACCTGCTTGTCCGGCGTGTAACCGAAGTCCACGTCGACAAGCTGCACGTCACCCTTGAGCTCCACATAGGTCGTGGTGCCGTCTGCCTTGTGATAGTGCTTCCATGCCCAGAGGTTTGTCTTGTGATCAGCTTCCGTGATGGTGCCGTCGGCTGCCTTGTTTGCGTTGACAAGCGTCACATAGCCATCGTCCTGTTCCGGCTTTTCATCGATGATCTCGAAGATTCGCTCCGCACCGCCGGTTGCCATGGCGATCATGGCGACCTGCGAGGAGACCTGACCGACGGTCTGGGACATCTGGCGGGACATGGACAGGAAGGAGATGATGATGCCGGCCGTAATCGTGTCCACCCCCGTAAGGGAGAGGTTCGGCGCCTTGGCGGCAACGAGCGCCGCACCGACGATGGCAAGGAGCACGTACATGATGTTGCCGATGTTCCCGAGGATGGGCATCAGCACGTTTCCGGCTTTGTTTGCGGCCTCGGAATCCTTAAAGAGCTGCTCATTGAGAACATCGAAGTCCTTCTTGGACTCGTCCTCGTGGGTGAAGACCTGAACGACCTTCTGGCCGTTCATGATCTCCTCGACAAAGCCCTCCTCCTTTGCGAGAGAGTTCTGCTGGGCGATCATGTATTTGGTCGACATGCCTCCGAACTTCTTCGAAACCTTTGCCATGAGAAACAGCACGAGGAGCACCGCGAGGGTGAGCCAGACGCTGTAGTAGAGCATCATGACAAAGATCGCCGCAATCGTAATGGCACCCTGCGTCACCTGGGGCAGGGTCTGCCCGATGAGCTGCCGCACGGCGTCCGTGTCGTTCGTGTAGGTACTCATGATGGACCCGCGCTCGTGGGTGTCGAAGTACCGGATCGGCAGGGTCTCCATGTGCTCGAACATGTCGTCCCGTATGCTCTTTAAGGTTTTCTGCTCCACGACCGCCATGATCTGCGTATAGATAAGGGTCGTCAGGGCACCGGCGCCGTAGAGCACGGCCATCGTGACAATGATGGACAGGAACTGGCCGGCCACCGCTGCAAAACCGTTCGTAAGACCCGGCGTAATGACGTTATCGATGAGGCGCTGCAGGAACACCGTTGCGATGCTCGAGGAGAGTGCCGAGAGGACGATGCAGATTGTGACGACGATCAGGGAAACTCTGTTATGTGAGAAGATATAGCGCATGAGCCGTTTCAGGGATTTCATGCCGATCCCGCGGCTCCGGTCCATGGCTCTCTGCTGATTGTATCTTGGCATCTCAGACCGCCTCCTTTCCGTTCGCACTCGCATTCTGCGTGTCATACACCTCACGGTAGATTCCGTGAAGCTTCAGCAGCTGCTCGTGCGTTCCCATCTCCGCAATGCGGCCGCCATCCATGACAAGGATCCGGTCCGCGTCCTGTACCGAGGAGATGCGCTGCGCGATGATGAGCTTTGTCGTATCCGGGATCTCATCGCGGAAGGATTCCCGGATCAGGGCATCGGTTCTGGTATCGACGGCACTTGTCGAGTCATCGAGAATGAGAATCTTCGGGTTTTTCAGGAGCGCTCTTGCAATGCAGAGCCTCTGCTTCTGTCCGCCGGAGACATTGGTTCCGCCCTGCTCGATCCAGGTATCATACCCGTCCGGGAACTGGTCGATGAACTCGTCCGCCCGGGCAAGATGACAGGCGTGCTGAATCTGCTCCATGGTCGCATTCTTGTTGCCCCAGCGCAGGTTGTCGGCAATGGTCCCGGAGAAGAGAACGTTCTTCTGCAGCACCACGGCCACCGCATCGCGAAGAGCCTTCAGGTCATATTCCTTCACGTCAACGCCGCCGACCTTTACGGTTCCTTCCGTCGCGTCATAGAGGCGGGAGATGAGCTGTACCATCGATGACTTGCTCGATCCCGTACCGCCGATGATGCCGACGGTCTCACCGGATCTGATGTGCAGGTCGATGTCCGTCAGGGCATTGCGGGTGCTTTTCTTCGAATAGCGAAAGCTCACATGATCAAAATCGATGGACCCGTCTGCAACTGTTTCGATTCCGTTTTCCGGCGAGGTGATCGACGCATCGTGATCCAGGACCTCGCAGACACGCTCGATGGACTCCTGGCTCATGACGATCATGACGACGATCATCGAGACCATCATGATGGACGCCATGATCTGCACCCCGTAGGTGATGAGGGCGGACAGATCGCCGGTGGTCAGCTGTGTGCCGTTCGAGAGGATGATAAGTCTCGTGCCCCTTGCCGCCACGGTCAGCATGGCTGCGAAGATGCCGATCATCATGACCGGCATTGTCAGCTGGACCAGACGGACCGCATGGGTGAAGTCGTAACGGACCTTCTCGGATTTTTCCTTGAACTTTCTGATCTCGTAATCCTCGCGGACGAAGGACTTCACGACACGGATGCCCTGAACGTTCTCCTGCACGGAGTTGTTCATCTCGTCGTACTCATGGAAGATCCTGCGGAAGATCGGAATCGCACCCCAGGAGATGAGGAAGATGATGAAGGCAATGACCGGCACCATGAAGATGAAGATCATCGCCATCGAAACGTTGATGGTAAGGCTCATGATGATCGCAAAGATCATCATGAGAGGCGCGCGGAAGGCGATACGGATGATCATGCCGTAGGCATTCTGGATATTCGTGACATCCGTCGTCATGCGGGTGATCAGAGATGACGAGGAGAACTGGTCGATATCCGAGAACGCATAGGTCTGTACCTTATAAAACAGATCGTGGCGCAGGTTCCGCGCGTAGCCGCAGGATGCGGTGGCCGCGTGCCGTGCCGCCATCGTGCCGCAGAACAGAGACGCCATGGCGACAAGGATCAGGATCAGACCATAGTGCACCACAGGCTGCATGGAACCTCCTCCCATCTGATCGATGAGAGAGGCCATGACGGTGGGAAGCACGGTCTCGAGAACCGCCTCCAGCGTGATATAGACCGGCGCAAGGATGGTGTCCTTTTTGAACTCCCTGACGCTCCCTGCCAGGACCTTGACATGACTCATGAAATTTCCTCCTCTATGGATCAAAGGCTTTACAAAACAGGTTCCTTTGTCAGACAGAAAATGACGCAGGTCTTAATAGTGTATCGCACGAATTAATTGCCTGCAACCGGTATGGAAAAAGACAGATAGATATATTTATACACTGACGAAAGAAACGCTTCGGAAAAGAGAACTGGCATCTTTCCCGGAGCGTCCATTCGCTGTCTTATGGGTTCTCACTGGTCCGTCTGCAGGAAGGCCTGCAGTTCCTCGAAGGTGCGGCTGCTCTCGTTGATCAGGCGGATCAGCCCGCTTCTTCGATAGGCGGCAAACCGGCTCTCCGTGAAGGGATTCGGTCCCATGGCCCGTTTCTGTTTCCGTTTCTGTGCCATCTGATTCCTCGCACCTTCGATGGCCGCCTCCAGCGTGGTGCCGGGGCCCGCCTCAAAGCGTACGATGCTGACAGAAGGGGTAAAGAGTCCCTCGGCAATGGAGGAGAGCCTCATGACCGACACCTGCTGCAGAATCTGCTCTTCGACCTGCTTTGCCCCATAGGAGCTAAGAAGCACGAACTCATCCCCTGCATAGCGGCAGACAAAGCAGGCATTTGCGTGCCCCACCAGAGAGAGGATGCTCCCGATATTCACAAGGAGCTCGTCCCCCGCAAGGTGACCGAAGGTATCATTGACTCAAACTTCCCACTTGGCGAATAGCCAAGAGTAAACACTACACATAGGTTACTGACCTGTTTGGCATTCCGCTTGACTTTCTCAGGCTACCGTCTGATTTTCCGGTACCTGCAGTTGCTCTGG
>Ga0256406_1000926_pt1 | contig 49866 bp, 44 predicted proteins | sample RumenRJG_03DNA_FD_185986 | JGI IMG/M metagenome (GOLD analysis project Ga0256406, IMG submission 185986) | Bovine rumen microbial communities from Lethbridge, Alberta, Canada - RJG_03 | ecosystem: Host-associated > Mammals > Digestive system > Stomach > Rumen | place: Canada: Alberta | collected...
AACAATACCTCCAATTTAAGTAACAGCATTAATTATTCTCAGAATTATACGATATACGAAAATCCGTGTCAAGGCAAATTTCGGAGGTTTGACAGTTACAAACAACATTTCGTCATAACAAACAAAGTAATCAAGCATTTTTTGGTTATTTTGTCAAATTAACAACGGACAAGGGGACGGTTCTATTGTATTGACAAATAAATGAAAATATGTTATACTAGCCACGTGCAAAACTCCAAACATATAGAGTTTATGCGGTTTTACGGATGTGGCAAATCCGTTTTATCACTAAAAATTTACTTTTAATGTATAGAAAAAACCACTCAAATTTGGTATAATAAAAAACGATTACAACGGCGAATGCTTTATTGCTTTAAATGCCCGAAATACTAAATCAACCAAGCAATTACCGATAGGCAATCCCATCTGTAAAGCCGGACTTGCAATGCACAAGGACGGAAAATTCTCAGACAGTGGCAGAACTCGTCAAAAATTCTGTTGCCCTTTTAAGCGTTCTGCAACAGGTGAATGCCCTTGCAATCACAAATGTTGGAACAACGGCAAAAAAAATCGCTGCTGTACCAAATATATTACAATACCTGATGATTACAGACTATCCATTGATAGAAACTCCATAGATTATAAATCTGTATAGGCTTTAAGGACTGAAGCCGAACGCTACAATTCAAGATTTAAACAAGCCGGCTGTGAAAGAGTTTTTGTCCGCAATGGTAACTCTGTTAAAAATCTTAATACACTTTCTCATATTTCTCTTTTATCAATAGCAATAACTGCTGTTGTCACTAAGAAAAACATTTCTTACCGTTGTGTACAATACACCTATAACCCTTGATATGCTGGCAAAGAAATTCGGTTACTCAAAAAGCAGATTTTCTCATATATTTTTCGAAACAATGGGAACTTCTCCAATCAAATATATTAATGATATACGACTGAATAATGCGTGTGAAATGCTTTCTTCAACAAATCTGAGCATAAGCGCAATTGCGTTTATTTGCGGATTTAATGACCCTCTGTATTTCAGCAAACTGTTTTCAAAAAAATACAAAACCACGCCATCGGAATATCGTACATCAAATTAAATTCTTTCAGAGTATAGTATATTTTTATAAAATATACTCAGACCGCTGACAAAGTCAAAGTCGCCGGTCTGAGGATGCCGAATGGCATCCTTTTTTTGGTTCGACAGTGTAAATGTGTGTATCATTTGACGATTACATTTGCTCCGCTTGTATGTTGACTACAGTTTGACTACAGTTATTTGATTATGTGATGTTATTTTTGATTTTGATTGATTACTTTAGTAGCAAAGAAAAACCGCATAAATGCTTGATTTTTTAGCATTTGTGCGGCTTTGTGCGTGGTACGCCAGAAGGGATTCGAACCCCCGACCTTTTGGTTCGTAGCCAAACACTCTATCCAACTGAGCTACTGGCGCATAACAAAACAACAGATATATTATAGCAGTTAATTCATAATTTGTCAAGCAAAAAAACAAAAATTAAAATAAAAGCAGAAATTTAGATAATATTTCGGGGCAAGAGTATACATTCTGAACAAAAAAGAAATGGAAAGAAAGAGCAAACACAGCAAAAACCAAGAAAAACAAAAAAAATCAAAAAAATCAAAAAAAATTTTAAAATCATATTGAAATAATCGTAAGTTTGTGGTATACTGTAGATGTGATAAATTTCTTTGAGAATTAAATTGATATTAAATACATTAAAAAGTGAGGGAGAGATAAAAATGGCAGAATTTCAGACGCCGGATATTTTGATGACCGAGAGAATATCAAAGCTTATTTCCGATTTGTTCGCAAATATGCCTCAGATAGAAACAGACAGAGCCGTACTGCTTACAGAAAGCTATAAGGCTACCGAGGGTCAGCCGATAGTGAGGAGGAGAGCGCTTGCATTCAAGCACATACTTGAAAATATACCAATAATTATTCGTGAAAATGAGCTGATTGTCGGAAGTGCAACGCAAAGACCGAGAAGCTGTCAGGTTTTCCCGGAGTATTCCTATGAATGGCTTGAGGATGAGCTTGATACCGTAGAAACAAGAGCTGCCGATCCGTTTTACATTTCCGAGGAAAATAAAGAGGTGTTAAGACGAGTTTATCCCTATTGGAAGGGTAAGACAACAAGCGAGCTTGCAACCTCATATATGGCACCCGAAACTCTTATTGCCATTGAGCATAATATATTCACTCCGGGCAATTATTTTTATAACGGCATAGGTCATTTCACTGTTGATTACGGCAAAATTTTAAGAATAGGCTATAAGGGGCTTATAGCTGAGGCTCAGGCAGAGCTTGACAGCTGCAATGTGTTTGACCCGGACTATCCCAAAAAGAGCGAATTTTTAAAGGCTGTTATAACCTGTTCCGAGGCTGCTGTTACATATGCCAACAGATATGCGGCTCTTGCAGAGGAAATGGCGAAAAAATGCCAAGACTCCGCAAGACGTGACGAGCTTTTGCTTATTGCCTCAAACTGTAAAAGAGTGCCGGAATATCCTGCCGAAACCTTTATGGAGGCGTGTCAGTCCTTCTGGTTTATTCAGATGCTTCTCCAGATGGAATCAAGCGGTCATTCAATTTCTCCCGGACGATTTGACCAATATATGTATCCCTATTACAAGGCTGATATTGATAAGGGGCTTATATCAAGAGAGTTTGCCCAGGAGCTACTTGACTGTATATGGGTAAAGCTCAATGACCTTAACAAGGTAAGGGACAAGGTGTCGGCAGAGGGCTTTGCCGGCTACAGCCTGTTCCAGAATCTTTGCGCCGGAGGTCAGACCGAGGACGGCAGAGATGCAACAAACGAGCTTTCCTATATGTGTATCCAGGCATCGATGCATACTCAGCTGCCTGCACCGTCCTTTTCGGTAAGAATATGGAACGGAACACCCGATGATTTTATGCTGAGATGTGCCGAGCTTACAAGAACCGGCGTAGGTCTGCCTGCATATTACAACGATGAAATTATAATTCCCGCGCTTATGAGCAGAGGTATTTCGTTAAAGGAAGCAAGGGGATACAATATTATAGGCTGTGTTGAACCGCAGGTTCCGGCAAAGACAGACGGCTGGCATGATGCTGCATTCTTTAATATGTGCCGTCCCCTTGAGATGGTTTTCTCAAACGGATATGAGAACGGCGTGCTTGTCGGTCTTGAAACCGGCGAGGTTGAAAAAATGCAGACCTTTGAGGAATTTTATGAAGCGTATGAAAAGCAGATGCATTATTTTATCAGGCTTATGGTTAATGCAAACAATGCAATAGATTACGCTCACAGAGAGGCTTGCCCGCTTCCGTTCCAATCGTCAATGATTGAAGATTGTATCGGCAGAGGAAAGACAATACAGGAGGGCGGAGCCGTTTATAACTTTACAGGCCCTCAGGGCTTCGGAATCGCAAATATGACAGACGCTCTGAATGCCGTTAAAACACTTGTATTTGAGGAAAAATACCTGACGCTTGCCGAGTTTAAAAAGGCGCTTACTGATAATTACGGTCACGGAATGACGGCAGAGGAGGCTGAAAAAGCAACAAAGCAGGTTGTTGCCGATTTGCTTGCAAAGGGTAAGAATGTCTCCGAGCAGCAGATTGAGGATATATTCAAGATGTTTATGGAAGGGCTTGCAAGCGAGGAGGAAAAGGAAAAGTACGAAAAGCTGCTTGATAAGATTAAGAGCCTTCCCAAATACGGAAATGATATTCCCGAGGTTGATTATTTCGCAAGAGAGGTTGCTTACATATATACAAAAGAGGTTGAAAAATACAGAAATCCGCGAGGCGGTATCTTCCAGGCAGGGCTATATCCCGTATCTGCCAATGTGCTTTTGGGACATCAGACAGGTGCAACACCTGACGGAAGACTTGCAAATACACCTGTTGCGGACGGTGTAGGTCCATGCTCGGGCAGTGATATCTTAGGTCCTACAGCTGCGGCAAACTCTGTTGCAAAGCTTGACCATGCAATTGCTTCAAACGGTACACTTTACAACCAGAAATTCCATCCGTCGGCACTGAGCGGTGTGGCAGGGCTTTCTGATTTCACTTCGTATATTCGCGCCTTCTTTGACCAGAAGGGTATGCATATGCAGTTTAATGTTGTAAGCAAGGAAACTCTTCTTGATGCGCAGAAGCACCCGGAAAATTACAGAAATCTTGTTGTAAGAGTTGCCGGCTACAGCGCTTTGTTTACAACTCTTTCAAAGGCTTTGCAGGACGACATTATCAACCGTACGGAGCAGGCTTTTAACAGATAATAAGCGGAGGGTTGCCTAAATGCAGGATTATTTGACTACTGTCGGCCGCATATTTGATATACAAAGGTATTCAATTCATGACGGACCGGGTATAAGAACTATAGTATTTTTAAAGGGCTGTGCCTTCAGGTGCCGTTGGTGCTGTAATCCGGAATCCCAGGAATTTAATATTCAGAATATGGTTTTCGGAGGAAAGAATAAGATTGTCGGCAAGGATGTTTCTGTCGGTGAGGTAATGAATGAGGTCATGAAGGACAGCTTTTATTATAAACGCTCGGGCGGAGGGCTTACCCTTTCGGGCGGTGAGTCGCTTTTGCAGCCTGATTTTGCTGTTGCCCTGCTTAGAGCGGCTAAGGAAAACGGAATCAATACCGCAATAGAAACAACAGGCTTTGCAAAGTTTGATGTAATTAAGAAATATTTGCAGTATCTTGATTTTGTGCTTATGGATATCAAGCATATGAACCCCGAAAAGCATAAGGAATTTTGTGGTCATACCAATGAGCTTGTGCTTGAAAATGCAAAAAAAATTCAGGAAAGCGGAGCTAATCTGACAATAAGAGTACCGGTTATTCCTACCTTCAACAATACAGTTGAGGAAATTTCCGATATTGCGCGCTTTGCAAAGCAATTGGGAGTAAAAAGGCTTCATCTGCTTCCGTATCACCGAATGGGCGAGGACAAATATGCAGGCCTGGGCAGAAATTATCTGCTTAAGGGAATAGAGCCTATGACTGATGAATATATGCGTAAGCTGTACGATGCGGCTTACGGGATATTCGGAGAGGGCTGTCAGATTGGCGGATAACAAAAGCACTGTTATTTTATGAGAATAAGGTTTAAAGGGTTTGCTTTGGCAAGCCCTTTAAAAACCGATAAAAAATCAGATATAATCGTATTTACAGTAAGCTTAACCGCAAAATGACAATGCGTTTGTTATGTCGTAAAACTATATTGTATAAGGATGATGTATTTTGAAGAAATTATTTGTTGATTTGGCTGAAAAATCCTATAATATATATTTTGATGTTGATTTTAATAAATTATGTGATAAAATAAGTGAAGTCGGACAGTATAAAAAGGTACTTATTGTTACCGATACCAACGTTGAAAGACTTTACGGCGCAGAGGCTGTTCGGGTTTTCACCGCTAACGGCTATGATACGGAAATTACCCGTTTTGAGGCAGGGGAGCAGAGTAAGAGTATTGATACAATTATGTCGATATGCGCTGCCTGCATAGAGCATGGAATGGACAGAAAAAGTCTTATCGTAGCTCTCGGAGGCGGTGTGGTCGGTGATATGGCAGGCTTTGCAGCCGCAATTTATATGCGCGGAATTGATTTTGTGCAGGTTCCCACAACTCTTTTGAGCCAGTCGGACAGTAGTGTGGGCGGAAAAACGGGAATTGATTTTATGAATGCAAAGAATATTCTCGGTGCTTTTCATCAGCCAAAGCTGGTTTATATCAATACCTCCACCCTTAAAACTCTGCCTGAAAGAGAGTTTGTTTCGGGTATGGGAGAGGTTATAAAGCATGGAATGATAAGGAACAGAGCTTTTTTTGACAGTCTTGTAAAAAATCATGACAGTATTGCCGCCCTTGATAACAGCGTTTTGCTTGATATTGCATATACCAACTGCTCAATTAAGGCAGATGTTGTTTCAAAGGACGAATTTGAAAACGGTCTGAGAGCGGATTTGAATTTCGGGCATACTATCGGTCATGCGGTTGAGGCATATTCCGGTTTTCGCCTGACACATGGTGAATGTGTAGGTATGGGAATGCTTGCGGCTGCGCATATTGCAAATAAAAGAGGAATATTCAGCGACCAAGAATTAAAGGGGCTTGAAAACGTGCTGAAAATGTACGGTTTTTCATTAAAAACCGAGATTTCCGACAGGGGAGCTGTAAAGGATATTATGCAGAGGGACAAGAAAAAGTCAGCAGGAAGTCTTAAATTTGTATTGCCTGAAAAAATAGGCAGCGTATTCCAATGCACCGATGTAACCGAAAAGGAGATTGACGAAGCACTGGATTTTATCGGTAAATAATAAATTTGTAAGTGGAAGGAAATTTAAAATATGATATTGTGGTCGCTTTTGGCAATAGTGATTATAGTTTTTGACCAGCTTGTTAAGCTGTGGGTTGTTAACAATATCGGTATGACCGATTCAATAAAGGTTATACCGGGGATTATTGATTTTGTTTATGTAAAAAATACGGGGGCTGCGTTCAGCTTTCTTGCAAACAAAACCTACGGTATAATATTTTTGAGCATTGTTTCATTGCTGTTTTGTGCTGCGGTAGTGTGGTATATCATTAAGAAAAGACCTGCAAGCAAGCTGCTTATGCTGTCGCTTGTGATGATGCTTGCAGGCGCATTCGGCAATGTAATTGACAGAATTTTCCGCGGCTTTGTGGTTGACTTTATTGAAACGAAATTTATCACCTTTCCGGTATTTAATATAGCAGATATTTCAATAACCGTAGGTGCAGCTTTGGTAATAATATATATACTTTTTTTTGATAAAAAGGAAGATTGAACAGTTTCGGAGGTTATATGGAAAGTATAGTATTGTCACCCGATGAGTGTTCTGTAGGTGAAAGACTTGACAAGTACATCAGTGAGAATATAAGTGACATTTCTCGTTCGTATGCGGCGGCACTTGCAAAGGACGGGCTTATAGTGTGTGAAGGGAAAGCTCTTGACAAAAATTATAAGATTAAGGGCGGCGAGCTTATCCGGATATCGGTTCCCGAGCCTGAGCCACAGGAGGTTGAGGCGGAGGAAATACCTCTTGATATTATTTATGAGGACAGTGATTTGCTTGTTGTAAACAAGCCTCAGGGCATGGTTGTACACCCTGCTCCCGGTAATTACAGCGGCACTCTTGTAAATGCGCTTTTATATCATTGCAGGGACAGTCTTTCCGCAATAAACGGTGTTATACGCCCGGGAATTGTACATCGTATAGACAAGGACACAAGCGGTCTGTTGGTTGTGGCAAAAAACAACAATGCGCATATCAGACTTTCGGAGCAGATAAAGGAAAAAAAGGCATTGAGAAGCTATATCGCTTTGGTTAACGGCAGGGTAAAGGAAAACGGAACGGTAAACGCTCCCATAGCCAGAAATCCCAAGGACAGGAAGAAAATGGCAGTAGTTAAGGGAGGCAGAGAGGCGGTAACTCATTATGAGGTGCTTGAGGATTTAGGAGAATATACCCTTCTTAAATGTATTCTTGAAACGGGAAGAACACATCAGATAAGGGTGCATATGACATCTATCGGTCACAGTATTGTGGGGGATAAGGTGTATGGTGCAAAAAAGTACAAATTCAACCTAAACGGTCAGCTTCTTCATGCGGAACAGATTGGCTTTGACCACCCGTCTACAGGTGAATATATGCAGTTTTCGTCCGATTTGCCCGACTATTTTGAAGCTGTTTTAAATAAGTTAAGAAAAAAAGTAAATAATTTATAAAATCGACCCTTTTCGGGTTGATTTTTTTATTGGAATGTAGTATTATATAGAATAGATTGGTTTAACCTATGAGTTTATTTGTTGGAGGCTTCATTATGAATTGTAAAAAAAAGAAGGTATGTGTGGTTTTCGGAGGTCAGTCACCGGAGCATGATATTTCATGTCTGTCAGCGACCTCGGTAATAGAAAACCTCGATAAGGATAAATATAAAATTATCACTTTGGGAATTACTAAAAAGGGCGAGTGGTATCTGTATTCGGGAAAAACCGATAAAATAAAAAGCGGCGAATGGAAAAAGGACAAAAAGCACCTCACGAGGGCAATTATTTCACCCGATTCGCATGACAAGGCAATACTTGTGTTCGGCGACAGCGGAATAAAGAAAATAAAGCCGGATGTCGTTTTTCCGGTGCTTCACGGCGAATACGGTGAGGACGGGACAATTCAAGGGCTTTTTGAGCTTGCGGGATTAAAATATGTGGGTGACGGTGTGTGCGCTTCGGCTAACGGAATGGATAAAGCCTTTACAAAGCTGGTAATCTCAAACGCAGGTATTCCCCAGGCTGATTGGATTGTGGTAAATACATACGAAATGCAGGATATGCCGGCGGTTATAAAAAGAGCGGAGGAGGCAATAGGGTATCCTTGCTTTGTTAAGCCTGCCTCGACCGGCTCATCTGTAGGTGTAGGCAAGGCAAAGAATAAAGAGGAGCTTGTTTCGGCTCTGAATAATGCCGCAAAATTTTGCCGTAAAATATTAATTGAGGAAAATATTGACGGTCATGAGGTGGAATGTGCCGTACTTGGCAATAATGATCCAAAGGCTGCCGCAGTGGGCGAAATTATACCGGAGGTTGAGTTTTACGATTTTGACGCAAAGTATGTGAGCGGCGCAACAAAGCTGCAGATTCCGGCAGAGCTTCCGCCGGAGGTTTATGAGAAAATAAGAGAATATGCCGTAAAAGCATTTAAAGCACTTGACGGCGCAGGGCTTGCAAGAGTGGATTTCTTTGTAAAATTCTCAGATAATTCAATAATCTTAAATGAAATTAACACAATGCCCGGCTTTACAAGCATAAGTATGTATCCAAAGCTGTGGATTGAAAAGGGAATGACATATTCAGAGCTTCTTGACAGACTGATTGAGCTGGGAGAGGAAAGAGTTAAATAGAAAGGATTTTCACAGACGGCAAAAGCCGTATTAATCTGAAAAGAGGTGAACTGCTTTTTGGCTAAGGATAATGCAACAATAACAATTATCAATAATTCCGATGCCTTCGGCGGCGAAAAAATGGAACTTGTTACTGTTGGCGGCTTTTATGAAAAAAACGGTGCAAGGTATATAATGTATGACGAAAAAGAGGAAATGGGTATGGCTGATTGTTCGGTGATGATAAAGGAAGCCGATGGGGAGGTAATTGTTTCAAGAAAGGGTGCCTTTATGTCTAAAATGAGGTACTGCCCCGGCAAGGCAACAGAGTTTATTTATCATATGCCCTATGGTAATATTCCCGTTATTCTTTATACAAAGAAAATCAAAAGCTGCTTTGATTCAAACGGCGGAAGGCTTACACTTTTTTATACACTGGAAATGCATGGGGAGATATACGAGCATTCTTTATCTGTAAAGGTCAGGCTTTAAAAGGTTTCTAAGTCTTGGCTTGTGCTTTGCGGCACGGAAAGGGAAAAAATAATGAACAGAACTGAAAAAAATTATAAAAGAGTTACGGCAATTGTTTTAGTAATAATAAGCCTGATGTCCTTAAGCGTCTTTGCCGCCGAGGATGAAAATGTGGAATATAATTATCTTGACAAAATGTTCGGTTATGCATCTGAGCTTTACATAGATGAGAGTATAACCAAGGAGGAAATTCTGAACATTGCCATAAAAAATTACCTTAAGGAAAATCCCGATGCAATTGTTGACCTGTTAAAGGCAGGCTTTTCGGGACTTGACGAATACTGCGAATATTATTCGGGAGACGAATATCAGAATTATGTCAACAACATCAATCATACCTTTTACGGTATTGGAGTAGTGATACAAAAGGACGGGGAATATGTTAAGATAAATAAGGTGCTTGAAGGCGGCAGTGCGGAGGAAGTCGGGCTGTGTGAAGGAGATTTGATTTCACGTGTTAACGGCGAGGATATGAAGGGTAAAAGCATAGATTACGTGCAGGCAAAGGTTGTAGGAGAGCTTAACACCGAGGTTGAGGTTACTGTACTGAGGGGCGGTCTGGAGAATACCTATACTCTGACAAGAAGACAGGTAAATGAAACAACTGTGAACAGTCTTATTCTTGACAACAAAACCGCATATGTTTCAATTATGAATTTTGCCATAAAAACAGCTTCGGAATTTTCCGACATACTTGCAGAGCTTGATGAAAAGGGAATTACGCAGATAATTCTCGATTTAAGGAACAATCCCGGCGGATATCTGATATCTGCGGTTGATATTGCAAAAATGATTGTGCCTGAGGGAATTATTGTTCAGACAATGTTCCGTCAGGAGGAAAACAATATAACCTATTATTCCGATTTAAAAAATCCAAAATATAAATTTGCGGTGCTTGTAAACGAAAATACCGCAAGCTCTGCTGAAATTCTGACCGGTGCAATGCAGGATTCCGGGGTGGGCAGAGTTTTTGGAACAACCACCTACGGAAAGGCGGTTATTCAGGACGTATTCAATATGAGAAACGGAGATTCCTTTAAGATTACAACAGGTAGGTATCTTACAAGAAACGGCAGGGAAATCAATAAAAAGGGAATAGACCCCGATGTTGAGGTTCCCAACACAACAGAGCCTATAGATGTTTCAAAATACAGAACGATTGACTATTCAAAGGAAACAAGCTACGGTGACAGAGATGAGAATGTTTCGGTAATTAAGGAAAGACTTATGATGCTGGGATATATGCTGAATAATAAGGATAACCTTTTTGATACTGATCTTGAAGCGTATGTGCTTGATTTCCAATTGTCAAAGGGACTTACACCTACAGGCAGGCTTGACCGTATAACAATGGTACAGATTGAAAATTCATTTGCGGCAACCGAAACACTTGTTGATAATCAGCTTTATGAAGCCTATGAATACTTTGGCGGTACTCGTGAAGCTCTTGATAAGCTGCTTGAGGGAGAAAGCGAAGAATAAACTTGTTTACCGATTAATATAACGAAAGGTTGATTTTATGAAAAATCTTATATCGGCATTATTGTCACTGTCTGTGCTGCTTATGTCAGCTGTTGGATATGCGGAGGAAATAAAGACGGAAATTGAATTGCCGAAAGATGTCCCTACAGGAGCTTATACAGGGAACGAAATAATTTGCATAGGTTCTGTTGAAGCACCTATTTCTTTATTTTCTCAAACTCCGCAGGAATCATGTTATGATTACATTTATGATATACTATATAAATGTGACACAAGCTATTATGACGGAAGTTATATGGTAATACCTGTTTATACGAAAGGATATTATTTAACAATAGAAGAGTTTAATAATATGTTTGAATGCTTTACAACAGAGCGAGGAGAACTGTTATTAGGCATTTTAGCTGAATATAGTTATGTAGAAGTGAGTACAGGTGAAAAGTATATTTATGATTTATATTTTACATATGCGAAAGGAATATTAAATAGTAACGGTGTGGCAGACTCGTCAATAATAACAAATATGCGTTCGGCAATTGATAGTGTGGTAAATCCTTTTATTAATTCGCTTGATTCATCGCTTTCAGACCTTGAAAAGGTTTTGCTTACCCATGATTTTATTGCGTCTAATGCAATCTATCTGGGTGATAGAAGTCTTATTAATGAAACGTATTACCATTCACTGCATTCTGCAATTGTAGGAGGGGAAACGGTTTGTCAGGGCTATACGCTTGCAATGTGTTATATTTTAAATAAGTTAGGCGTTGATTGTGTAGCTTGCATTAGTAACGAAGTCGAACACGTATGGAATTGTGTAAAAGTAGACGGAAAATGGTATCACGTCGATCTTACTTGGGATGATGCGTTTGTTGGATATGATGATTCAAAAAATATCATTGGTTACATAGAGTATTCTAATTTTATGTTGTCATATGAAAGCACCTTTGGTTTAAAAAATAATGAATATTTAAAAAACTACAAAAAAGAGGATATGCCTGATAGTGTTAGCTTTAAATATCCGTCACAGTCGGTTACGAATGATTTGACAAATAATAAAGAGTTTGAGAGCGGATATATGTTTGTTTCTGTTAAGAACGTAGCTTTTGATAATACAGACGATGACGGCACAGAATATGAGGAGCATTTCTATCCTATAGGCTTTACTTATTCAAACGGAAAATTAGTACATAAGATTTCCACAACAGGCAGAAATATATTTGAAAAAGAATACAGCTTTATATATGACAGTCTTTTTAAAACTGATTATGGTGTATCTGTTCCCATAAAAAAATCGTCAAATGAATATGTATTTTTATTTGAGGCACAGAATAAAGAGATTACACTTGGTAATGAATTCAGCGGATATATAAAGACGGTGGATGCTAATAATTCTTTTGGGGTACATTCATTTAAAACATACTGTTATCAAAGTGTAGAGCCTTACTATGGCATGGTTTATATAAATGATTCTGCGTTGATAAATCAGATTGATAATGCTAAAGAAACGGAATTTTTCTTCTGGGACGGCAATATGCGTCCGTTAACGCAAAAAACGGCATACCAAAATCAATAACGGATATAATATAAAAATAAGGAAGTAGATAAGAATGGAGCTTTTAAGAAAACTGACATCGGGATATGGTCCCTCGGGCAGAGAGGAATGTATACGAAATATTATTAAAACCGAAGCGGAAAAATATGCAGATGAAGTATATACTGACGCATTGGGAAACCTTATTGCCCATAAAAAGGGAAGTGGCAAGAAAATAATGGCGGCGGCACATATGGACGAAATCGGTGCGATTGTAACATACATTGAGGATAACGGCTATCTCAGATTTTCGGCTGTCGGAGGACTTTACAACAAGGATTTAAATGCAAGACGGGTATGCTTTGAAAACGGAGTATGCGGTGTTATCGGCTGTGATGAGGATAATAAGGACAGAAAGCTGTTAAAAATGTTTATTGATATTGGAGCGTCTGACAAAAAGGAGGCTGAAAGCCTTGTTTCTGTGGGAGATATGTGCGTTTTCTGCGGTGAATTTAAGGAGCAGGGCAGTGTTGTAATATCCAAGGCGCTCGATAACCGCGCAGGCTGTTATGTGCTGTTGGAAACTATGAAAAAAGCTAATTCCGAAAATGATTTGTATTTCGTTTTCACCTCTCAGGAGGAGGTGGGCTTAAGAGGAGCAAAAACCTCTGCTTACGGAATAATGCCCGATTATGCAATTGCCGTTGATGTTACTGATACGGGAGATACACCGGAAAATATTAAAATAGCCACAAAAATCGGCGGCGGAGCGTGTATAAAGGTTATGGATCGTTCTGTGTTGTGCGACAGTATGATAAGAAGCACGCTTATAGAGCTTGCAAAGAAAAATAAAATTGATTATCAGCTTGAAATTATGACAGACGGCGGCACTGACGCAGGCTCAATAGCTCTTACGGGTGCAGGCGTGAAAACAGGCGGTATTTCAGTGCCTACAAGATATATACACTCACCCTCCGAAATGATAGGAAAGAAGGATTTAGGGGACTGTACTGCACTTCTTTCGGCATTTGTCAATACTAAATTTTAATAATTGAGGTGGATAGAGCCATGAATATGAAGCTTGACGCTTTTGAAAGGGACATAAAACAAAAAAAGGTTACAGTAATAGGTATAGGAATAAGCAATCTGCCGCTTATAAAGTATCTTAACAGGCTGGGAGCAGAGGTTACGGCATGTGACAAGAGAAGTGCCGACAGCTTGGGCAAAAGCTATGACGAGCTTAATGCGCTTGGTGTTAATATGCGGCTTGGTGAGGATTATTTATCACAAATTGACGGTGATGTTATATTCAAAACCCCCGGTATGCGTTATGATATTCCCGAGCTTAATGCCGCACGTGAAAGGGGAGCGGAGGTTACCTCCGAAATGGAGGTTTTCTTTGACATATGTCCATGCAAAATAATTGCCGTAACAGGCAGTGACGGAAAGACCACTACCACAACCCTTATCAATAAGATGATGGAGCAGGAGGGGTATAAAACCTGGCTTGGGGGAAATATCGGCAATCCGCTTTTAACCGAGGTAAGCAAAATGCAGGAAAGCGATTATGTTATTCTTGAGCTGTCCAGCTTTCAGTTGCACACACTTAAAAAATCACCCCATATTGCGGTTATTACAAATATCACTCCCAATCACCTTGATATGCATAAGGACTATCAGGAGTATATTGACGCAAAGAAAAATATTATGCTTTACCAGACCCCTGACGATATACTTGTTACAAATTCAGGTAATGAGATAACAAAGGAGATAGGTGAGGACGCAAAAGGGGAAAACAGAGACTTTTCATCGCAATCAGACTCACTGATACACCTTAAGGACAACTGCATTTATTACGGCGATGATCTAATTTTAAAAACAGAGGATATTAAAATACCGGGTAAGCATAATGTTGAAAATTATATGGCTGCAATCGGTGCGGTGCATGATTTGGTTAGCAAACAAAGCATTAACGCAGTTGCAAGGAGCTTTGGCGGCGTTGAGCACAGGATTGAGCTTGTAAGAGAGCTTGACGGGGTAAAATATTACAACAGCTCAATAGATTCAAGCCCTAACAGAACCAAAAACACCCTAAGTGTATTTCCCGAAAAGGTAATTATGATTTCGGGCGGTAAGGATAAAGGGATTCCTTATGATGAAATAGGTCCGGTTATTGTTGACCGAGTAAAGGTGCTTGTTTTAATCGGAGCTACGGCAGGAGTTATAGAAGCCGCTGTTAAAAAAGCATTGAAGGACGCTGAGGCGGATATTAAAATTTTTCATGCCGATACCTATCCCGAGGCTGTTCGTACAGCAAAGGAAAATGCACATCCGGGTGACGTTGTTCTTCTTTCCCCGGCAAGCACAAGCTTTGATATGTTTAAGAATTTTGAGGAACGGGGAAATCTTTACAAGGAAATTGTCAACTCACTGTAAGGAACAGATAAGAACAGAGAAGAACAGAAAGGATTTATACAATGAAAATTTCGGTGCTTGATATAGATACTCTGGGAGATGACCTTGATTTAACCGATGTTGAAGGGTTAGGTGAGGTTACGGTTTATCCGCTCACATTGCAGTCGGAGGTTAAGGAAAGAATTGCGGAGGCTGAGGTGCTTATAATAAATAAAGTAAAGCTGAACAGCGAAAATCTTCCTTATGCGAAAAAGCTCAGACTTATTTGCATTACGGCAACAGGCTTTGATAATGTGGATATTAATTACTGCAAGGAGCATAATATTGCCGTTTGCAACGTTGCCGGCTATTCCACCGACAGCGTTGTTCAGCTGACGGCTGCCATGGCATTCTCTCTTTGCACTAACTTGAACGCATTTGACAGCTATGTAAAATCGGAAGCATATACCGAGAGTGGAGTGTTTAACTGCTTAAAGCCTGTTTTTCATGAAATGAGCGGAATGACGTGGGGAATTGTTGGCTTGGGAAATATCGGCGGTAAGGTTGCAAGGCTTGCCGAAGCGATGGGATGCAGGGTGCTTGCATATAAGAGAACTCCCGTTGATGAATATGAATGTGTTGATATTGATACCCTGTGTGAGCAGAGCGACATTATCTCATTACATACTCCCCTAAATGAAGAAACCTATCATCTGATAAACAGGGAAAGGCTTTCCAAAATGAAAAAGAATACAATACTTATAAATGTCGCAAGAGGTGCTGTTGTTGATGAGGAGGCTGTTACGGAGGCTGTAATCAGCGGCGGAATTGCAGGTCTTGGGGTGGATGTTTATTCATGCGAGCCCATGCAGAAGGACAGCCCATATCAGAGCCTGTTGGGGCGCAGCAATGTTATTTTTACTCCTCATATGGCTTGGGGAGCATATGAAGCGCGCAGAAGATGTATTGAAGAGGTAGTGAAAAACATTAAAAGCTTTTCTCAAAACGGCAGAAGATCAAGAATTGTTTGATATATGAAAATGCTTTGATTGAAAAATACTTGAAAAGACAGCTTATTTGTGGTATAATAATAAAAACAGGCTTTAAGGTTCGATAAAGGTGTGAGCGATATGGCAGCTACAAAACAAAATGCGTACAATGAAGAATACACTCTTTTTTCCGAGTACAGACAAAGCGGCGACAAAAAGCTGCGAAATGAATTAATTGAAAAATATCTGTATATTGCCCGAATACTGTCCAAAAGATTTGTTAACAGAGGAATAGATTATGAGGATATATATCAGGCGGCTGTTGTGGGTATAATTTATGCTGTCGAGCGCTTTGACCCCGAAAGAGGAGTATGCTTTGCAACCTTTGCAACACCTACCGTACTCGGTGAAATAAGAAAGTATTTCAGAGATAAGGGGAATTTCATAAGGGTCCCGAGAGCTTTATGCACCTTATTTTACCGGGCAGAAAGAATAAGATATTCCTCAGGGAGCGAGGAGCTTACAAGAGAGGAGCTTGCAAGGCGGCTTAACATTTCCCTATCGGATCTTGACAAGGCATATGAGGCCGGTGACGCAGCGTTTATCCGTTCTCTTGAATATGAAGCCAATACCGACGGTACCTTAAGCATATCCAATGTAATAGGCTTTGATGATTCCGATTTTTTAATGATTGAGGAAAAGGATTTTGTGGATTATGCTTTAAAGCAGCTTAATGTTGTGGAGAGGAATATTATTATAAAACGATATTACAAGGGGCTTTCCCAGCAGAAAACGGCCGAGGAGGAGGGCATTTCTCAGATGCAGGTGTCCCGTATTGAGAAAAAAGCATTAAAAAAGCTGCGTGATTTGTATTTTCACGATTAAGAAAAGAAGGGTTGTTTTACGTGGAGAAAATAAACAGATGTGAGCATTGCAGATACAATGCAAATATTATCGATATGCTGAAAAACCGTTTGCCCGATGCAGAAACGATTAACAGTCTGTCGGAGGTATTTAAGGTTTTCGGTGACGCTACCCGGCTTAAAATACTATGGGTTCTGTTTGACAATGAAAAATGTGTATATGATATTTCGGAGGCTCTTGATATGAGCCAGTCGGCAATTTCACATCAGCTGCGTGTGTTAAAGCAGGCGAGGCTTGTCCGTTCAAGAAGAGACGGGAAAAATACCTTTTATTCGCTTGATGATGAGCATGTTGAAAGAATTATAGAGCAGGTACTGATTCATATAGGCGAACGGCCGGAAACCGACAAATAACTGTCCGGCAATGCACGCAAAATTTATAAATACGGTTTAATTAAGGGAAACATTTATATTGCTTTCTTATGAAAGCGGTATATCTGTTCCTTTTTTATATGCTCCGATAAAAGTGCGTATTCCTGCACAGGGATAAAATCGGCGATAGATAAAATTTACTGTTAAAATGGGATAATCAATGAATAAATTTGTTTTTTTTGCGCATTGTAATAGGCTATTTAATGTGATAAAATATATGAGAAGATAAAAACAAAAAAATATAAAACAAAAAATCTATCTTCAGAAAGGATGTTTAACAATGCATATGTTATTTGAACGCAGACTGCCGAGTGCTGATGAAATCAAAGAACAATTTCCGTTATCGGAAGCACTTAAGCAGAACAAAATAATCAGAGATAAGGAGATAAGCGATGTCTTTTACGGCAGTTCTGACAAATTCCTTCTGATTATAGGCCCTTGCTCCGCTGACAGACCCGATGCAGTTCTTGATTATATGACAAGGCTTGCCGGTGTGCAGGAAAAGGTTAAGGATAAGATAATAATTATACCGAGAGTATATACCAATAAGCCCAGAACCACAGGTGACGGATATAAGGGCATGGTGCATCAGCCCGACCCGACCGAGGAGCCTGATATGCTGAAGGGTCTTATGGCAATCAGAGAGCTTCATATAAAGGTAATAGAGGAAACAGGCTTATACTGTGCCGATGAAATGCTTTATCCCGAAAACTACGGATATTTGTCCGATATTTTGTCATATGTTGCCGTTGGAGCACGTTCGGTTGAAAATCAGCAGCACAGATTAACCTGTAGCGGTATGGATATCCCTGTCGGTATGAAAAACCCCACAAGCGGTGACTATTCCGTTATGATGAATTCCATTATTGCCGCACGTCACGCTCATACCTTCATCTATAACGGCTGGGAGGTGCACACAAAGGGTAATCCTCTTTCACACGCTATTTTAAGAGGCTCGGTAAATAAACACGGTCAGTCTTTGCCAAACTATCACTATGAGGATTTAATAAGACTGTGCAATGATTTTGAAGCAAGGAAGCTTGATAACAGAGCTTTGATTGTAGACGCAAATCATGCAAACTCAAACAAGCAGTATCTTGAACAGATAAGAATTTGTAAAGAGGTTCTTCACAGTATGAGACACTCGGACGATATTAAAGCACTTGTTAAGGGCTTTATGATTGAAAGCTACATTGAGGACGGCTGCCAGAAGATTGAAGACGGCGTTTACGGTAAGTCAATAACCGACCCATGTCTCGGATGGGATAAGAGCGAAAGACTGATTCTCGATATTGCCGATTTGCTGTAATATGAAGGGTCTGGGAACTCTTGTAAATTTCGCCGCAGTGCTTGCGGGCGGAATTATCGGAATGCTTTTAAAAAACGGAATAAGCGAAAGGCTTAGAACAATTGTAATGCAGGCCTGCGGTATGTCGGTAATATTTATCGGCGCGGCAGGCGTGCTTTGCGGAATGTTAACCGTAAGCGGCGGTGTTATTACCTCACAGAATGCAATGCTTATTACTGCAGCTTTGGTTGTGGGCGGCATTATTGGAGAGCTTATCAATATTGAAAAACGGCTTGACAATCTCGGTGAGAGGCTAAAAGCTATGGTAAAGAGCAGTGGTGACAGCAAATTTGCGGAGGGTTTTGTTACCGCAACGCTTGTAATATGCGTCGGAGCAATGGCAATTGTCGGTTCTCTTAAGGACGGTATTTCGGGGGATGCGTCAATGCTTTATGTTAAGGCTGTTCTTGACCTCGTAATAATTGTGGTGCTTGCTGCGGTTTACGGTATCGGTGTTATGTTTTCGGCTTTTCCGCTCCTTATCTATCAGGGACTTATAACTGCCTTTGCCGCTGTGCTTGAACCGCTTATGAGCGAAGCTCTGATTTCCAATCTGTCCTGTGTGGGCAGTATACTTGTGTTCGGAGTGGGTGTAAATCTTACCTTTGGAAATAAAATCAGAGTAGGAAATCTTTTGCCGGCATTTTTTGTCCCTGTGATATATGAAATAATACTTAATTTTTTGGGTTAACCGGCCAAATGGGGGAGTAATTTTGAAAAATACACAAGCCTCCTGTGACAGCTGTCTTTATTACAGCTATGACGGGGAATATGACTGCTACACCTGTGAAATGCCGCTTGATGAGGATGAAATGTACAGATTTATGCAGGGCAGACTAAACAGCTGTCCATACTACAAATGCGGTGACGAATATACAATAGTGCGAAAGCAGAATTAGGGGCAGTATACCTTTATTAAAGGAGAAGAACATGAAAATATCAACACTTTTATCAAAAAAAATACCAACACTTTCCTTTGAGGTTTTTCCGCCCAAAACGGCTGCAAGCTATACAAATGTTGTAGGCGCTGCAGAGGAAATTGCAAAGCTGAAGCCGGATTTTATGAGTGTAACCTACGGTGCCGGCGGAGGAACAAGTCAATACACTCTTTCTCTTGCCGAGAAGCTGAAAGATGAGCATGGAGTAACGCCGCTGGCACATTTAACCTGTGTGTCCTCAACAAGAGAAATGATACATAATCAGCTTAAGCTGCTGAAGGACAGCGGAATAGAAAATATTCTTGCATTAAGAGGGGATATTCCGGAGGGAATGTCAACCGAGGGGCTTGATTACCGTTATGCCTGCGAGCTGATTTCCGAGATAAAGGAGGTCGGCGGATTTTGCATCGGAGGTGCTTGTTACCCTGAGGGTCATACGGAATCCGCAAATCAAAGAGAGGATATTGCCGCACTTAAAACAAAGGTAGATGCAGGCTGCGAATTTTTAACAACCCAGATGTTTTTTGATAATAATATTCTTTATAACTTTTTGTATAAGATACGTGAAGCCGGAATCAATGTTCCGATTATTGCAGGAATTATGCCGGTTACAAATGCAAAGCAGATTAAGCGTATATGCTCCTTGTCGGGAACCTATCTTCCGGCGCGTTTCCGCGCTATAGTTGACCGCTTTGCCGATAATCCGGGGGCTATGCAGCAGGCAGGTATTGCCTATGCAACCGACCAGATTATAGACCTGCTTGCCAATGGCGTAAACAATGTTCATATATATTCTATGAACAAGCCCGAAGTGGCGGCAAGCATACGGAAGAATTTATCCGAAATTATTGAGGTAAGGTGATTCGGTGGAAACAATGCGTCTTTTTACCGCTTCGGCAGTGCCGGAGGAAATACAGCCTGACTTTGACAGGCTCTACAGGCGAATTTCTGCGGATAATAACAGCAGCGAGCTGTTGTCGGCTTTTTCCGGTTGTTTTGAAGAATGCAGGAGCGTAATTGCTCCAAAGGCGTGTTATATGCTTTTACCGGTAAAATGCTGCGGTTCAGAGCTTGATTTTGAGGTGTTTACAATCAGCTCCGCAGGGCTTTCAAAAAATTTCAGCGATTCGGAGTTGTGTGCCGCTATGGGCGCAACGGTGGGTATAGGTATTGACAGGGTAATCGCAAAATATTCCGCATTAAGTCCTCTGAAGGCTTGGATTTGTCAGCTTGTAGGTGCCGCTTATATCGAAAGCTGGTGCGACCTGTTGTGCGAACGTATTAAAAACGAAACAGGCCTTTTCTTAAGGCCACGCTACAGCCCAGGCTACGGGGATTTACAGCTTACAGAACAAACAAAGCTCTTTACTCTGTTGGATTTGCCGAAAAGGTGCGGTATTACCCTTACGGAAACCTTAATTATGCGCCCGTCTAAATCGGTTACTGCATTTGCAGGTCTTTCAAAACGACCCTATTGTCCGGTAAATAAGTGTTCGTTGTGTAATAAAACCGATTGTGAATATCGAAATGATTAGGAAGATTAAGCTGTAACAAGCATATAAAAAACAGAGGCAATTAATTTTGTTTCTGTTTTTTTGTTTAATATTGACAAGCACGCATTATTTATGGTAAAATTGTGTTGATATAATATCAAACCTACATAACAAAAATCAAAGAAAGGCAAAAAAATGTTCAGGAAAAGCTATTTAAAAATACTATCGGCAATAATTATTGTATCAGGCTTATTTATGCAGGAGATATCTGCATTGGGGCTGACAATAAGCTATACACAGCCCGATGTAAAGGAATACACAATGTATGCGTCTGAGGAGGATAATCCGGGTATAACAGGCAGGATTAAGGCATTTAAGCATGGCGGCAGCTATGAATTTGTTATACCTTACGGATGTGACGCTTCGGAGTTTACCTTTACGGTATATGAAAACGGAGAGGAATGCAGAACAATTACCGCCGACCTGTCCGGAGGCAGTACCGTGACGGCGGAAATAGATGAAAATGTAAAGCTGAATGTTTGCAGTACAGCTTCAACGCTGCCGGTGCTTTATATTAATATTGATGAAGCCTACGGAACAATAAATGCAATGAATGAGTCACCCGAGCATACAGAATACTGCTACGGAGATATAATTCTTGACGTCCCTGCGGAGCTTGCGGAGGAATACGGCTGTGAAGCCTATATATCCTCTGCCGGACACGATAAAAAGCCCGATACACCGGGAACAATGAGAATACGGGGGAGAGGAAACTCTACCTGGACAACCGATACCGACAAGCAGCGCCCGTATCAGTTTAAATTGGAGGAGGGCGCAGATTTGCTTGGAATGGGAAAGAACAAGACTTGGGCATTACTGAGAGCGGAACAGCCCAAAATCTACTTAAGAAACAAAATTTCCTATGATATGGCAAGGGATATGGGTATCAAGTATACACCGAGAGCGGAAATGGCAGATGTTTTTATGAACGGCGAGTATAAAGGCGTTTATACTCTTACAACTACTGTTGAGGTGGGAAAAGGCTCCGTTCCCATTACCGACCTTGATGATGAAATCGAAAAGAACGGATCTGCAGAGGGACTCGATTTAACGGGCGGTTATCTCCTCGAAATCGACAATTTTATTGATTCGCCTCAGTTTATTGCGCAAAATAACAAAATAACCGTAAAAAGCCCGGAAACTCTTGATGCGACAACCGAGGACGGCTCAAAGTACGATTACATAAAAAATCTTGTTACAGATGTGTTTGACGCTGTTGCCGGGAGCGGTTATTTAAGGGATGGACGGCATTTTTCGCAAGTACTTGATTTGGAAAGCGCCGCAAGATATTTTCTTCATCAGGAGTTGATAGGCAACTCGGACTGTTGTCAGGGCAGCACATATCTTTATAAGAATACGGACAGCAAGGACTCTATGCTTTATATGGGGCCTGTCTGGGATTGTGATTATGCTTTTGATTTATATTCGGACAGCTGGTGTCTGCCCGACCGTGTGACCTATTGGAATGAGCATCCTCTTTTTGTTAATGAGCTTTGTAAGCACAAGGAATTTATGGATTATGTGTATGATCTGTATTTTAATCAGGGAATTGACAGTATTTACCATGGATACGCCGCAAAAATTGATGAGTATGCAAAGAACATCATAAGCTCCGCAGAGGCAACAAGCAGATTATATAATATCGGCAGTCCGACATATGAGTATATTTCATCATACATACTTGAAAAATATAATTTTATGAATAACAAGCTTCCCGAACTATGCAGCTTGGCTCCAAAGGGGAGAAATTTGGTTATATATACACCCACTGAAAATAATACCTTATCAGGCAAAGCGGCAAATGTATTTCAAAGAATGAATACCCTGCAGTATTCTTATACAAATACAACCGACCGAGAGGTGACGTTATTAGCCCTTGCATATGATAAAAACGGTGCTCTTTCAAAGGTGTCCGCGCCTTTAAAGGTTGCTGCAGGGGCCGCGGTTACAGATATTTTAGTCCTGCCGTCCGAGGAGGACTGTTCATCTGTCAGTATATATGACGGAGGCATTGCTTCATTTGACGGTGTTTCTGAAACCGAAAACGGTACAGAACAGAATGTCAATCCCGATCCCTTTTCGTCGAAATACAGAGATTATCTGATAAATGAAAGCAAGTCATAATCAAAAACTAAGTGGTGATAAATTTGAAGAAGGTAATAAAGAACAAACAATTTGATGCGGAACGCGCGCTGTATAATCTTAAAAATGCTGATGTTGTCGGCTGTATATTTGCAGGCCCTGCCGACGGAGAATCCGCATTAAAGGAAACAGTTGATATCAATGTCAGGGACTGCCGTTTTTCACTTCGCTATCCTCTTTGGCACTGCACCGGCTTCACGCTTGAAAATTCTCAAATGGATTCTCTTACCCGGGCGCCGCTGTGGTACTCAAAAAATGGAAAAATCTCCGGCTGTACAATCGATGGGGTAAAGACTCTGAGAGAATGCAGCGAAATTACAGTACATAACAGCAGGATAAATTCTCCTGAGTTTGGCTGGAGATGCAGAGATATTGAAATAGAGGACAGCGAAATAAACTCTGAATATTTTCTGTTTGAATGCCAAAACGTGAAAATCAATAATCTGAAAATGAGCGGAAAGTATTCCTTTCAGTATACTGACAGCCTTACCGTTACAAATTCGGTTCTCAATACAAAGGATGCTTTCTGGCACAGTAAGAATACAACAGTCAGGGACAGCGTGGTAAGCGGAGAGTATCTTGGCTGGTATTCCGACGGGCTTACACTTATAAACTGTAAAATATCGGGTACACAGCCGCTGTGCTACTGCAAAAATCTTACCCTGATTGACTGCACTATGGAAAATACCGACCTTTCCTTTGAAAATTCACAGGTCATGGCAGAGATAAAGGGAAATATTATGTCTGTTAAAAACCCGGCTTCGGGTAAAATATCTGCTGACAGCATTGGTGAAATCATTACAGACGGTGCAGTTATGAAAACCGAATGTGAAATTGTATGCAGAAAAAGCAGTGCATATGCAACTGTATAAATCGTCTATCCCTTTCTGAATTTTGCGGGAGTAATTCCCTTTACCGCCTTAAAGGTCTTTATAAAATAGCTTAAATCGTTAAAGCCGCAGGCATAAGCTATATCGGTAACGCTTGCGTCCGAATTTATCAGCTTTCGTGAGGCTTTTTCTATTCTGTAGAAATTCAGGTACTCAACAGGTGTTTTTGTTGTCAGATCCTTAAAATAGTAGCAGAAATACTTGGGTGACATTCCTGCCGCTTCAGCCATATCATTTAGGGTTATGGGCATATCGTAATTATTTCTGATGAAGGAAAGCACATTTTTCAGCTTTGCAACATTTCTGTCACCGGTGATTGAGGGAGCGCCGCTCACAGGATAATACATATGCTCGTCTATGATTGTTCCGAAAAGATTATACAATGCGCCGATTACCTTGAATTTATAGCCTGAGGACCTATTTTTCATCGCATCAAAGGCTAAATTTACAGCTGCGGAGAATGAGGGATTTTCAAAAGAAGTATATTCCTTAATAATATATTCGTGATTCATCAGACTTTCAATGAAATAGCGTGAGCTGTTATCCGAAAGAGGGATAAAATCAAGATGAAAGTCAAGACATTCGTAAACACATTCCTGCGGCTCCGCTCCGTGAACGGTTTCTGAATTTACGAATATTATGTCATTCTTTTTTGCTGTATAGGAATTGTTGTTCAGTCTTATGTTAAGAGTGCCGTCAAGTATTCTGATAATTTCTATTTCGCTGTGCCAATGAGAGGACATTTCATATCGGGTATGGGTCTTGTCAATATGGTATAATTCTATGGGAAAATCCTCTGTTCCGTGCTGTTTTAATTCATTATAGCTCATACAGTACCTCCAATCTGAATATTATTATACTTTTTTCTATTATAACACAAGTAATATATTAATTTCAAGTATATAATTATAATTGTTGAAATATAATTTTCAAAAAAATATATTTATATATATACATAAGGAGGAAAACTATTATGGCAAAGAACAGATTAATCGGAGATTATCCCGTAATCGGAATCCGTCCCACAATTGACGGAAGAAGAGGTCCCTTAAAGGTAAGAGAATCCCTTGAGGAACAGACAATGAATATGGCAAAATCAGCTGCTGAATTGATTTCATCAAATTTGAAATATTCAAACGGCGAGCCTGTAAAGGTAATAATTGCCGACACAACAATCGGAAGAGTTGCAGAGGCGGCTGCCTGTGCCGACAAATTTAAAAAGGCAGGCGTTGATATTACCTTGACGGTTACACCCTGCTGGTGCTATGGTTCTGAAACAATGGATATGGATCCGATGACAATTAAGGGCGTATGGGGCTTTAACGGTACAGAAAGACCGGGCGCTGTTTATCTTGCGTCTGTTTTGGCTTCTCATGCACAAAAGGGCTTGCCTGCATTCGGTATCTACGGTCACGATGTATGCGAGGCTGACGATACTTCAATTCCTGCTGACGTTCAGGAAAAGATTTTAAGATTTGCGAAGGCTGCTGTTGCTGTTGCAACCATGAGAGGAAAGTCGTATCTTCAAATCGGTGCCATTACGATGGGTATTGCCGGCTCAATCATCAACTGTGATTTCTTTGAGGAATATCTGGGTATGAGAGTTGAATCTGTTGACGAGGTTGAAATCATCAGAAGAATGACAGAGGGCATATATGATGAGGCTGAATTTAAGAAGGCTCTTGAGTGGACAAAGAAGAACTGCCCCGAGGGCTTTGATAAGAACCCGAAGGAATTACAGAAATCTCCCGAAAAGAAGGAGGAGGAATGGGAATTTGTTGTTAAGATGATGTGCATTATTAAGGACTTGTACAACGGCAACAACAATCTCCCAGCAGGCTGCGAGGAGGAAATGGTAGGTCACAACGCTATTGCCGGCGGTTTCCAGGGTCAGAGACAGTGGACAGACTTCTATCCTAACTGTGACTTCCCCGAGGCTATGTTAAATACTTCATTTGACTGGAACGGCGCAAGAGAACCGTACATTCTTGCAACGGAGAATGATACCTTAAACGGTGTTTGTATGCTGTTCGGAAAGCTGCTCACAAATACTGCTCAGATTTTTGCCGATGTAAGAACCTATTGGAGTCCTGAGGCTGTTAAGAAGGCTACAGGCTATGATATTGAGGGTAAGGCTAAGGAAGCAGGCGGATTTATCCACCTTATCAATTCCGGTGCGGCTTGTATAGATGCCTGCGGAGAGGTTAAGGATGAAAACGGCAACGGTATTATCAAGCCCTTCTGGGAAATGACAGAGGCAGATCAGCAGGCTTGCCTTAAGGCTACAACCTGGAATGCTGCGGATTTGGGATATTTCAGAGGCGGCGGCTATTCATCAAGATTCCTGACAAGAGCGGAAATGCCCGCAACCATGCTCAGACTTAATCTGGTTAAGGGTCTCGGTCCTGTTATGTATATTGCAGAGGGTTGGACTGTCGGACTTCCCGATGAGGTTTCGGATAAGCTTTGGAAGAGAACGGACTACACATGGCCTTGTACTTGGTTCGCTCCGAGAACAACAGGTGAGGGTGCGTTTAAGACAGCCTATGAAGTAATGAATAATTGGGGTGCTAACCATGGTGCTATCAGCTACGGTCATATCGGCGCAGATGTAATTACTCTCTGCTCAATGCTGAGAATACCTGTTTGTATGCACAACGTACCTGAGGATAAGATATTCAGACCCGCAAGCTGGAACGCTTTCGGCATGGATAAAGAAGGTCAGGATTTCAGAGCGTGCAGTGCTTACGGTCCTTTGTATAAAACAATCAGATAATAATGCTTTAATAATCAAAACGGAGACTTCTTTCGTAGGTCTCCGTTTTGTGTTATCTGCTAATATTGAAGCTTATAGCTCTTATGAATTTACACCGAAAATTCCGCCCAGCATTCCGGCTGCGCTCCCCGCAATAAGCAATGTAATCAGTCGTGGGGCAGGGGTAAGCTGTTTATTTACCGCAAAGGCTGCGGCAAAAAGAACAATCAAATACACAAGCGATGTCAGAAGACCATGCAAAAGTCCCTTATCACCTGAGCGCTTTGAGGAAAACAGACCTCCCAAGAATGCGCTGACAGCACTGACCGAAAAGAGCAGAACATTTAACACTGTCTCATTAATATCCGCAAAATAATATACCGCCGCAATGATTAAAACGAGAATCAGCGTGACCGTAACAGAAAATGCCGCACCGATTAATACTGATTTTATACCTGACTTTTTTTCATGTGACATAAAAAAACCTCCGCAACTTATATATTGGCATATTGCAGAATATGCAATTACACAATATATATATTACGGAGCTTTCTGATTTATGCCTCTTGAGAGCCTTCGACTGATTCAACGGCACTTTTTTTGAATTTAATATATGCCTTGTCATCAGGAGCACCGGGCATACCTGATTCAATATAAATGCAGTCATCCTTGATTTTTGCGACTTTACCGCAAACACCGCCTATTGTGACAACCTTGTCGCCAACCTTCAGTGCCGCACGCATAGCCTGTTGTGCTTTCTGCTGCTTTTTCTGCGGTCTTATCATCATCCAATACAATAAAACGAAAATAAGAATCATCGGCAGGAGACTTATAATCATACCGAGCATTCCGCCTTGAGCATCTGCCCCCTGTGCCGCATCAGCTGCCGCAGGTGCAGCAGTTTCCGCAAAAGCTGTAATTGTTTCAAACATTTAGCTTCATCCTCTCTTTAATTTCCTATGGGGATATTAACCCATTTCTACAATTATATATTATTTTTCCAATAAATGCAAGTAATATTTATATAATTTACAATATATTAATATGTTTAAGCTCTGTTAATCAGCTGTCACTGTCCGAATCGGGGACAGGCACATCGCCTTCGATATCAGCCTGAGCGGATATTCCCGTAAGGGCGGTAAAATTCTCTATAGACACTGCGGCAAGATTTGTCAAAAGAACCTTTTGCAGATCGTCAGAGCCGGAGCCTGCCGTAATTTCGATATGATAACCGTCAATATAGTAATGTAGGGACGGGTAAGCAATAAATGCGTCCTCTGCGTCAAGCTCCACATCAAATGCGTCCGGGCGCATGGTTTTACATTCATCATAAAATGCCTTAACCTGTTCGGCACTTTGCAGTCCGTTTTTTTGATACACCTTGACAATTACCGGATCTCCCTGACCGACAGGATTACTTTGATAACGCGCCGCAGACATTCTGCGGCTGCGTTCCTCAGTCATTTCGGGAGTATATTCAAGATAGGGAGAAACATTTTCAATTGTCAGAAGCTCGGAGGGGTATACGTCGGAAACATATTTTTTTTCCTGCTTTCCGCAGCCTGATAAAAGAAGTAAAAGTGTAAAAATGACAATACATTTTTTTTTCATACCTATCAACTCGCTTTAATTTATTATTTTTTTTGTTTAACAGCCTCTTTTGCTGTTTTTGCAATATTTTCTGCCGTGAGTCCGTATTCTTCCAACAGCTCGGCAGGCTTTCCTGATTTTCCGAAACGATCTGTGCCGATTATTTTAACCGGAACAGGTGTGTTTTCACAAACCGCCTCACATACTGCGCTGCCAAGTCCGCCCATTACATAATGCTCCTCACAGGTAACAATTGCACCTGTTTCTTTGGCTGCCTTTGCAATGATTTCCTTGTCAAGAGGCTTTATTGTGTGTATATTGATAACACGTGCGCTTATTCCGTCGGCCTTTAAAAGCTCTGCCGCCTTTAACGCTTCTGCTACCATAAGACCGGTTGCAATAATTGTTACATCACTTCCGTCGGTAAGCTGAACACCCTTACCCAATTCAAATTTGTAGTCGGCAGGGTTAATATCCTCAACCGCAAGACGACCAAAACGCATATATACGGGGCCGTTATGCTCAATTGCTGCCTTTACCGCAAGCCTTGCCTCTATATCGTCTGCCGGGTTAATAATTATCATACCCGGAAGTGAGCGCATAAGAGCTATATCCTCAAGACATTGATGTGTTGCACCGTCCTCACCTACCGAAATTCCGGCATGAGTTGCGCCTATTTTAACGTTAAGATGCGGATAAGCAATTGAATTTCTTATCTGCTCAAAGGCTCTTCCTGCCGCAAACATTGCAAAGGAGGAGGCAAAAACCGTTTTTCCTGTTGAAGCGAGTCCTGCGGCAACACTCATCATATTGCCCTCGGCAATACCCATATTAATAAATCTTTCGGGGTAAAGCTTTTTAAAGCAGTCCGTTTTGGTTGATTTTGACAGGTCTGCGTCCAAAACTACTATATTTTTATCTGCGCCGTATTCTGCAAGCGCAGCACCATATGATTCTCTTGTTGCTTTCTTAGCCATTGATTTCTTCCTCCAGCTTCTTTATTATTGCGTCAAGCTCGTCCATAGCCTGATTGTACTGCTCCTCGTTGGGTGCTGCGCCATGCCATGATGCATTGTTCTCCATAAAGGAAACATTTTTACCCTTTATTGATTTCATAATTACTGCTGTCGGCTTGCCTTTGGTTGCTTTTGCTTCGTTTACGGCAGCCTCAAGCTCATTAAAGCTGTGAGCATCGCAGACTATTACGTGCCAACCGAATGCCTCGAATTTCTTGTCAATTGGCGTGGGATTCATAACGTCTGTAACATTTCCGTCAATCTGCAAACCGTTGAAGTCAATAAATGCGGTAAGGTTGTCCAACTTATAATGAGCGGCAAACATTGCCTGCTCCCAGACCTGACCCTCCTCAAGCTCGCCGTCACCGAGGATTGTGTATACTCTGTATGCCTTGTTATCCAGCTTAGCCGAAAGTGCCATGCCGCCTGCGGCAGATACTCCCTGACCGAGAGAGCCGGTTGACATATCAACACCCGGAACGCCCTTCATATCGGGATGCCCTTGGAGATAGCTGTCAATTTTTCTGAAGGTTTTTATATCCTCCTCCGGGAAGTAGCCGCGGAGCGCAAGAGTAGAGTAAAGCGCAGGGGCGGTATGCCCTTTTGAGAGTACAAAGCGGTCTCTGTCGGGGTCTTTAGGATTTTTCGGGTCGATGTTCATAACCTCAAAGTACAGAAGTGTTAAAACCTCTGCAATAGAGAGTGAACCGCCCGGATGACCGGATTTTGCTGAATAGACAGCAGTCAAAGCGTTTTTACGAACCTTATTTGCAATAACAGAAAGCTCGCAGATTCTTTTTTCATTCATTATATATGTTCCTTTCCGTGCATAAGCACAATAGATTACTGTATTAATTTGCAGAGTGATTATATGCCGTTTCCATAATTTCCGTCAGGCGGTCATTTCTGCCCGACAGATAAAGATAGCCTACCAAAGCCTCAAAGCCGGTTGCGCGGCGATATTCGGTTACATCTGCATTTTTCGGTACTGTTGCCGATTTTGCGTTTCTTCCTCTTTTATATATTGTCAGCTCTTCCTCATTAAGCATAGTTTCAATGATTACCATTGAGCGGCTTTGTGCCTTTGCTTTTACGTGTGCCGATGAAAGAATATGCAGCTTATGGGGAGGCATATCGGGGTGTTCCTCAATAAGACGGCCTCTTACATAAAGCTCATATACTCCGTCGCCGATATAGGCAAGCACAAGAGGGGAGAGAAGTGAGGGTTTTATTTTACTCATAATGTATTACTCCAATCGGGTACAAATTAAAGATAAGCCGCTTGCTTTTTACACTATTCTTCATATGACCACTTTACACCCATGGGCGTATCCTTTAAAATAATGTGCATTTCCTTTAATTTATCTCTGATTTCGTCTGCTTTTGCCCAATTTTTTTCACTTCTTGCTTTATTTCTTTCTTCGATAAGTGCCTCAATTTCAGAGTCGAGTGATTTACTTTCGGTTTTGTTGAACAAACCGAGTACACCGCCAAGCTCTGAGATTGTATCGAGAGCTTTTTTTACAGCCTCGCGGGCATTCTTGTTTTCGGTGGAAAGATCGGTGTTTGCAGCATAAACAATGTCGAATATTACCGAAATGGCATCGGCAGTATTCAAATCATCATCCATTGCGTCAATGAATTTCTGCCTGAAGCTGTCAAGCTTTTCGGAAAATGCCTTTTCCGTATCGTTTAATGCTCTGTCCTCGCCGTTTTCATACAGAAACTTCAGATTGTCAATGCAGGTATATACACGTTCAACCGCAGACTTTGACTGCTCCATCAAGATATCCGAAAAGTTTATCGGATTGCGGTAATGAGCCGAAAGCATAAAGAAACGTACTATTTCTGCGTCATACTGCTTAAGAATATCCCTTACGGTAAAGAAGTTCCCAAGAGATTTGCTCATTTTTTGATTATTTATATTTATATAACCGTTATGCATCCAATACTTTGCAAATGGCTTTTGATTTGCACATTCGCTCTGGGCAATTTCGTTTTCATGATGGGGGAAAATTAAATCCTGTCCGCCCGAATGAATGTCTATTGTTTCGCCCAGATATTTGTTTGCCATGGCAGAGCATTCAATGTGCCAGCCCGGTCTGCCCATGCCCCAGGGGCTTTCCCATGCAGGCTCGCCTTCCTTTTGAGCCTTCCAGAGGGCAAAATCCATTGCGTCACGCTTATGCTCGCTCACATCGATTCGCGCGCCTGCCTCCAGGTCCTCCAAGGGCTGCTTGGACAGCTTTCCGTATTCGTGAAATTTCTTTGTTGAAAAATATACACTGCCCTCCGATTCATATGCGTAGCCGTTATCAACAAGCTTTTTGATAATATCAATAATTGCGTCAATGTTTTCTGTTGCTTTGGGGTGGACTGTTGCCTTGTGTATGCCCAGAGCCTTGGCATCGGTAAAATATTCGCCGATAAACCTTTCGCCAAGCTCCTTTACGGTAATACCCTCATTGTTTGCCCTGTTAATCATCTTGTCGTCAATATCGGTAAAGTTCTGAACGAATTTTACGTTGTAGCCCCTGTATTCAAGATAACGGCGCATTGTATCAAAAATTATAAACGGTCTTGCATTTCCGATATGAAAATAATCATACACCGTAGGACCGCAGGAGTACATTTTTACCTCGTTTTTGTCAATGGGTACAAACTCTTCCTTTTTTCTTGTCATTGTGTTATAAATCTTCATTTTATCCTCCATTCTGCCGTTGAGCGGCTGAATAAATTTAGGTTATTTACAAAAACCGCAGTATTAAGTCTCAACACCTTGACTGCCTGCATATTTTGTAAAATTATTTTTCTTCTGACTTACTTTTAAGCTCTGCAATCTGCTTTTCAAGATTTGCGATATGTACGGAGATGGTACACATTTGCAGAGAAACGGGGTCGGGGATTTTAACCTGATCCATATCCGAACAGCTTACCTTTACACCCTCTCGTCTTACAATACGTGCCGGAACGCCGACGCAGGTTGAATTGGGAGGAACCTCGGACAAAACCACCGCTCCTGCCGCTATCCTTGAATTGTCACCTACCGTAAAAGGCCCCAGCACCTTAGCTCCGGCGCCGACCATAACATTATTTCCCAAGGTGGGATGTCTTTTTCCCGTTTCCTTTCCCGTTCCGCCGAGGGTAGCACCCTGATATATGGTACAGTCATCACCGATTACGGTTGTTTCGCCTATGACAACCCCCATACCGTGGTCAATAAATAATCGTCTTCCGATAACCGCTCCGGGATGAATTTCGATGCCGGTAAAAAATCTTACTGTCTGTGAAATCCAGCGAGCAAGAAATTTGTGATTATGCTTATACAAAAAATGTGCTGCTCTGTGCCACATAACAGCACCTATTCCCGGGTATAGAAGAAAAACCTCTGCAGCTGACCTTGCTGCAGGATCACGTTCCAAAACTGCATTAATGTCCTCTTTTAAATGTTCAAAAAACATCAGCATCTACACACCGTCCTTAAATTATACAGATACATAAATTTAATTAATCTGCACATAATACCATAATAAATTATACAACAAATATTAAAAAAAAACAACTTTAAATTATAAAATAATAAAAAAAAATCAAATTGCATAAAAATTCAGCATTAATATGCGGTTTTTAAGGCAAGAAAAGCAAAAAAATATGTACATATGCTATGAGTAAGTATGAACGACAATAAGATAAATCGGAGGAAAATCAAATGAAGAAGTTTAAATCATATCTTGTTATTTTGTCGGGTGTAATTTTACTTTCGGCTTCAATAAGTCTTTTCTGCGTGCCGAACCGAATAGTCAGCGGAGGTGTGTCGGGAATTTCAACGATATTGTTTTATTTGTTTAAAATTCCCGTGGGTGTTTCATATTATGCGTTGAATATTCTTTTTCTTGCGGCAGGCTTTAAGCTGCTGGGAAAAGCGTTTATAATAAAAACTCTTATATGCTCCGGACTGGTATCTGTATTTTCGGATATTTTTGCACAGCTTCCTCCACTGACAAATGACGTTGTGCTTGCGTCGGTATTCGGCGGCGTACTCGGAGGGCTCGGAATAGGAATGACGCTTATTGAAAATGCATCAACGGGAGGAACTGATGTGGCAAGCAGAATTGTACAGTCAAAATTTGAATATATACCCATAGGCAGACTGCTGATGGCAATTGACGCTGTGATTATCGGAGCATCATTTTTTCTTTTCGGGGATGTGAGCCTTGCACTTTACGGAGCCTTGTCACTTTTTATTTCAACGACCTCAATAGATATGCTGATTAATAAAATGAACGTTTCCAAGTTAGTATTTATCGTAACGGCTAAGGGAAATGATATAGTTGACAGGCTTATTAAGAGGTCGGCAAGAGGCGCTACGGTTCTCCATGCCGAAGGTGCCTATACAGGTGAGGGTAAAACCTTGCTTGTGTGTGCACTTAAGGAGTATGAGCTGCCGCCGTTTCAGAAAAAAATTCTTGTGCTTGACAGGAACGCGTTTATTGTTTTCTGCGAATCCCAGCAGATAATCGGCAACGGCTTTCATGTTTATCATTAAGCCGTTATTCAAATTTTTGAAATTTCATATTTAATATCATTAAAACAAAATAATAGAACAAAGCATCGCGAAGGAAACAGCTTTTCGGGGTGCTTTTATTTCGGTTCGTAACAATAAAGCGGTGGTGTTCATAATATAGATTAAAGGGGGGGAATAATATGAATAATGATAATTGCGAAAACAGAAATCAAAGGGACACACAGTGTTTTTTTACGGTGCAGATGCTTTGAGGAATTTTGCTGGGCAGTTAAAAATATCCATAATATTAATCCGGAAAATTGCAGAAATTAGTCGGTAAGCAATTATTCCTGCGAGAGAGTTGCAGATATGTATGAGGAGTATTTCGGCAGAATAAGCAGGCTTTTTAATGGAGGCTGGTACAGTGAAAATGACGGGCGCACAGAGCTTGACTGGCTTAAACGGTACTATCCCTCCGTATAACAGAATACCCTGCGGTTGTTTGCACTGATGTAATGACGCAGACAACCGCAGGGTAAATAATTCCCTTTTTGCTAAAATAATGTTTCATATGATACTTATAAAATAAATTTAATCAGGTTCTTTTTGTAAATTTATTTCCGCAGGGGCAGCTTATTTCAATTTTCCCCTTGCCCTTTGGAACCTTTAAATGCTTTTTGCATTTCGGACACACGTATATTTTATGTGTGGGACGAAACTGCGCCCTTTCTCTCGAAAGCTGAGCGGAGCCTTTGAACCATGAGGCAATGATACCGTAATACCTCATAAAAAAGTCATTTTCCTTATGACGCTGATAAAGATTAGTGGAGAATATTCTGTATACCACAAATATTATAAGCAGCAGACTGAGGATATAAAGAAAAATGCTTCGTGAAAAGGCTGCGGCACTTCTTAAAAGCATATATATTACAGCCAGGAAAATGCTAAAGCCGTCAACGCCGTTTCTTCCGTACATAAATTGTTGTATTTTGTATAAAAAATTACGCATCTTACTGTTCATCGCCTTTCTGTTGAGTACCGGCACCATATTTGCTTAAGTGAGTTTTTATAGCCTCAAAGGATTCTTCACTTATATCATGCTCGATTTTACAACTGTCTGAATAGGCGGTTGTTTCATTTACGCCGAGAGCAATAAGTGCCTGTGCTATAATCTGATGCCTTTCGTAAACCCTTTCGGCAATTTCAAGCCCCTTTTCGGTAAGCTTAATACCCCCGTTTTCGTCAACGGTGATGTAATTCTGCTCACGAAAGGCTTTCATTGCAACCGAAACGCTTGCTTTGGTGAAGGACAGCTCATGAGCTATATCAATACTCCGTACATAGCCGTTGCGGTTTTTGATTATTAATATACTTTCAAGATAGTTTTCTTTTGATTCATTGATTACCATTAAACTCATGCCTTTCAACATTAGTGATTTTTTATCATCTGTCTTAGGATTTATCTTCGTTAATAAATCTTATTTAATTATAACATATAGCAGAGAAAATGTCAAAGAATGATAATGTTATTTTATATTTATTTATACTTTCTTAACCGTTTCTTAATTTTTGTTTTAAAAAATATTGCAAGGGAGGGTCAACTGTGGTATACTATTGAGGTAAATACAGATACTCTGTAAAGAAATAGACATTATAAGGAAGTTTGTATATGAAAATATTATGTATAGGTGATATTGCGGGAAGAGTAGGCAGGGATATGGTTTTTTCATATCTTGACAGAAATGCGGATAAATATGATTTAATTATAGCTAACGGCGAAAATGCGGCGCATGGCAGAGGAATTTCAAAGCCTGTATATGAAGAATTGAAGAAAGCCGGGATTGACGGTATCACTCTGGGTAATCACACATGGGGCTGCCCTGACATTGCCAAGCTTTTAAATTACAGCGACGATATAGTAAGGCCGGCAAATTTTGATGAAGGCTGCCCGGGGAAGGGGAGTATGCTGTTAAAAAGCAAAAGCGGTATTTATGTGGGAGTAATCAATCTGATAGGCAGGATATATATGCAGCCTGCGGAGTCACCCTTTGCGGCAGTAGAAAAGGAGATTGAGAGACTAAAGACTAAAACGAATATAATAATTGTAGATTTCCATGCGGAGGCAACAAGCGAAAAGCAGGCAATGGGGTATTTTCTTGACGGTAAGGTAACGGCGGTATTCGGAACACATACTCACGTACAGACTGCTGATGAAACAGTCTTGCCCAAGGGAACGGGCTATATGACAGATATCGGCATGACAGGTCCCATACATTCTGTATTGGGTATGGAAAAAAATGTAATAATTAAAAAATTTCTTGATGGTATACCGGCAAGATTTGAACCGGCAACAGGCAAAGGAAGGCTTTGCGGCTGTGTAATTGACGCTGATGAGCAAAGCGGCAGAGCGGTTGGGGTGGAAAGAATATGTTTTGAATAGATGATACTTAAGGCTGCACAGTTTTTCGGCAAAAGAGAGGGAGATTGGGAAATATATAAATTATTCGTAAATTAATTTGTTAAAATTAAAAAAAGCCTTGAATAATTATATCATTTGTGATATAATAGGGTCAGATCGGATAGATTTATTGATTTATGCGGTTCAGATGATTAAGGAGGTGTTTTTGATGGCATACAAAATCAGTGACGATTGCATCAGCTGCGGCGCATGTGCAGGCGAATGTCCTGTAAGCGCTATTTCAGAAGGTGATTCTGCATATGTAATTGACGAGTCAGCTTGCATCGAGTGTGGTGCTTGCGCAGATACTTGTCCTGTAGGAGCTCCTCAGCAAGCGTAATCTATAAAGAAAGAAGCATGAGCATACTTGTCCCACTTGGGCAGGTATGCTCATTTTTTTGTCGGACTAAGGCGCTATGTATCATAACAATAATGCAAAAAAATTTGCCATGTCCGAGGGAGAGCTCTCTCGGCATGGCAAATTATTTTAAAAACAAGGCTGATAATACCTTTCAATAATATACCGACTAATTAAATTGTATAATCTTCCGTACAACCAATTCGCCGTCCATATATACCTCAACCTCAGCATCACTGCTTGATTCAACCGGTATATCAATCTTACCCTCTGATTTTGCATGAGAACCGTTATGGATTTCCTTGCCGTTTGCAATAACTCTTACATGAACGGTATCACCTGCGGAATCGGGTATATTAATGGTAAGAGTTTTTCTTTTCACCTCGGCGTTGTTTCCGGTATCGGGAGTAACGGGCTGAGGTGTCTGCGCCGAATTATCGGGAGACGGAGTGGAAGGTGTCTGACTGTAAATCGGAGCCGATGTTGAGCCTGCCTGGGACTGTTCGCTTATAACAATACTGACTGCACTTCCCTTTGCAACTGACGTTCCCTCCTCAGGCTCCTGTGAAATAACCTGACCGGGAGCAATATCCGAAAGCTGTTTCTTTGTATTTCCTATAATAAGTCCCTTTGCCGTAAGCGCTTTTTCCGCGTCAGCTCTTGTCATGCCCTTAAGGTTGGGAACCTCAACGTTTTTCTCCTCCGATTCGATAACCTTGGTGCATACATGAAGTATAACGGTATAGCCCTCCGTTACCTTGGTTCCGTATTTGGGTGACTGACTTATTACCTTGTTAAGCTCATATTCTGAGCTTTCCTCTTCAATCATCTGACATTTCAGACCCTTAGCCTCAAGCTGTGCCTTTGCATCGGAATAATCACTGCCAAGTACGTTTGGTACAGGTATATTTCCTTCTGTTGCGCCGGAGCTTATGGTGAGCTGAATTTTTTTATTCTTTTTCACACTTTGATTTGCACCGGGGTTCTGGTTGATAATCTTACCCTCCTCAACCTCCTCGGAAACCTCATATACAATTCCTTCCTCATCAATAGTAAATTCTGTTCCGTTAACCATTGTAAGTGCTTCCTCAAGAGTTTTGCCTAACAGGTCGGGAACAATGTATTCCTTTCGCCCGCTGTTCATAACAAAAAAGGTTACGACCGCAATGATAACGACAAGCACGCAGGAGGCGATTATCGGATTAAAGCCTGATGCTTTCTTTTTATTTTTCTTGCCTCTGCCGCGTCTTTCCGGTTCATCGTCATCCTCGGCACGTCGGGGAGAAATGATATGCATACTGTCCTCATTCAAAAGAGCTTTGAGGTCTGCGGCAAAATCCTCGGCGTTTTTATACCTCATATGTTGTTCCTTTGAGATTGATTTCATAACTATAGTGTCAAGCGTCTGGGGAATGTCAAGGTTAATAACCTTAGGGCTTAACGGCTCCTCCTCCAGCTTTTTTAAGGCTATGGATACTGCGTTGTCACCGTCAAAGGGCAGAGAACCCGTAAGCATTTCATAAAGAACAACGCCGAGAGAATATAAGTCGGACGAATTGTCAACAAAACCGCCCCTTGCCTGTTCGGGAGAAATATAGTGAACAGAGCCGAGTGCGGAGCCGCCGGCAACAACAGTATCCGAGCTTACAGCTCTTGCAATGCCGAAGTCTGCAACCTTTGCGGTACCGTCCTTAGTGATAAGTATGTTATGAGGCTTAATATCTCTGTGTATTATTCCCTTTTCATGTGCGGCACTGAGAGCGTTGGCAATTTGAATTGTAATTTCGCAGGCAGTCTGCCATTTGATCGGCTTATTGCGGTTTATATATTCCTTCAGAGTTTCACCGTCAATAAATTCCATTACTATATAGCTCAGACCGTCAATTGTTCCCACATCATAAACAGAAACGATATTATTGTGAGAAAGACTTGCCGCCGCCTTTGCTTCGGTGCCGAACTTATCAACAATTTCGCTGTCATATTTCAGTGATTCCTTTAAAATTTTTACTGCTACAAACCTGTTTAAAAGTCTGTCCTGCGCTTTGTATACGGTTGCCATTCCACCGCTTCCGACAACCTCCAAAAGCTCATATCTTTCGTTTATTACCTTACCGATTAAATAATCATTACTCATTATTCGGCTTCTCCTTTCAAATTTCCGAAAACTACTACAGTTATATTATCATTACCGCCTTTTTTATTTGCAAGCTCAACCATTTTGCTTATTGCGGTATCGGGATTTTTGTTTGCAATTAAAATATCTGCTATCTGACTGTCCGAAATCATATTTGTAAGCCCGTCACTACATAGAAGGACAGCCTCGCCGTTATAGGCGGTTATATTAATATCAGCCTTAACAAAGGGTTCGGCACCGAGGGCTTTTGTAATCATATTTTTATTGGGATGATGACGCGCGTCATTTTCGGTAATCTGACCGCTTCTCACCAGCTCCCCCACAAAGGAATGGTCGTTGGTAACCTGATGAATAGTGCCGCCTGAAAAAATATAGCAGCGGCTGTCACCTATGTGCGCAATTATCAGCTTTTTATCATAAACAAAAGCAAGCGTGGCGGTTGTTCCCATACCCTTATGCTCATCAGTCTGTGATTCTCTGTAAATTTCGCGGTTTGCAATCTGAAAGGCAGTGCGTATCATCTCTGCAATTTCCATATAATCCATTGAAGGATCATAGTTACAGATGATATGATGCTTTATTATATCAACTGCCATTTTGCTTGCAACCTCTCCGGCATTATGACCGCCCATTCCGTCGGCAACCATACCGCCGAAAAGCTGCTCATTCTGATATACAAAATAATTGTCCTCATTGTTTTTTCTGTGACGCCCAATATCTGTCATAGCCGCAAATTCCATCTTAAATCACCTCAGCAATCCGCTTTATTTGTGCAATACCTTTACTTATCCAACAATTTTTTCCTGAGCTGTCCGCAGGATGCACTTATATCGCTTCCAAGCTCCCGTCGGATTGTTGCGTTCATGCCGAGCCTGTTCAACTCCTCGCAGAAACGCCTGATACCGGCGGCATCACCCTTGTGATAGCTTCTTTCCTCTACATGATTGACAGGTATAAGATTTATGTGACACAACATTCCCGAAAGCAGACGGCAAAGCTCATGCGCCTCCTTCAGACTGTCGTTAACACCGGCAATCAGAGAGTATTCAAAGCTGATTCTTCTTGTTGTTTTTTCTATATATTTTCTGCAAGCCTCAATCAATTCCTCTATAGGATATTTGTGATTGACAGGCATTATTTTATCCCGGATTTCATTGTTGGGAGCGTGGAGCGATACCGACAGGGTTATAGGAAGATTTTCCTCCGCAAGGGCATATATTTTATCCACAAGACCGCAGGTAGAAAGGGATATATGACGATAGCCGATATTTAAGCCCTCGGGATGGTTGACATTGTGAAGAAATTTAATCACATTATCATAGTTATCCAACGGTTCTCCAATTCCCATCATTACAATATTGCTTATTCTTTCTCCCACATCCTTTTGCGCATAAATTACCTGATTCAGTATTTCGCCGGCGGTAAGACTTCTGTATAAGCCGCCGATTGTTGAGGCACAAAAGCCGCAGCCCATTCTGCAGCCGACCTGTGAGGAAATGCATACCGAAAGACCATGCTTGTAACGCATTACAACCGTTTCTATGCAGTTGCCGTCATCAAGCTCAAAGAGATACTTTACAGTGCCGTCAAGCCTTGAGATGTATTTTTCTTTGATTTTCAGCTTTGATATATAGCTGATTTCGGAAAGTCTTTCACGGGTTGCCTTTGAAATGTTTGTCATTTCGCTAAATTCCTCTGCACCTCGCATTACCCAAGAAAATATCTGTTTTGTTCTGAATTTGGGTTCGCCCATTTCGCATAACAGCTCTTCAAGCTCTCTGTATTCCAGGCTTCTTAAATCTATCATTATTTACACCTTATTATCTTTGCTATAAAAAATCCGTCAATGCCGTCAACATTGGGATAAAATGTAACATATCCGTCAGCGGCGGTGGAATGTGCAAGCCCTTCGGGGAGAAGATCGGTTATATCGGCTCTTACAAAATTATCATTTTCCGAAAGCAGCTTATTGAGTCTTTCTTCGTTTTCCTCTCTGTTTATTGTACAGGTGGAAAATACAAGCTCTCCTCCGATTTTAACATATTTCATCGCATTTGTCAAAATTTTTTCCGAAAGTGCCGAAAGCTTTTCCATATCGGGGTTTTTCCATTTTATATCCGGCTTGCGTTTTATTATTCCCCAGCCGGAACAGGGAACATCGGCAAGAACCTTGTCAAACCTTGAGTCGAGAGAGGGTCTGTAGACCGAGCTGTCAATACACACGGTTTGAATTATGTCAATTCCCATACGGCGGGCGTTCTTATCTATAAGCTCTGTTTTGTGTTCGTGAATATCACAGGCAATTATTTCCCCCTCATTTTCCATCAGCTCCGCCATATGAGTGGCTTTTCCGCCGGGAGCGGCACAAAGGTCAAGAACCTTTTCGCCCTTTTTGGGATTCAGCACAACAGATGCAAGCATTGCGGAAATATCTTGAGCAATTATCATACCGTTTTTATAAAGCTCACTTCCGCTTATGTCAAAGCCTGATGCGGTTAATGCGTTTTCATAATACGGAGAGGGTGAAAAGCCGCTGAATGTTTTTAATATCATATCGGGAGATGCCTTCAGACTGTTAACCCGTAAGGATATTTCCGGATCTTCATTCATAGCCTGCATAAGCTCAACGGCAAAATCATATCCGAAGTCATCACACCATTTTTTTACAAGTGTTACGGGATATGAATATTCATAGGCTGCGCACTGTATTGCATCATCGGGATATTTTACTCCGTTTCTGATAACGGAATGAAGCAAGCCGTTTACAAAGCCTGCACTTGATGAATGACCGTACCGCTTTGCCAGCTTTACGCTTTCATTTACCGCTGCGCTGTTGGGGACCTTATCCATATATATTATCTGATATATTCCGAGCTTTAAAATCAACAGAATATATTTTGATATTTTTTTCAGCTTGATTTTTGAATACTGTTCAATAATATATTCAAGGGTAAGCCGTCTTGAAACAGTTCCGTACACAAGTCTTGTTATAAAGCCCTTATCCTTTTGTGACAGGTCTTTATGCTTTGAAAGCGTTTCCTTTAAGACTAAATTTGCATATGCGTCCTTATATTCCGTATCATACAATATATGCACAGCAATTTCCCGAGCATTTGACATTACCTTTTCAATTCCTTCCGATTTAAACGGCAGAGCCGTTTATTAACTGCTTTAAGTAATAGGGAAGTAATTTCCTATAAGTAAAAATATATCACAAAATGGCGTTATTGTCAATACAAAAGCCTGTTTTAGAGCAGTTTATACAAAAACTTTATTATATTTCCGGGAAATGAACAGGCTGTTGATTTCATTTTCGGAGGGATTTTTGTTGAATTATGGGAGACTAAACACAAGGAAAATACCCCATAAACCGAAAATGCCCTCAACCCCTTGCGGTGAGGACATTTCATCTTAGGTATCGGGGACAACTGTCATAAGGGCTGAGCCTGCCGCCGATATTTAAAAATTAAACCTTGGCACCCTTGGCAATCGGAACAGGGTAGCTTCTCTGACCGATAAGCGTCTTATCCTTGTCAATTGTGACCTCCTTGTCAAATACCACATAATCAAGATTTACATTTTCGCCAATAACAGAGTCCTGCATAATAATTGAATTTTTAACAACAGCACCCTTTTTTATCACCACACCTCTTGAAATTATGGAATTTATAACTGTTCCCTCAATAACACAGCCGTTGGAAACAAGACTGTTTTCCGCAACCGCGTCATGACCGTAAACGGTGGGGGAAAGGTCCTTGTTCTTTGTGTATACGGGATTTTCAAGATTAAAAAGCTCAGCTCTGTGCTCTTTGTCAAGAAAAACCATGTTATTTTCAAAATATGACTTCAGCGAATCTATAATATCACAGTATCCGTCAAATTTATAACCGGTGATAATCATACCCTGAAGCTTTTTTGAAAGAGAATCCTTTATAAAGTCATGGTCGCCTCTTGAAATCCCCTCGTCGATTATGCCTTCAAGCAATGCCTTTTCCATAACATATATTTCAAGACTTGCATAGGATGAATTGGGGTACTGCGGCTTTGCCTCAATATCAACAACTCTGTTATTTTCATCAAGATTGATAAGGGTAAAACGTGACAAGTCGGATTCCTCCGCGCCGGTCATATCCTTATAAACAACGGTTATATCGGACTGATTTTCTATATGCTTTTCAACAACATCTTCAAAATCAATATTGTATACTGCATTTCCGAGCGAAAGAATTACATAGGTCTGATTACTTTTGTTCATAAAGCTTCTGGCACCGGCAAGCATATCAAGATTTCCTCTCGATTTGCCGTAATCAAGTGCGTCAAGGTTAGGCGGTACTATATTAAGACCCTGGTTATTCCTGTCAAGATCCCAAGGACTTCCCGATTTTACATGATCCATCAGCGATGAATAATTCGCCTCGGTAATCAATCCGACGTTTGTTATGCCAGCGTTTGCCATATTTGACAGAACAAAATCAATAATTCTGTAGCTTCCGGCAATAGGAAGGGCACTGATTGCCCTTATATCGGTAATCGGAGGTATTTTATCGTTATTTGCTACAATAATTCCCATTGTGTCTCTCATTTTTAAAAATCTCCCCTCATGCTTTTTTGTCTTCAACCATCGAGCCCTTTGGTATATCGGCTCCGGCGGTAATTTCGCAGCCGCCCTCAAGCAGAACAATATCGTCTGTACAAAGATGTGATGAATACTTATTATTGTCATCGGAGGACACACCGATTTGAACATCATCTCCGATAACACATTCCGGACCGATTACCGCTTTTTTGATTACCGCATTCTTACCTATTTTAACTCCAGACATTATCACAGAATCGGTTATACTTGCGCCCTCTTCAACAATTACTCCGGCAGATATCACCGAATGACTGACCGTTCCGCTTATTATGCAGCCCTCGGTTATTGTACTGTCCGATACCTTTCCGCCGTTCCCGATATAATGGGGAGCTAGAGGCATATTTCTTGAATAAATATTCCAGAGTCTGTCCTTTACGTCAAATTTCGGAGGATTGTCGATTAAGTCCATATTAGCCTCCCACAGGCTGCTTATTGTACCTACATCCTTCCAATAATCACTGAATTTCCAGCTCATCATTTTTTCGCCGTTTTCAAGCATGGCAGGAATGATGTTCTTGCCGAAGTCGTTCGACGAATCGGGCTTCATTTCATCCTCTGTCAGATATTTTTTCAGAATATCATAGTCAAATATATATATTCCCATAGAAGCAAGATTGCTTTTCGGATTTTTCGGCTTTTCCTCAAATTCGGTTATTATGCCGTTTTCGTCAACATTCATGATACCGAAACGGCTTGCCTCCTCCCAGGGAACGGGCATAACGGCAATTGTAATGGCAGCCCCTGATGTTTTGTGAGCCTTAAGCATCATTCCGTAATGCATTTTATATATGTGATCTCCCGAAAGAATAAGAACATTTTTCGGGTTAAATTTTTCAAGAAACATAAGATTCTGATAAATTGCATTTGCGGTACCCTTATACCATTCACCTGCCTTTGCACTCTGATATGGCGGAAGAACATATACGCCGCCGTGGCTTCTGTCAAGATCCCACGGGCTTCCGTTTCCGATATATGTGTTCAGAACAAGCGGCTGGTATTGCGTCAGTACGCCTACGGTGTCTATTCCTGAATGAACACAGTTTGACAGCGGAAAATCAATTATTCTGTATTTACCGCCAAATTCCACAGCCGGCTTTGCTACATTTTTTGTTAACGCTCCGAGTCTGCTGCCCTGACCTCCGGCAAGTATCATGGCAACACAATCTTTAGAAATCATATTATCCCCTCCGAATTATTTGTTAACTGATTTTGTTTGTCTTGTTTGCTTTATCCGTTTGATATATACGGTTGAAAGACCGCTTAAATCAAGTGACAGTGAATATTTGAAGCCGTCGCACTCAGCCTTTTTTGCTTTTAACTTAATCTTAGTATTTTTCTTTCTGCCGCCGAATTCTTTTTTTGCACTGTCAAGAAGTATTTCGTATTCACCGCTTTGCGGAACACCGATTGTATAACCGGGACGGTCAAGCGGCGTAAAGTTTGAAATTATGATAATATTATCATTTTTCTTTTTCGATTTGCGCATAAAGGATATAACGGATTTTTCGTTGTCGTGGTCATTTATCCAGGAAAAGCCGTCCCAGCTTTGGTCAATTTCCCAAAATTCCTTATGCTCAAGATAAAAATGGTTGATACGCTTTACATAGTTAAGCAGCTTTTTGTGCTTTTCGATTTCGAGCACGTTCCATTCAAGCTGCTCCGCAAAGCGCCATTCAAGGAATTGACCGAATTCGCCGCCCATAAAGAGCAGCTTTTTGCCCGGAAGAGACATATAATATCCCAAAAGAGCCTTATAGCTTTCAAATTTTTCATCATAGCTGCCGTACATTTTATCAATCAGTGAATGTTTACCGTGAACCACTTCATCATGGGAAAGTGGAAGAATGTAGTTTTCACTGTAGGCATAAAACATAAGGAATGTAAGCAGATTATGGTTTGAGCTTCTGAAATACGGGTCCATGGACATATACCTCAGAGTATCGTTCATCCAACCCATGTTCCATTTGTAATTAAAGCCAAGACCGCCGTCCGATGTGGGTGCGGTTACCTTCGGCCATGCCGTAGACTCCTCCGCAATCATCAACAGATTCGGGAAATTCTTAAACATTGTTTTATTAAGCTTTTGCAAAAATTCAATTGCCTCAAGGTTTTGATTTCCTCCATATATATTCGCTACCCATTCACCGTCCCTACGACTGTAATCTCGATACAACATTGAGGATACCGCATCAACCCTCAAACCGTCAAAGTGAAATTCTTCAACCCAATAGTAAGCAGAGGAAAGCAGAAAGGATATAACCTCGCTTTTTGAATAGTCAAATACCATGGTTCCCCAATCCTTGTGCTCCCCAAGCCTTGAATCGGCATACTCATATGTGGGAGTACCGTCAAACATATAAAGGCCGAAGCCGTCTTTTGGGAAATGGGCGCTTACCCAATCCATGATAACATGGATTCCGGCACTGTGGAATTTATTTATGGCATACTTTAAATCATCCGGTGTGCCGTAGCGGCTGGTGGGGGAGAAAAATCCCGAAACCTGGTATCCCCATGAGCCGTCATAGGGGTATTCTGTAACAGGCATAAATTCCACATGAGTATAGCCAAGCTCTGAAAGATATTCGCAAAGCTCGTCCGCAAGCTCTCTGTAGGTGAGAAAGCTTCCGTCCTCATGGGTTTTCCAGCTTCCCGGATGTACCTCATATATAAGCATAGGCTTGTCATAGGGAGGTGTGGATGCTCTTTTTTTGAGCCATTTTGAATCGGTCCATTTAAAGTCGTCCGATTCATAAACAACAGATGCCGTTGACGGACGCAGCTCGGAATAAAAGGCAAAGGGGTCAGCCTTAAGTAAGGTTTTGCCGTCCCGTGTTTCGATGGCGTATTTATAAATATCACCTTTTTTTATAAAATCAAAGGCACCTGCCCAAACGCCGGTTGTACCCAATCTTTCAAGCTTGTGTATTCCGCCTTGCCAATTATTGAAATCACCGACAATAGATACAGCCTTGGCTTTCGGAGCCCAGACGGCAAAATTCCATATATTATCTATTCTATGTGCGCCAAGAAATTCATATGACTTGAAATTTGTCCCTTCGTTAAATAAATACAGCTGATATTCACTTATCTGATATTTGCAAGCAGAGCTTGTAACAGACATGATGTAAAACCCTCTTTCGTTAGATTTTATAATGATGTTCGTATAAAATCATTATTTATTATATTAACCGTTAAAATTAATTTGTATATATATTATAACATATTTTTTTTGTACAGTAAATACCACGAAGTAGAAAATTTACTTCCATATTTTTAGTAATTATCACCAAAAAGTGTAAAAATTAACAATATTTTACAATTGAAAACAAGAAACAGTTTAATTAAAACGGTATAATTGAAAATGCTGATTGAGGAGGTATGGAAAAATAAATTCTGTCATTTAGTGTATTTTTTTTTCAATTTAACTTGACATAAACATAAAAATAGTATAAAATATTATACATACTTTATATTTCTTTAAACTATTAATCCGGAAATGTTGAATGACAATTTCGGACACATCAGGAAATATTTTTCATTTCATACCGTTATTTATTTTGAGAAATATTTGTCCGTTTTTGTTTCTGCTCTGCGTTTGCGGTACAGGGGATTAATATGTTTAATGTATAAATTAACATTATTTTTCTTATTCAGCATCTCCGGATTTATGATGAACTGTTAAAGTACATAATTTTTTTGGGGGTGAATAAAATAAATATAATACAAATAGTATTGGCAGCGGCGGCTGTTATCTTTGCGCTTTTGAACATAGCTTCATTTTTCGGAGGTATTACATACAGAAAAAAGATTGCCGAAAAAGAATTCGGTTCCGCAGAGGAAAAGGCAAAGTCGATTGTGTCCGAGGCAGAAAAGGATGCAAAGGCTAAGCAGCGTGAAATTCTTATTGAAGGCAAGGAGGCTGCTCAGAAGCTGAAAACAGAGGCAGAAGCCGAAATTAAGGAAAGACGGCGCGAAATTACTAATCAGGAAAGAAGAATCAACCAGAAGGAAGAGAATCTTGACAGAAAGACAGACGCGCTGGAGAAAAAGGATCACGCTCTTTCCCAGAAGCTCAGGGATTTGGAAAAGCAAGAAACTGAAATTGCCGAGATTAAACAGAAGCAATTGGAAAGTCTTGAAAAAATCTCGGGCATGACAAGGGAAGAAGCAAAAGAGCTTATCATGACCGATATTGAAAATCAGACCAGGCATGACGCGGCGGTAATGGTAAAGGAAATCGAACAGCAGGCAAGAGAAAATGCTGAGAGAAATGCCAAGAGCATTATAGCGTCTTCAATTCAGAAGGTTGCGGCGGATCATGTTGCCGAGACAACCGTATCGGTTGTAAACCTGCCGTCTGATGAAATGAAAGGCAGAATTATCGGACGTGAGGGAAGAAATATAAGAACGCTTGAAACTATGACAGGAGTGGATTTAATTATAGATGATACTCCCGAAGCGGTTATATTGTCAAGCTTTGACCCGATAAGACGTGAGGTTGCTCGAATTGCGCTTGAAAAGCTGATAGTAGACGGAAGAATCCATCCGGCTCGTATTGAGGAAACTGTAGCAAAGGCGAAGAAAGAGGTTGACGCCACCATTAAGCAGGAGGGTGAGGCCGCGTCCTTTGAAACAGGGGTTCATAGTTTGCATCCTGAGTTAATCAAGCTGTTGGGTAAGCTTCGTTTCAGAACAAGCTACGGTCAGAATGTGTTAAAGCATTCCATTGAGGTTGCTCATCTTGCCGGAGTTATGGCAGGGGAGCTGGGGGCAGATGTTACCATTGCTCGTCGTGCCGGCTTACTGCATGATATCGGTAAGGCGGTTGACCATGAAATCGAAGGCTCGCACGTGACAATCGGTGCAGATATTGCCAAGAAATATAAAGAGAATAAAGAGGTTATCCATGCTATTATGGCGCATCACGGCGATGTTGATGCCGATACGCTTATAGCGCAGCTCGTTCAGGCTGCTGATGCAATTTCGGCTGCACGTCCGGGTGCAAGAAGGGAAAACCTTGAAACATATATCAAACGTTTGCAGAAGCTTGAGGAAATTGCAAATGAATTTGAGGGAGTTGAAAAATCCTTTGCCATTCAGGCAGGCCGTGAGATAAGAATTATGGTTAAGCCTGAGGTTATCAATGATGACGGTATGATTATTGTTGCAAAGGATATTGTTAAGAGAATTGAAGCAGAGCTTGAATATCCGGGTCAGATTAAGATAAGTCTGATAAGAGAAACAAGAGCTGTTGACTATGCAAAGTGATTTGTATTGTCGCTGAAAAAACAAAGCAGGGGCGTTGGAAATCCATAACGCCCCTGTTTTTTTAGTTTGTTTTTGTAAATACTATTGAAATGCAGGTGCCTTCTCCCTCTGTGCTTTCAAGGGAAATTTTGGCTTTGTGATATATGGCTCCGTGCTTTACTATGGAAAGCCCCAGCCCTGTGCCGCCTATTGCTTTTGAATGGCTTTTGTCCACGCGGTAAAAGCGTTCAAACACACGATCCCTGTCAGCCGAAGGTATTCCTATTCCGGTATCCTTTACCGAAAGCGTCACAGTATCGGGAGTGGAGCTGATTGTTATAACGGCTTTGCCGCCATCCTTATTGTACTTTATAGCATTGTCGCACAAATTATAAATCATTTCCTCAAGAATTCGTTTGACGCCTGTTATACAAGCTCTTTCGCCCTCAAGGCTGAAAGCAACACCCTTTATATCCGCCGCCGGCTTCAGTATAGATATAATTTCCGAGGATAATTCATATAAATCAACCTGTTCCTGTTCAAATGCGGCAGTGTTTTCGTCAAGCTCGGAAATTTTAATAATATCGTTGACAAGGGAAATAAGTCTTTGCGCCTCGTCATATATGGATTTTGAAAAATCCGTAACGGTTTCATCGGGAGTTCCACCTGACTTCATAATCTCCGCAAAGCCGGAAATTGAGGTCAGCGGAGTCTTTAGCTCGTGAGAAACGTTTGAAGTAAATTCGCGGCGCAGCTGCTCACGTTTTACCGTTTCGGTCATATCAAGTATTATTATAACCGCACCTATCAGCTTTTTTTCGCTGTATACCGGATTTGCAATCAGATTATAGGTTTTTTCGTTAAGATTCATACTGTTTTCGCAGCGTTCCCCGCTGAGAACCTTTTCAACAGTATCACGAAAGCCTTTTGTACGATTCAGCGTAAGCACACTTTCGTTTTCTGCCTTTTCCGCTCCCAACAGACGGAGAGCCGCGGAGTTATATGTCAGTAATCTGGTGTCACGGTCTATTATCAAGAACCCCTCATTCATATTTTCCGTTATCAGCTCAAACTCCTCCTGCTTTCTTACCGCCTCCTTAAGCTGATTGCCTATAGTCGCTTTCTGGGCGGAAATTTT
>Ga0256406_1000927_pt1 | contig 49840 bp, 30 predicted proteins | sample RumenRJG_03DNA_FD_185986 | JGI IMG/M metagenome (GOLD analysis project Ga0256406, IMG submission 185986) | Bovine rumen microbial communities from Lethbridge, Alberta, Canada - RJG_03 | ecosystem: Host-associated > Mammals > Digestive system > Stomach > Rumen | place: Canada: Alberta | collected...
ATGGTGACAGGCTCACCCTCAAACTGACCCAGCATGCGGGGCAGCTTAAAGAGTTCCAGTGCCTGCTCCAGTGTGACGGTCTCCAGACTCAGTTCCTTGGGCAGGTGGGCAAACTGTGGCTTCTCCTCGTCCTCGGCCGAACCAATCTGTACCAGCGGACCGAAACGGCCAATCTTCACGAAGACGGGCTTGCCGCTCTTGGGGTCGATACCCAGCTGGCGCTCACCGGCCTTGTGCTCTGAACGGGCGTTCATCGTGGTCTCCACCACGGGCTCGAAGTCCTTGTAGAAACGCTTCATCATCTTGTCCCACAGTACCTTGCCTTCTGCAATCTTATCGAAGTCCTGCTCCACCTTAGCCGTGAAGTTGTAGTCCATGATCGTGGGGAAATGCTCCATCAGGAAGTCGTTCACCACCGTACCGATATCCGTAGGCATCAGCTTACCCTTGTCGGCACCGGTCATCTCGGTGCGCTGCTTCTGTGATATCTGCTTACCCCTCAGGGTGATGATGGCATAGTTGTGCTCCTCGCCCTTCTTGTCACCCTTCACCACGTATTCACGCTGCTGGATGGTGCTGATGGTAGGTGCATAGGTAGAAGGACGGCCGATACCCAGTTCCTCCAGCTTATGTACCAGTGAGGCTTCCGTATAGCGCTGAGGTCCCTGACTGTTGCGCTCTGTGGCGACGATGTCGCGACGTGTCAGTTCCATGCCCTTCTTCAAAGGAGGCAGGATGTGTCCCTGCTCGTCCTTGTTGTCGTCATCGTCGTCAACAGACTCGCGGTAAACCTTCAGGAAACCGTCGAACTTCACCACTTCGCCGCTGGCCACGAACTGCTCGTCGCTGGTGCTGATGCTGATGGTGACGGTGGTCTTCTCTATCTCGGCATCTGCCATTTGGCAGGCCAGGGTGCGCTTCCAGATGAGGTCATACAGGCGCTTCTCCTGTACGGTACCCTCAATCGTGGTCTGGTCCATGTAGGTAGGACGGATGGCTTCGTGCGCCTCCTGGGCACCCTTTGAACTGGTGTGATACTTGCGCACCTTGCTGTACTGCTCGCCATACAGCTGTCCGATCTCCTCCTTCGTGGCGTTGATGCACAGGCTGCTCAGGTTCACAGAGTCCGTACGCATGTACGTGATGCGTCCGTTTTCATAGAGGTGTTGTGCCACCATCATCGTCTGACTCACGGTGTAGCCCAACTTGCGTGCGGCTTCCTGCTGCAGGGTAGAGGTGGTGAATGGGGGCGCAGGCGTGCGCTTCATGGGCTTCTTCTGGATAGCCTCTACGGTGAAGGTGGCATCCTTGCATTTGTTCAGGAACGCCATCACTTCCTCCTCGGTCTTGAAACGCTGGCCCAGAGTAGCCTTTACCTCCGTCATTGAACCGTCGGGGTTGGCAATGGCGAAGACACCGCTCACGTTGTAGTATGTCTCGCTCTTGAAGGCCTGTATCTCGCGCTCACGCTCTACGATAAGACGTACGGCAACACTCTGCACACGACCGGCAGAGAGGGCGGGCTTCACCTTGCGCCACAGCACGGGCGACAACTTGAAACCTACCAGACGGTCGAGCACACGACGGGCCTGCTGGGCATTCACCAGGTTCATGTCCAGCGTGCGCGGATGCTCGATGGCATCAAGGATAGCGGGTTTGGTAATCTCGTGGAACACGATACGCTTGGTCTTCTCCTCGTCCAGTCCCAGCACCTCGCACAGGTGCCAAGAGATGGCTTCTCCCTCGCGGTCTTCATCGGATGCGAGCCATACCTGACCGGCTTTCTTGGCCTGGTTCTTCAGTTCACTGACCAGTTTCTTCTTCTCATCGGGAATCTCGTATTCGGGTTCCAGGGTGGTGTCGTTGATACTCAACTCTTTCTTCTTCAGGTCGCGGATATGTCCGTAACTAGACATGACTTTATAGTCCTCGCCAAGAAATTTCTCAATCGTCTTGGCCTTGGCGGGTGACTCCACAATCACAAGATTTTTCTGCATAGTTTTGCTTGTTATGTAAATTTGGGGTGCAAAAGTAAACAAAAAGTTTGCTTCCACCTTATATATATAGGAGATTTTTTGTTTTCTTAACGATTGGGTGCAAGAAAATTCACTTTAAATGTGGTACACATCCTTGGATGTGGACGGGGAGGGCTTGTGTTTTCACATGATTCCTGCTGACTTCCACCTTCACCACGCAGGCTTGGCTGTTCAGCGGCTTCTGCTGGTCAAAGATGAAGTTGCCGATGCTGTAGTAGATATCCCGGCCTTTGTAGTGCTCTATGGTTTGCAGCGTATGCGTGTGGTGACAGATTAGTGCATCCGCACCTGCGTTAATCAGCCGGTGGGCATCCAACCGCTGACTGGGTACGGGCTTCAGGGTGTGCTCGCCGCCCCAGTGGAGCGACACGATGACCACGGCCTGCGGGTCCTTCCGCTTGATGTCACGGATGCGCCCGATAATCTCCTGCGTCCGTTCGGTGTTCACGCAGGGACGGTCGGGCAGGTAGGCAAAATTCTCCAGCGCCATGCCCAGCGAGGCGATGAGCCACACCTTGCGGGGCTGTGACGTGAGGAGTACGGGCTGGGCTGCTTCCTGCAGGTTTTTGCCCATTCCAACGGGTTTCAGCTTCGCCTTGAGGATGTTTACCCTGGTATCTTCAAGTCCTTTCCTGCCCTGGTCTGTGCTGTGGTTGTTGGCCAGGTTCAGATGGGTGAAACCGTGCTTCTTCAGCGCCCCCAGCCATGCCGGTTCGCCCCGGAAGATGAACCGTTTCTGCACGGGCGCCTGGATGCTGGTGACCGGGCACTCCAGATTACCCACCACCACCTGCGAGGCCCGGAACAGCGAGTCCATCTCACGGGTGAAGAGGTGGTCGATGCCGTGGCGCCCGATAACTTTCCGTACACCGCGGTCCAAAAGGATGTCACCGGTAAAGAGGAGGCAGGTTTTACTAGTTTCACCAGTTTCACTAGTTGAACTAGTCTGACTAGTGGCACTAGTGAAACTAGCTAAACTAGCAACCAGTGCTATAAAATACGCTCTCATTATCTACAGGCGTCTTTTCCAAGGGCACAGTAACCGGGGTCATCCATTCTGGCACGCCCGATCGGGGGTGACGCTCCAGGTACTCCTGCCATTCCTCGTCGTTGAGGCGCTGGTCGTCGATGGAACGCTGGAACTCACGGTATGAGAACACGGCACCACGGGTGAGCCACAGGTATCCGCCAATCTCTACCACGACATAGATTTCATCGGCATCACCGACAGCCTCGTAGAGGATACTCTTGTTGGGGTTGTTGTCGGCATTGGCGGTATAGACATCAGCCACCAGCGCCACCTTGCGGTCGGGCCCCTGAATGGCTTCCCAGTCCCAGAGCTCGTGCTCGCTGTCGCGCAACAGTTCCAGCGACATGTTCTCAAACTTCGCACCGATATACTCCAGTTCATCGTACTCCACGTCTTTCAGTACCTCGCCCCTCAGCTCCTTCTTGCTAATAGCCAACAGGAACTCGGCCTCTTCGGTAAGGCGCTCGTTGGCAGTGGCTATCTTCTCCGTGAGCAGGTTGTGCGTGCGCAGTATCTTCTGGTTTTCCTTCAGCAGGTCGATGGCCTTCTGCCAGAACTTCACATTCGGTTCCACATAGCCCTTGACGATAGGGTCGGGAGGACCGGCACCGCCACACTCGGCACCCATGGGCTGCTTGGCATACAGGATGGCATCATGCTTCAGCTCGGTCCATGAGCCCAGCATCGCATTCAGCGATTTCTTGTCCCATTCGGGCGAGAGCATGAAATAAGGTGCATGCTGGGGCTTGTCAATGACGGTCTTCAGCGCACTCATCCACTGGGTTGCGGCATTCTCCTCCCACTTAATCTCGTTCATGCGCTTCTTCATCCGCTTCAGGTTGCTGGTGTACTTGCTCCAGCGGTCGGGCTCGTTAAGCTCATCCATGAGAATCTTCTCAGCAGTGCTGACACCCATGGCGGCAAACACATCCAGACCCTTGGGCACCTCGCGCTTGGACGTCTCTGTTTCATAGTCCACCATCTCCTGCAGCACCTCGGCATCGGGCTGATAGCGCTGGGGCATCAGGCGTACCTTATTCCTGCCTGTACGCAGGAACTTCGGACGGATACGTGTCTGTTTTTCTGCGATTTCATCGACTTTTACGCCTAATTCATTCGGATCAATCTCGCACGTGCCGATATCCGAGATAATCTTGTTGACCTGTTCGATGCTCACGTCATCGGGCATACCCATCAGGTAGTTCATGGGCTCCGTCAGTTTCTTATACAGCGAGTAGAGTCTGGGGTTGTCGAGGTCGTCGCAGATCTCCACGGCCAGGATATTCGCCTTGAGCATGTCGAACGGATTGTCTGACCTGAGTGGCACGGTCTGCAACCACATCATCGTGCGGAAGTAACGCTTCAGGTTGTCGTTGCGGGTGTAGTGGCCTCGGGGACGGAACAAGCTGTATTCAAAGGGTACGTCCGTATATTCCAGGAACTCAGACGTGGCGTTCACGCTCTTCATCACCCGTTCATATTCACCCAAGGCATCGGCATCGCCCTTGGGCGCCTGCTCCTCCAGGAGAGCATTGGCTACCTTGAAATACGTGACAATCCATTCTGCGGCTCCGTCCGTGTTGTACAGGCCTTCATCATTCTCCTTCTCACGTTGCCATCTCCTGGCAAACACCTTCTGTCCTTCCTCGCAGAACTCCTTCAGCAGAGGCATCAGCTTCTCCTGTTCCACCTCGCGCAACATGCAGTCGAAATAGAGGTGGTAGAGCTGCAGGTAGAGGTCGGTGGTGACGAAAGCCGGGAACTCATGGTAGTCGTTCTGCTCGTAGACATGGAACAACTGCTGGTGCTGGGCGGGCACGATGGCAAAGCCGTGATGGCCCAGGTAGTCCCACAGCCTCTGGTCGGGCTCCTTCAGCAGGGCCGGGTTCACGATATTGGCGACATTCACCTTGTCATCCTCGTTGCCCGACTTGAAATTCCGTTTACGCAACTCGTCCTCGCGCTGTCTGACACGGTTCACGAAAGCGCGCTGCTCGTCGGTATAAGCGATGATTTCCGGCTTGATGCTGTTATAGTATTCCTCGCGATACGACAGTTCCTCGTTGCGCTTGCCGCCCCAGTAGCCACTGTTCTGGTCGTAGTAGTCCTCGTTCTCGCTGAATTCCCACATCAGAGAGTCATACCACGTCGTTGAACCATAGACACTGCGGATATAAGAATCCTCAAAAGGATAACCCTTCTGTGCCAGGAACACATTCTCCAGGATGCGCAAGTCGCTGAGCGACAGACCCGTGATATCCATGTTGAGGTCCACGCTGTCGCGCAGGCTCTCCACGTCGAGCGTGCTCACCGGTGCCGTCTGCTCCTTGGTGGCACAACCTGCCAGCAGCAGCCCAGAAAGGATAAAGGAAGCTATTCTCTTCATAGATTAAATTGTTTTATGGCGTTCTTTTGATTGGTATTCTTGACGATAAACCGTTTGAAGGCCGGTCCGAAGTCCTTCCACTCATAGTCTATCACGGCATATTTTCCCTTTCCATCGGTCTCAAGCGCCCTGATGCACCCGTCCACAAAACGGAAGTCCACCAACTCGGCACCCAGTCGCGAACCCAGCCACAGCGGACGCACCTTCCCGTCCACCTGCTTGAAGATGAAGATGCGGCGTCCCTCCTCCTGGTGAAACCGCGTCTTCTTGATCACGCCCACCAGCGCATCCATGCTTCCATCGCCATCCACATCACCTGTGCAGAAGCGGTATACTGGGTAGGGCAGCCGCCAATCGTTCAGCCAGTAGAGACTATCGCTTACTTGGCTGAGTTGGTAGGGTTTGCCAGGAGCGTGCGAATCTCCGCCTCTACATCCTTCATCTGCGTAGAACGTTTGTATAACTGACTGTTTCTGTCGATAAGGAAATACTCGGGCACATTTTGTACGTTGTAGTGCAGGGCCGACTGTGCCGATGGGTCATAGACGCAAATCCAGGGAAGTGTTTCTGTCTGCTGCTTCCAGAAATGCTCGTTTTCATCGAGTCCTACCTGGTAAATCTCCAGTCCCTGGGCATGGTATTTGGCATACAGGTCGCGTAGGCTGAGGATGCGGGCAGCCGACTCCTTCATGCCAAACATGTGGAAGTCCAGCAGCACCACTTTGCCGTTTAGTTCTGTCAGCGTGCGTGTCTTGCCGCTCACGTCGGGCAACTCCAGTTCAATAAGGCCTGTGGTCTCCACCTTGGTGGCGGCTTCTGCAGCCATCATCTCGCGGGCAGCCTGCTGACGGGTGTCGTTCATTCCTTTCAGCGTGGTGTTGTGCAGGTGCTTGGTACGCTCTGATTCCGGGTGGAATGTGTCCCAACTGGTGGCTACGGCAGCAAAGGCACGCACATCCTGCTGGTTGGAACGGTCGAACAGGTTATAGCCGCCCAGCGTCTGGAACAGGGCGAAATAGGCATAGATAGATGCCGGGTTCTCGTAGATGTAGTCGTTTGCAATCTTCACCTTGTAGGCATCCACCAGCTGCTGCAGTGCCACGGTAATCTGCTCCCTGCTCAAATCCAGGTTGTTCTGGATGGCAATCACCCTGGCCCTGAGGTCCTGCTGCTTCAGCGACAGTTCCTTGATTTTCTGGGTGTTTACCGAACCCTCCACCTCGTAGTCACGGGCGATGTTGGGCGCCTTCGCGTGAATGGTCACCGTCTCCGTGGAGTCGATGCCCACGTAGATAATCTGGTTGCCCAGGTTGATGCAGTAGAGTTCGGGATCCTTGGGCGCCTCCCCTTTCAGCGTGAAGGTGCCGTCCTCTCCTATTTTGGCAGAGTCCACTTTCACAGCGCCGCTCAGGGCGTTGTTATACAGATAGATGGTCGTGTCCTTGACGCCATCGATGGTTCCTTCTACGGTAAAGGTTGGTTTCTGGTCGCTACAGGCAGCGAAAACGAGTGCTGCCAAGGCTGTTATTGCTATTTTTTTCATTGTCGTTATTGTTTTGTCGAGTGCAAAGTTACGAATTAATTCATAAAAAAGAGTAAAATATGCAGATTTTGTGCACGTATTATTAAAATAATGTGTAATTTTGCAGTCGCATTTGTCAATGCAACTGCGAAAACAGGCGGCGCCTCAGCATAAAGCAGGGCTTTCTGCGTTCGGCTTGCACTGTCTTTGCACGAATTTATTTTTTTAGATGTTTTAAACAAGATGAACGTAATTACAAAAACCCTTCAATTGGCTGATGGCAGAACCATCACCATTGAAACCGGGAAAGTGGCAAAGCAGACCGACGGTGCTGTCATGCTGAAGATGAACAACACTGTACTTCTGGCCACTGTTTGTGCCGCAAAAGATGCAGTTCCCGGAACCGATTTCATGCCTTTGCAGGTTGACTACCGTGAGCAGTACAGTGCTGCTGGACGTTTCCCTGGTGGATTCACCAAGCGTGAAGGCAAAGCCTCTGATAACGAAATCCTGACTAGCCGTCTCGTGGACCGTGTGCTTCGTCCACTTTTCCCTGGCAATTATCACGCAGAAGTTTTCGTTAACGTCATGCTGCTCTCAGCAGACGGCGTTGACCAGCCCGATGCATTGGCAGGTTTTGCTGCATCTGCAGCCCTGGCTTGCTCGGATATTCCCTTCGAGTGCCCCATCTCTGAGGTGCGCGTGGCTCGTATCAATGGCCAGTATGTAATCGATCCTACCTTCGAGCAGATGAAGCAGGCTGACATGGATATCATGGTTGGTGCTTCTGCTGAGAACATCATGATGGTGGAAGGTGAGATGAAAGAGGTGTCTGAGCAGGATCTGCTGGGTGCCCTCAAGGCCGCTATGGATGCCATCAAGCCCATGTGCGAACTCCAGAAGGAGCTGAGCAAGGAGCTCGGTAAGGACGTGAAGCGCGAGTACAACCACGAGGTTAATGACGAGGACCTTCGCGCACGCATGAATAAAGAATTGTACCAGCCCGCATACGATATCACCAAGCAGGCTCTGCCCAAGCAGGATCGCGCTGATGCCTTCGAGAAGATTCTCGAGGACTTCAAGGAGAAGTTCTTCGCTGAGCGTGCCGAGCTGGCTGAGGATGCCAAGGGCGAAATCAGCGACGATGAGTACAGCGCTATGATGGACCGCTACTACCACGATGTGGAGCGCGATGCTATGCGTCGTTGCATCCTCGACGAGGGTATCCGTCTGGATGGCCGTAAGACCGATGAGATCCGCCCCATCTGGTGCGAGGTATCTCCCCTGCCCATGCCTCACGGAAGTGCTATCTTCACCCGTGGTGAGACACAGTCACTCTCTACCTGTACGCTGGGTACCAAGCTCGATGAGAAGATGGTTGACGATGTGCTCGACAAGAGCTACCAGCGCTTCCTTCTCCACTATAACTTCCCCCCATTCTGTACTGGTGAGGCTAAGGCCCAGCGCGGCGTAGGCCGTCGTGAGATTGGTCACGGACACCTGGCTTGGCGCGGTCTGAAGGGTCAGATTCCTGAGGACTTCCCTTACACCGTCCGTCTGGTTTCTCAGATCCTCGAGTCAAACGGTTCTTCATCAATGGCTACCGTTTGTGCCGGTACCCTCGCCCTGATGGACGCTGGTGTGCCCATGAAGAAGCCTGTTTCTGGTATCGCTATGGGTCTGATCAAGAATCCTGGAGAAGATAAGTATGCTGTATTGAGCGATATCCTCGGCGACGAGGATCACCTGGGTGATATGGACTTCAAGACCACTGGTACAAAGGACGGTCTGACAGCTACCCAGATGGATATCAAGTGCGATGGTCTGAGTTTCGACATCCTCGAGAAGGCTCTGATGCAGGCAAAGGCTGGTCGTGAGCACATCCTGAAGTGCCTCACCGATACCATCGCTGAGCCCCGTGCCGAGTTCAAGCCTCAGGTTCCCCGTATCGTTCAGATCGAGATTCCTAAGGAGTTCATCGGTGCTGTCATCGGCCCTGGCGGTAAGATTATCCAGCAGATGCAGGAGGATACCAAGACGACCATCACTATCGATGAAACCGACGGTGTTGGTAAGGTGCAGGTATCTGGTCCCGATAAGGAGAGCATCGACGCAGCACTGGCTAAGATCAAGGCAATCGTTGCTATCCCCGAGGTGGGCGAGGTCTATGATGGTGTGGTTCGCAGCATCATGCCTTACGGCTGCTTCGTAGAGATTATGCCTGGTAAGGATGGTCTGCTCCATATCTCTGAGATTGATTGGAAGCGCCTCGAGACTGTTGAGGAGGCTGGTATCAAGGAGGGTGACCACATCCAGGTGAAGCTCCTCGAGATCGATCCTAAGACTGGTAAGTACAAGCTCTCACACCGCGTGCTGATCGAGAAGCCCGCTGACTATGTAGAGCGTCCTGCCCGTGGCGAGCGCCGTGAAAGGCCTGAGCGTGGCGATCGCCGTGAGCGTGGTGAGCGTCGTGAAAGGCAACGGGTAGGCGATTCGTCAGAATCGGGAATGCGTCGTGACCGTGGTGAGCGTCGTGACCGTCGTCCCCGTCCTGAGCAGAAGGAGGGTGAGGCTTATCGCGACCCCGCTGAGAACAAGGAGCCAAAGGATTTCAGCGACACACTTGATCACATGGATTTCTAATCGGAAATTCGATATAAAATCAAGGACCTCGTCAACCAGTTTGACGGGGTCTTTTTTTACTCCCTAGTTAGAGAAATAATTTTCTCTAGTTAGGGAAATATTTTGCTCTGGTTAAGAGACGACCTTTCTCTTGCAGAGAAACGACGTCTCTCTTATCGAGAAACGACGTCTCTCTTGTCGAGAAACGACGTCTCTCTTGTCGAGAAACGACGTCTCTCTTAAAGAGCTTATGTTTTTGTCTCATGTTGCTTTTCATTTTTCTATTTGATTCATTTGTTTCAACAGAAGTGTTAAAACACACCTTTTTCTGATTTTAATCAAAAAAAACACGAATTTTTGATACGAGTTATTAATTTTTTGCTTATATTTGCAGCGATTTTCGCCTAGGCAGTTACTGCTCTCTATGCTTATATTATATATAATGTACGCGTGAAAGGTGATATTAATGAGTTGGAAACCTACATTTTTACTGACTAAAAAAATATTTTTATTTAATTTAAACTAAAACTTATGATGAATCTGAAAAAACTATTCGTAGTGGGTTCTGTGCTAGTGATGGCATGGACTACTGCTAATGCGGAACTGGTGAACGGTGTTCGCCAGCGCCCAAATGTCGCAAAGGCCGAGAAGTTCCAGGCCGATGTGACGTACTATTTATTCAACACAAAAGCCCGTTTGTTCTTCGCTGGTGCCAACGACTGGAACACTCGTGCCAGCGTAGCAGATCACGGTTACAAGGTGAAGTTTGTTGTTGACCAAATGGAAACTTTCCCCGGTTCTTATGAATTTACTGATTCTGTAGAGACTCAGAAGGCGTGGAAATCTACGTTCTCTACCGCTGATGGTCTGGCTATCTGGGTAGATAACGCTACCGAAACCTATCGTTTCTGGGACGTAGTGGAACAGCCAGATGGTGCCTATCGTATCTCAAATAATCATCTCGTTTCAGAGTCTGCAGATGGTAAGGCAAATGCAGAGGGTAAGTATCTGGGCTGGAATGGCAGCGATGATACGCGTCTGTATTTCGTTGATCCCGCTGCAGAGGGAGCCGGTGCTGACTGGGTCTTCGTTACAGAAGAGACCTATAACGCGTGGTTAGCTGCATGGGAACCTATGAAGGATGTGTATAACCAGGCTGCAGAACTGCTGACTTACATTAAGTCTGCCAAGGAGAAGAATATCGACGTGGCTGCTGAGGTGGCTGTCTATGAGAATGAGGCTGCTACCGTTGATGAGCTGAAGGCTGCTATTACTTCTGTTCAGACCAAGATCAATGAAGCTTTGGGTGGCGATGCTTCTGTTGAGAAGCCTTCTGATATGACTGGCGTAATCGTGAATCCTAATTTCGATGACGCTTCTTCTACCGGTTGGAAGGGTACTGCTCCTAACATGAAGGGCGATGGCAACCACGCCGCTGCTAATGTTGCAGAGCATTACGACAAGACTTTCGACACCTATCAGGAAATCAGCAACATGCCTACTGGTGTTTACACACTGGAAGCTAATGCCTTCTTCCGTGGCTCTTGGGAGGATCATGCAAATCATGCCAACTATGTGGCAAAGTTGTACGTTCATGCCGATGGCGATACCCTGACAACTGAGATTCAGAATGCATGGGATGCCATGAATACAGCACCTATCGCTGGTGATGAAACCAGAACATATTTTGAGACTCCTAATGCAGAGCAGAGTGGCGAGCATGATGGTGTTACATATTATATTCCTAGCAATCCTTCTACAGGTCGTCTGTACTTTGAGGCCGGTTTTTATAAGAACAAGTTGTTCTTCGCCGTTGAGGATGGTAAGGTACGTCTGGGTGTTAGCAAGGATCAGAAGATCTCTGGTACTGACTGGGTGGTATTCGATAACTTCAAGCTGTCTTACTATGGTAAGTCTGCTGAGGCTTATCAGTACTGGATTTCACAGTCTCCTAAGACTGACTATTCAGGTACAGTGGCTTCAGAGCAGTATCTGAATGCTTACAATGCTGCTTTCAGCGCCACAGCAACCAATAAGGCTGAGGCTGTTGCCGCTCTGAAGGCAATCACGGCTGCCAGCGACTCTATTGCTAAGAATGCTCAGTTGTGGGCTGACCTGCAGACTAAGTACGATGAGGGTCATGGTGTTAGTGTGGAATACGATCTCTACGATGCAGCCTACAACCTCGGTGACTATCTGGACGAGGGTACCGACGAGGATGGCAATCCTCTGATCCCCATGAGTGTCAAGGCATTCCTTGAAGCTAAGACCAAGACCGGTGAATGCGACCTGACTAACAAGCAGCTGGAGGATATCATCGCAGCAATCAATACCCTGATTGATGCCGTATATACAGAGGTGAAGGAAGGCCTGAAGCCTGGTACCGATGTAACCAAGTTCCTGGTTAATCCTGGTTTCGAGGACGGCTCAAAGGGTTGGACCGTTGTTTCAAAAGGAAATGGTAACGTACAGCTGGGTGGTAATGATGCAAACCACTGCTACGAGGCATGGCACAGCACTAACTTCGATGTTTACCAGGAGGTAAGCAACCTGCCTGTAGGTCTGTATAAGCTGGAGGTTAACGGTTATGTTCGCTACTTGGATGGTGGCGATGACAAGAAGAACAATCCTGCTATCCAAAACAGAGAACAGTCTTATGAACTGTTCGAGGCAGGTGTGCCCATCTATCTCTATATGAATGATTCTAAGACCGGTCTTGTCAACTGGTTTAGCTATCCAAAACCAAAGGCATTCTATGATGCAATTGAAAAAGCTACCTATCTGTATGAGAATGACGAGAATGCTTATCCTGACAATATGATTGCTGCATCAGCTGCTTTCGCTGACGGTGGTTACTTGCAGGAGACTATCTGCATGGTATCTGAGCCCAATACAGTTACACGTATTGGCGTGAAGGGTACTCCCGAGGCTAAGTTCTGGCCTATCTTCGACAACTTCAAACTGACCTACCTTGGTAATGGTGTTGACATCGTGAAGCCACAGCTTGAGGAAAAGATTACTGAGGCTAAGAAGTACCAGGATGTGGTAACTACAAAGACTGCTAAGGCCAACCTTGCAGCTGAGGTTTCTGCTGCTGAGACTCTGTTGGCTGGCGAAGATGGTGACGCTATGCTCGAGGCTATCGACAAGCTGCAGAAGGCTATCGATGATGTGAATGAGGGTAAGACCACTTGCAAGCAATTCAATGACTTCATTGAGGACTTCATGCAGTTCGCTCAGAATCTTGAGAATAATGGCGTTGATGCTACTGCTGCTCTGCAGCTGGGTGGTACCATCCTGGAGAACCTGAACGTATGCGCTTATGATGCTGAGGATATTGAGGCCAAGAAGCTGGAGCTCCGTGAGATGAGAATCAAGGTTCAGCTGCCTGCTGACTATGCTCAGGGTTCTGCCCAGGGTACTGACCTTACCGCATTCATCCAGACACCTGGATTCTCTAAGATTAAGGATGGCGTAGAGACCAACTCTATCGAGGGCTGGCAGGGTACCTCTGGTTACAACTTCGGTAACGACGACACTCAGAAGGGTGCTCTTGCCCTGGAGTTCTACGAGAAGACATTCGATATGTATCAGGACATCACCTCTGTTGGTAGCGTAACCTTCCCCGCTGGTAACTACTGCCTGCAGATGAACGCCTTCGAGCGTGTCAGCGATACAACACCTGCATTCCTCTATGCTACTGTAGTTGATGGTGACACTCTGGATGTAACAGAAGTGATGAAGCACGCTGCCGGCTTCGACGCTGAGGCAGGCGAGTCTGGTCCTGGCAACATGGTATCTTCTGTAGAGATGTTTACTCAGGGACGCTACCTCAACCAGCTCAAGTTCAAGTTCGATGGCGGCACACTCCGCATCGGTATCAAGCACGAGAACAGCAATGGCGGTGACTGGATCATCATGGACAACTTCAAGCTGTTCTTCTATGGCAACGACAATACTGGCGTAGAGACAGTTATCAATATTGGTAAGCCTGCAAAGGTACAGTACTTCACACTCGACGGACGTCAGGTCAGCGTAGCTCGCAAGGGCCTCTTCATCCGTAAGACAACTATGGACAACGGCACAGTCGTTGTAAGAAAGATTCAGAAGTAAGAATGATTCGATTAACGAAAATTCCGATACCCTAAATAAGGAATCGGGGGGGGGCTGAAAGCCCTCTCCGACTCCTTCGTTTTTATTAATAACCCCAAAAAACCAAAACCAAAATGACCCGAAACAATCGAACAACGCGTGACAAGCGAAACAAAAGCAAACCGACGGCCCTCAGGTGGCTGTTACCCCAAATAAGAAACCACACGCCGTAAGGCGACAACATATAAAAAGCAAATAATATAATTGTAGTAAACAATAATAACTTAAAATAACAATTTATAAAAAACTATGAAGTGTAACACTATCTTAGAGCATGGACGAAGCGTAGCTTTCACCGCCTGTGCACTGCTGATAGGAGCATCGGTGATGCAGTCGTGTAAAGACGACGACCTGATTCTCACCGGCCAGCCTTCTTGGTTGGGCAACTCTATCTATGAGCGGTTGCAAGACGAGGGTAATTACAAGTACACGCTGCGTCTTATTGATGACCTGGGCGAGAAGGATGTGCTCAGCCACACAGGTTCAAGAACGTTGTTTGTTGCAGCCGACAGTGCCTATGAGGCCTGGTTCAAGGACAACAAATGGGGTGTTAGTCAGTATGAGGACCTCACGTTGCCTCAGAAAAAGCTGTTGTTGAGAAACTCCATGATCGACAACGCCTATCTGCTGGAGCTGATGTCCAACGAGACTGCTGAGGGCGATGCTGCTACTCCTGAATGGGGACGCACCATGCGCCGCACAACTTCGGCATCTGCCTACGACTCGGTGTATGTGATGCAGCCCGACGAGATGCCAGACAATGCTTATTGGGCCAGTAAGCGTGGCGGACATGCCATCCGTATCTTGAAGGATGTCACTGAAGCTCCAATGATCCACTTTTTGCCAGCCTACCTGCAGAACCACAAGATTACTGCGGAAGACCTGAACCTGCTCACCAACCATCGTGCCACCAGTATCAACGAGGCATGGGTCAATGGTGTGAAGGTGGTCAACTCTGGCGATCCCGACAAGAAGAAGATCGACTACGACGTAACCTGTAAGAACGGTTACATCCAGAAGGTGGAGCGTGTCATCGAGTCAAGCCCCAACATGGCTCAGCTCGTCTATCAGGACGACGACATGAGCACATGGGCTCATCTGCTCGACCGCTATGCAGTGCCTTATTTCGATAAGACATTGTGGCAGGATTATAATAGAAACTACAAGAACAGCGACTCACTGTTTGTGCTCCGCTATGCCGCTAAGTCATACTATAACGGAAGCAGAAAGGTGACCATCGACCGTTCTAGCTACGACACGTCAAGTGATAATGGTAAGTATGTCTACAACGACGAGCGTACCAACCAGAAGACCGTGATTCCTTACGATGAGCTGTTGCGTTTCGATCCGGGATGGAACCAGTATATTGACGACAACCAGCAGAACACGCTGCACAATGATGCCGGTATGATGATTGTTCCTACCAACCAGGCCGTTCAGGACTGGTGGAATGGTCCTGGTAAGTCTCTGCAGGACGAGTACGGTACTCTGGATAATGTGCCTACACCTATTATTACTGAGCTGATCAACGTGAACATGATTCCTACGTTCTCAACCTACGTGCCTTCTAAGTTCGCCAGCGTGCTCAACGATGCCAAGGAGCCTCTGGGTATCACCAAGGACGATATCGTGCAGTGCTACATGGGTTGTAACGGTGTGGTCTACAAGGTTGGTAAGGTGTTCACACCGGCATTGTTCGCCTCTGTGGCTTATCCCGCTCTGGCTCATGCCTCTACGATGAACATTATCTATAGCATCATCGACGGCCGTACCTTCAAGCCCTATCTGCTGTCAATGGACTCAAAGTATGCTTTGATTCTCCCTTCAAACAATGCCATGCAGTTGGTGCTCGACCCCGCCTCTTTCGGCCGCAGCGCTACAACGGATGACGTGAAGACCGAGACACCATATATCCTCGAGTTCACCTTCAACAAGGAGAAGCAGCAGGTAGAGTGCGTACGCTACAAATCTACTGTTGGCGAGAATGGCGAGATTGTCAAGGGTGACAAACTGGGTGAGGTTGGTAACACCGGTTCTCTGCTGACGTTCAGAAATCGTCTGTACGATAGTATGATGAACTACATGATTATCGTGATTCCCGACAAGAAAATGGATGTAGAGAAATATGTGGATGCTGGCTATCGCTTCTTCAAGACCAAGGGTGGCGGCCTGATCAAGGCTTCTAAGGTTGGCGGCAAACTGCAGTTCCAGGGTGGATGGCAGGTTGAGCACAACCGCAACATCGCTTCTGTTGACCGCTATGACATGGAGAACGGTTCTTCTTACCTGGTAGATGATATGATGCCTATCGCTTCTCAGAAGTCTGTATATATCACCTTGCAGGAGCATCCTGAGTTCTCTAAGTTCCTCACCATGATGGAGAACGACTACAACAACGTGCTGACAAACATGCTGAACAACAAGTACTATGCTGGTCAGTCATGGGTGAACAGTAAGAACCTCCGTCTGCTCGACAACTATAACTACACCGTGTATGTGCCTACCAATGAGGCTATCGAGCAGTTGCAGGATGAGAAAATCCTGCCTACCGACGAAGAACTGGACCGTGGCGACTTTGATGTGAAGACCAAGAACGATCCTAAGGTGGACAGCATCTGTATCGCAGAGGGCTGGTATCCCGATGGTGCTACTGAGGCCAAGAAGGCTGATATCCGTGCCAAGGTGGTTGAGACACTGACTACCATCATGTCTGACTTCATCCGCTATCACGTACAGGACCACTCTGTGGCTATCGGTATGGTACCTGAAGTGGAGGTCGACGATAATGGTAATGTAACTCATTATAAGAGCCACACGTCTTTCGAGAGTATGAAGCGCGACCTGGAGACCGGTCGATTCATTCCTCTGGAGGTGAACTACACGAACAAGTCTATGACCGTGAAGGACAACACCGTGAAGGATGCCAATGGTAAGGTTATCAAGGCTGGTGTGACCCACAACGTGGTAACCAGCAACGGCCTCTACAACCTGCAGTGCCGTGAGTACTGGTTCGAGGGTAAGAACTCTGAGGTGAACGCTTCTCTGTTCATGGCCAGCGACGTTGTGGTACATCAGATCGACGGCGTACTTCTGCCTGGTGTGAAGAGACCTTGGCGTGACATCGTGAAAGAAGCACTTGGTGTTGAATAATAAGATAGGAGGAACAAACGTATGAAAATACTGAAATCTGTTATAATGACAATCGCGCTCCTGCTGTCTACAACACTGAGCGCACAGAATATCACGTCGGTACACGGTACACTGAGCGACGATATGGGTCCGCTGATGGGTGCCACCGTCTGTGAAATCGATGCTACCGGACGTATCATCGAGTCGGCTCTCACCGACTTGAACGGTAACTTTACGATGAAGGTCCGCAATACCAAGGACAAGATTCGTTTCAGTTACGTGGGTCTGGAGACCGTGACAATGCCTATCAACAAGACAACCTATGTCTTGAAGATGAAGTCCAAGACCAAGCTGAAGGAGGTGACCGTTACCTCTAAGCGTCGTATGCAGGGTAACACACTGCCTATCCCTCAGCGAGAAATCTCTTACGCCACACAGACCATCTCCATGAAGGAGTTCGAGGGTCTGGGTATCACGTCTGTCGATGAGGCCCTGCAGGGACGTATCGCCGGTCTGGATATCGTGGGTAACTCTGGTAACCTGGGTTCTGGTTCTACCATGCGTCTGCGTGGTGCTTCGTCAATCTCTACCCTGACCGATGCCAACCCGCTGATCGTTGTGGATGGTAACATCCGTGAGGTGAACCTCGACAACTTCGATATGGCTGGTGCCAATGATGAGAAGTTCGCTGAACTGCTGAACATCAACCCTGAGGATATCGCTTCTATCACCGTGCTGAAGGATGCTGCCGCTACGGCTGTATACGGTTCACAGGGTGGTAACGGTGTTATCGAGCTGACCACCAAGCGTGGTGTGCGTGGTGCTCCAAAGGTGACCTACTCACTGAAGCTCACTGGTACTTATCAGCCTCAGGGCTATGCTCTGCTGAATGGTGACGACTACACCATGATGCTGAAGGAGGCTTACTTCAACCCCCGTCAGAACGATAACGCATCTAATAAGTATGCTATCCCTGAGATCAACTATGTGGACGATCCTTCTATCCTGGCCGACTGGCGTCAGTACCGTGCCAATACCGACTGGCGCGACGCTGTCACTCAGTGGGGTCTGCGTCAGAACCACTACGCTACCATCACCGGTGGTGGTGAGAAGGCTAGCTTCCGTATCGGTGCCGGTTACGACCACGAGACGGGTACTATCATCCAGCAGAAGATGAACCGTTTCTCTACACGTGTGAACCTGGACTATAATGTCAGCCAGCGTATCCGTGTAAGCACCAACTTCTCTCTGACTTACTCTAAGTACGACGACAACTCTGACGACCTGCTGGCCATCGCCCTGAAGAAGATGCCTAACATGAGCATCTATCAGATCGATCCTGACACAGGTCTGGAGACCGACAAGTACTATAACATGCCTCAGAGTGGAACCTATATCGGTTCTGAGGTGTTCAAGAACGACCAGCGTAACTACGTGAACCCCGTGGCTTCTGCTTATCTGGCCAAGAAGCAGCGCCGTGTTTACGACATGAACCCTGAGTTGATCCTGAACTACCAGCTGCTGGGCCTCGACGACGAGCACTGGCAGTTGAACTGGCGCAGCTCTGTGTACATGAATATCTCTAACCACTACAACGATTCGTTCTATCCCCAGGAACTGGTGACCAAGCGCTGGGAGGACAAGGTGAACACCTCTGCCTCAAGCTCTTCAAAGAGCGTTTCGTTCAACACCAAGCAGACACTGACCTTGATTCCTGCTTTTGCTAACAAGGATCACTCTATGATGATGATGGGACGCTTCGAACTGACTTCTGGTTCCAGCAGCTCTCAGTCAACCGACGGTTACGGTCTGCCTTCTACCAACGGTGTTATCGTGAGCCCCTCTGCAGGTGGTATCATCAACGGCATGAGCTCTGGCTACAGCCAGTGGCGCTCTATGTACTACACCTTCTCTGCTCACTATGCTTATAAGGGACGCTACGTGGCCGACTTCACCGTACGTGCCGACGGTACTACTAAGTTCGGTCCCGGCAACCGCTGGGGTTACTTCCCCTCTGTATCTCTGAAGTGGATCGTCAGTGACGAGCCTTGGATGCAGAAACTGAAGCCCACACTCTCTATGTTGGCTATCCGTCCCAGCTGGGGTCGTGTAGGTAACCAGCCTGGTCAGAACTACCTGTTTACTTCTAAGTACGGTTCTACCGACAAGTATATCGACATGGCTGCCATGAAACCGCTGAACATCCGTCTGACCGACCTGAAGTGGCAGCTGGTATCCAGCTACAACTTCGGTATCGACCTGGGCTTCATGGATGGTCGTCTGAACCTGACTATCGAGGGCTATCAGTCAACCACCTCTGACATGCTGATGGGTAGCTTCCGCATTCCTTCAAATACTGGTTTCGCTACCGTTCCTTATCATAACAACGGTAAGATGCGCAACACCGGTTGGGAGTTCCATATCAATACAAACCGCATGATCAAGGCTGGTAAGTTCTCAATGGATATGAACGCCAACTTCGGTAACAACCGCAACGAAATCCTGGAGATGGACGAGTACATCCTGGAAAACAAGAACTCTAAGTACGGCTATAACAACGGTGAGACCTTGCGTCGTGTGCAGCTGCACAACCCGTTCGGTGCTATCTACGGCTTCAAGTACAAGGGTGTGTACCAGTACAACTACCTCACCATCAAGAACCATGTTCAGGAAATGGTTGAGGCCGGTGCTACCAAGGACGACATCCAGACTTGGTGGAGAGAGTGGTCAGGTTCTGGTAAGACGGCTCCTGTGGCTGTCGGTGCCGATGGCAACCTGATTCTCGAGGGTAACAACGTGCCTAAGCGTATGATGTACGACTATCGTTCTGATAATACTGGTCACGATGGTGCATTCCCCGGCTTCAACGGTGGTGACGCTATCTACGATGACCTGAACCACGATGGTCAGATCAATGCACTGGATATCACCTACCTGGGCTCTTCTCTGCCTAAGTTGACTGGTGGTTTCGGTTTCTCTTTCAACTACGGTCAGTGGCGTCTGTCAACACAGTTCACCTACCGTGTGGGCAACAAGATTATCAACAAGGCTCGTCTGAATGCTGAGGCCATGACTGGTAACAACAACCAGAGTCAGGCTGTGAACTACCGCTGGCGTCAGGAGGGTGACGTAACACCTATCCCACGTGCTATGTATGGTGGCAACAGCAACTACAACACGCTGATCAGCGACCGCTTCGTAGAGGATGGTAGCTACCTGCGTATGAGCTATGCTCAGCTCAACTATTCTATCAATAAGAAGAACCTGACATGGATTGGCCTGAACCGCCTCTCTTTCTATGCCAGTGTGAACAACCCCTTCGTACTCACGAAGTACTCTGGTGTGGACCCCGATATCGCATTCGGTGGCGAGGATCCTGCTATCGACAACATGCAGACACCACGTTCACGCTCTTATACACTGGGTATCACTGTTGATTTCTAAAACGTAGATTGATTTAAAAAGAAACATGAAGATTATGAAAAAGAATTATAATAAGATAATCTGCGCAATCTGCGTCGTCTGCGGTCTCACTTCATGCTCAGACTTCCTGGATATCAAACCTCAGAACGAGATTATTTTCGAGGACTTCTGGAATGAAAAGGCCGACGTGGACAATGTCGTGGCTGGATGCTACTCTGCACTCCAGAACGATGGCGTCAGAAAGCGTATGATGATTTGGGGTGAGGCCAGAACGGAGAATGTGATGGCCGGTCAGGGTATCAATAATGATATCAACCTCTCTAATATATTAAAGGAGAATATCACGGCTATGAACTCCTACACCACTTGGGAGGGCTTCTACGACGTGATCAACCGTTGTAACACGGTACTGAAATATGCTCCCGGCGTGGCCGAGAAGGATCCTGCCTATACACAGGGCGACCTCAACGCTACTATCGCTGAGGTGACAGCACTGCGCTCTCTCTCTTATTTCTACCTGATTCGTACGTTCCGCGATGTGCCTTTCTCTCGTGACGCCTTCACCGACGACGACCAGACAATGGACCTGCCTGCTACACCGTTCTACGAGGTGCTCGACAACCTGATTGGTGATCTGCGCCAGGTTGAGGATAAGGCTGTAAAGCGCTATCCTGAGACCCAGCCTTTCTATCAGACTGGCCGCATCACGCAGGATGCTATCCGTGCCATGTTGTGCGAGATGTACCTGTGGAAGGGTGCCGTTGATCCTATTGGCTACGACTCTTGTGTTTACTATGCAGAAGAGGTCATCAATTCTAAGAAGGAGCTCAACGATGAGTACGAGAAGAAGCATCGTCTGTCGGCCGATACGAAGGCTGCCCTGGAGGTTCGCCTCAATGGCTATCCTCTGGTTAACGACAACCTGACGGGTACTTACTTTGGCAATTATTATGAAGAGTTATTCGTAGAAGGTGCTAGCAAGGAGACCGTCTTTGAACTGGTCTATGATGATGAGAAAGCTGGTAATGGTATGCTGGCCAATGGTGCTGTGTCTTCTCTTTACGGTCACTCTAACGGTACTGGCCTGCTGGTTGGTTCTAAGTACCTGAAAGAGGATATCGAGGCCGACTACTCTAAGCGTGTCATTTTTGAGCCTGAGCAGAAGAACAAGTTGGATGCTCGCCTCTATGTGAACTGTGACGCTACTAAGGACAACTCTCCTATCATGAAGTTGGCTGCTCGTAGCTTCGAAATCGACATGAAGACTCCTTCGACGCCTAAGTCTGACTATTCTTTGTATCCTGAGAAAAACAACAGCAGTATGTGGATCATCTACCGCTTGCCTGATATCATGCTGATGGAGGCTGAGGCTCTCTGCGAGAAGATGCTGAATCCTATCGATGGCGAGGACTCGTTGGTTAGCGCCACGAACAAACCGCTGATGGAGAAGGCTTTCACACTGGTGAACGTTATCAACAAGCGTGCTATCTGTAAGAAGGATCTGACAGCTTCTGATACGCTGAAGAGTACTAACTACGCTACCAAGACGGCAATGACCGACCTGGTGAAGCGTGAGCGTCAGCGCGAACTGATGTTCGAGGGAAAGCGCTGGTACGACCTTGTACGCTACGCCATGCGTGCCGGCGACACAGAACCTGTGATCAATGCCGTGATGCACCGCGAGGATGTGAACAAGGAGTACTCTCAGAACTTCTTCAAGAAGATGGATGCTATCTTCTGGCCTTACAACATTGAGGAAATGAAGGTGAACCGTAACCTGGTGGCCAATCCTGCCTTTGGCAGCGGTGAGAACTCCAGCTACGAGAAAGCTAAATAATGCATAACACTTAAACGATAAGATTATGAATATCAATAAGAATATAAAAGTAGCGTTGATGGCACTGGCTGCCTTCATGGCAACGGGCTCTATGACCAGTTGCTCTGACGAGCCTGATAGTCAGTACTTCTATACTTTCACGGGCGAGATGCTGAGCGACTATATCAGCAACCGCGAACAGTATAGTGAGTTCAAGTATATCGTTGAGAAAGCCGACCTCATGGATCTGCTCTCTACCTACGGCAGATATACTTGCTTCCTGCCCGACAACAAGGCTGTGGACGAGTATCTGCAGTCAAAGGGTATCCCTTGTGTTGACTCGCTGAGTGTGGCCGACTGCGATACAATCGCTCGCACACACCTGGTACAGAATATGTATTCTACTTTCGAGATGGTGCTCGACTTCCTGCCTACTTACAACCTGCAGGGACGTTACCTGGCTACCAAGCCTATCGTCGACGAGAACGGTAATGCGGTTATCCAGATTGAGGGTAACGCTCACATCATCTTCAGCGACACGCTGCCCGACGGACAGATCATTCACCAGAACGACTCTGTGGAGAACGGTATCGTGCAGCCTGTGAACAAGGTGATCGAGAAGTCAAACTGCTATATCGCTGATATCTTGCGCGATAACCAGAATATTAAGTTGTTCTACGAGGCGCTCGTGGCTACTGGCGTGCGTAATGAGATTGAACTCATCGAGGATGTGACCTACTCAAAGAACCAGCCTAAGTATAAGTACAGGTCTCACACCCACTCTGAGGTGGGTTGGGTGCCCGAGAAGAAGAAGTACGGCTTCACGGCTTTCGTAGAGCCCGACTCTATCTATCGTGCTAAGTTCGAGGAGTATGGCGTGGATACGTCTAAGGGTGACCTCTATGCGCTCTACGATCTGGCTGTCAAGCTCTATGACCCAGTGTTCGGTTCTGGCGATGACTTGCATCGTGACGACCTGAAGGAGGGATGGAAGTTCGAGAACCTTACGGATAGTATCAACCCCTTGAAGCGTTTCATCCGCTATCATATCATGAACCGCTACGTGCCTGGTACCAATAAGCTCACGGCTATGGAGATTCCTGAGCATGGTAAGTACCCCTTCGGCTTCGATGCCACACTGGTGAACCCCACTGAGTGGTATACCACCTTGCTGCCTCACACCATGCTGAAGGTGTCTATGCTGACCATGAATAAGGATGAGCAGGGACGCGACTGCCGTGGTAACGACCGCGACAAGGTGAAGGGCTTCTTCATCAACCGCCGTTATGGTGAGACGTCCGACTACCAGTTCCGTGGTTCTTATATCATCAAGGATGTGGAGGATGAATACGAGAACGACGCACTCAATGGTCACTATTTCTATGTGGACGACCTGGTTGCTTTCACTACCGATGTGCGTGACAAGGTGCAGAACATGCGTATCCGTATGGACTTCTCTACCATCTTCCCCGAGGTGATGACCAACGATATGCGCGATGAGGGTAACTATCTGGGTGATGACCCCGATAATACGCCTGATGAGAGTAATGAGCCTAAGAACGGTAAGAACCGTTACTTCCCCGACGGCTACCTGGATGGTGTGACGGTGAATAACGATGGTCACCTGGTGCTCCGTCGTCCTCACCTGTACTACTGGTCTTGGCAGGGTGACGAGTGGAACCTCTTCGGCGACTATGACATGACCTTCCGTATTCCTCCTGTACCATTCAGCGGTGAGTGGCAGTTCCGCCTCGGATTCTGCGCTATTCCTACGCGTGGTGTCATGCAGGTGTACTTCGACGGCAAGCCTCAGGGTATTCCTCTTGATATGACCAAGAACCTGGATACTGATATGTACCTGGGCGACCGTTATAAGAGTTATGATGCCTATATGAAGATGACCGACGAGGAGAAGGCTGAGTACCAGAAGGTACTGAAGAACCTCGGTGCCTACGACGATGGCCGTAGCCAGCTCATTGGTCAGAAGGACCACCCATTGGGAAATGCTAATGGTATGTACCGTCGTATTCTCTGCCAGACTGACATCGACGCCACCAAGGATCACTACATCCGTTTCCGTGTGGCCAGCGATGGTAAGGGTAATAACAATGAGTTTATGTTCGACTTCTTCGAAATGGTGCCTAAGTCGGTATATGCTGTCGATGGTGAGGGCGCTATGGAGGACGATCTTTAATTGACAATTGATAATTGACAATTGATAATTGATAATTGAAAACTGAAAATTATGATTACCAAGATAAATAAAATATTATGTGGAAGCCTGATGTGCTGCGGTATCGCCGCAGCACTGGCTGGCTGCACCGATACTTGGGACGACCACTACGACAGCCTGGGTGGCGGTGAGAACGGCGTACACGAGGGTACCATCTGGTCTGCTATCAAGAGTAATCCTAACATGAGCAACTTCGCTAAGCTCATCGAGGGATGTGATTATGTGGACCGTCTGAATGGTAGCCAGGTGTTCACTGTGTTTGTACCTACCAACGACGACTTCTCTGCTGCCGAGGCCGACGCGCTGATTGCAGAGTACAAGGCTCAGGCCGAAAAGGTGCTGCCCGAGAACAATACGGTTGTCAAGGAGTTCATTCAGAACCACATGGCGCTCTATAACCACTCGTTCACCAATATGCGCACCGATACCATGGTGCTGATGAACGGTAAGTATGCTATCGTTAATCCTGATACGACTATCAATGGCGTGAAGATGACCAACATCAACCAGCTCTACAGCAATGGTGTGCTCTTCACCATGGATAAGAAACTGGCATTCGAACCGAATGTGTTCGAGGCTTTCCGCAAGGACGCTGACTTCGACAGCATCCGCAGTTTCATGTATAATAGTCATTTCTATTATAAGGTGTTTCTGCCCAGCCAGAGTGTTACCGGTAGTATCGTCAACGGTAAGACGCAGTATCTGGACTCTGTGTTCGCACAGCGCAACGAGCTCTACAGCTATGTGGGCCTGATCAACTCTGAGGATAGTGACTATGTGATGGTGGCTCCTACCAATGCGGTGTGGAAACAGCTCATCGACGAGTATCAGCCTTATTTCGACTATCCTGAGAAACTGCAGGATCGCGACTCAATGGCTTATACCAATGCTCGCCTGGCTATCGTCGAGGGTACTACCTTCAGTCGTACGTTCAACACGGATCAGTCGCTCAACGACTCTGCCATGTCAACCAACTGTACCCGTAGCTACACTTCTCGTAAGTCTATCTGGGGTGGCGTGCCCTTCGAGTACTACCAGTACTATATGCCTAAGGCTGCCAAGGGCGCTCTGAACCAGACGGAGATTATGCACTGCAGTAATGGTGAGGTGCGCAAGGCTACGGAGTGGAACATCGACAAGCGCATGACTTTCCATTCTTTCCGTATGGTTGATAATTATGATCTGAAAGAGGTGAAGAAGGACTATGACAACAGCACCAAGGACTCTATCGATGCTGTGAGCCATGTAATCGACTATGTGACTGCCGACAATAAGCAGTTCTACAACAAGGTGTGGAACAACTCGTTCACGACCTTCGAGTCGCAGGTGGCTACTTCTAACCACTGGATGACTTATACCATTCCTGGTATTCTTTCTAATATTAGTTATGACATCTACTTGGTTTACGTGCCTGCTCTGGCTGCCGATACTACAGCTACCCCTGAGCAGCGTCTGCCAACGAAGTTCAAGGCTAAGCTCATCTCTCCGGGATTGCCTTCAGATGGTTTGGACCTCCAGAACACGGCCGATCCCTACTTCCAGTCAAAGGGTTCTGCCTATCAGCCTGATCCAGATAGCATCTGCTATGTGAAACTGGCTGACGACTTCAAGTTCCCCAAGGCTACCTATGGCGTGGGCGACGAGACCATGAAGACGTATCTGAGAATTGATTCAAGTGTATCAAACAACGAGCTGAGAAAGAAGACGCATACACGTACCATGCGTATCAACTGTATCCTGGTAGTGCCTCACGGCAGCATCGAACTGGTTGACGCTCTGCCTGCAACAGTGGGTACTGGCAACAAGATGACTAAGATTTCTGCATCGGCTCAGGGTCAGCCTGGCGTCCTGTTGTATCCTCACGGACAATACGACGACAGAGACTATAAGGCTTGGTACATGCAACGCTAATGTTCACATGACTAAAATAAAAGAAAGAACGATATGAAACGATATATCTTATTTGGAATGACGCTGCTGATGGCTTTCCCTCTCTGTGCTGTTGCGCAGGACGAAGATACTGAAGAGGAAGAGGAGGTTGTTCAGGTAAAGCGTGTAGTAAGGGTTCAGAAGCACTACGAGACGCGTACCGTCAAGGGTTATGTGTTCGACGCTGCTTCGCAAAAGCCTGTGTCGGGTGCCATCGTCCGCGCAGCCGATATCGATGGTTATAGTGTGCTGACCGACGATGATGGTAGCTACTCTCTGAAGTTGCCTCTCTTCTCTACGTCACTCTATATTTCTTCTCCCGACCACAACCCCGTGAAGATCGGTTTGTCCAAGGACGAGGCTCAGAAGAGCGTGAATCTGTATCCTTCTGCTTTCACTGCCGAGTATGGCGTGCAGACCAACGTACGTGGTGACTACGAGGCTACTGATTTCAAATATTCTCCTGCCATCAATATCAAGGACGAGGTGCAGAAGCAGCTCGGTGGTCAGGTCTACACCATCAACCGCAGCGGTACGCCCGGTATCGGTAGCGTGATGTTCATGCAGGGTCTCAACTCACTGAACGTGAACGCCCAGCCACTCATCGTGATTGATGATGTCATCATCGACCAGCAGTATGGCCGCACCTTGCTGCACGATGGCTTCTATAATGATGTGCTGAACAACATCAACCCTGCTGACATCGAGAAGGTGACGGTCATCCGCAACGGTACCGCGCTCTACGGTTCGAAGGGTGCCAATGGTGTCATCCTGATTCAGACACGCCGCAACAAGTCTATGGCTACCCGTATCACGGCCAACATCTCTGCCGGCGTCACCATGGAGCCCAACTATATCTCGGTGATGAATGCTGACCAGTATCGCAGCTATGCGTCTGAGATGCTGAAATCTACCAATACCACACTGCGCGACTTCAAGTTCTTGAAGTCTGAGTACGATGCTAGGGGTAATAAGTACTATTACTATGATCAGTACCACCAGAACACAGACTGGAAGGATTATGTATATCGTACGGCCATGACGCAGAACTACGGTATCAATGTCGAGGGTGGTGACGATGTGGCTAACTACAACTTGTCTGTGGGCTATACCAACGCGAAGAGCACCATGAAGTATAATGATATGGACCGTCTGAACGTTCGTTTCAACACGGACATCTCGCTGAGCAACAAACTGTCTGTTCGCTTCGATGCTTCTTTTGCTAACCAGACACGCGACATCCGTAATGATGGTGCGCCCGAGGGTTATGACGAGGGTACACCTATCGCTCCTTCTTTCCTGGCTTACGTGAAGAGCCCCTTCATGAGTGCTTACAGCTATGGTCACGACGAGACGGGTGCCGGCCGTTTCTCTAAGGAGCACTACGACATCGACACGGAGTCTTATCTGAGCGAGGCCTTGGCCAACTACAACAACTACAACTGGCAGTTGGGCAACCCCGCAGCTATCAACCAGTATGCTGAGGCTAATACCAAGAACCGTTTCGAGACATCTATGCTGAACCTCACGGTGACACCAAAACTGGAGATTGCACGCGACCTCTTCGTGAGCGAGCACTTCAGCTATAACCTGGTGAACACCAACGAGATGTTCTATATCCCCATCAACGGTACACCTAGCTATTATGTATCTAGTCTGGGTGGCTACCGTCAGAACGAGACACGCTCTCTGGCTTCTAAGCAGAACTCAGTGATGAGTGACACCCGTATCGACTGGAAGAAGCGTTTCGACGCTCACTTCCTCCATATCTTCGGTGGTGCCCGCATCAACTGGGAGAGCTTCACTTCTACTTCTCAGGTGGGTTACAACACTGGTAGTGATAAGACACCGTTCTTGAGCGGTTCTCTGCAGGACAAGGATGTTGTGGGTATCAGTGAGAACTGGAACTCGCTCTCTTGGTATGCACAGGCTGAGTACAACTACAAAGGTCGTTACTATGCACAGGCCAACCTGACCATCGACGGTTCTTCTCGCTTCGGTCAGGAGGGTGGCGACTTCCGCCTCTTCAAGGCTGCATGGGGTGTGTTCCCCAGCTTCCAGGCCGGATGGGTGGTTACCAACGAGCCTTGGATGGCCGACGTGAAGGGTATCGACTACCTGAAGCTCTCTGCCGGTTACGACATCAGCGGTAATGACGATATCGACTACTACGCTGCACGCAGTTATTTCCGTGCTTCTCAGTTCCTCCACACCATCTCTGGTATTGCTTTCGAGGGTATCGGTAACACGAAGATCCAGTGGGAGACCACCCGTCGCCTGAACCTGGGTCTGGAGGGTAGCTTCTTCGATAACCGCCTGAGCTTGGGCTTCAACTACTTCCGTTCTAAGACCGACAACCTGCTCACACTCCAGCAGCTGGGCTACCTCAGTGGTCTGAAGGAGAACTGGTCTAATGGTGGTAAACTGAAGAACGAGGGCTTCGACGTGAGCTTCACGGCTAAGGTGCTCAACCTGAAGAACTGGCAGTGGCAGATTGGTGCCAGCGCTGGTCACTATAAGAACCAGATCACCGAACTGCCTGATGGTAAGCAGTTCATTGACAACGAAATCTACGGTGCTACCGTTCGCACACAGGTGGGTGGCGTAGCCAACGCTTTCTATGGCTACAAGACACTGGGCGTGTTCAGCACCACGGCCGAGGCTCAGGCTGCTTCTGCTGCTGCCGCTGGTGCCGCTACCTATGATCCCAACGGTCTCTATTTCGTTGGCGAGAATGGTGTTGACCATGTGTACTTCGAGGCTGGCGATATGCATTTCGCCGACCTGAACAACGATGGTATGATTACAGAGGCCGACCGCACCTTCATCGGTGATCCTAATCCTGATATCTACGGTAATATCTTCACTTCTCTGTCGTTCAAGCGCTTTAAGTTGGATGTCAACTTCAACTACTCTCTGGGTAACGATATCTACAACTACATGCGCTCACAGCTCGAGGGTGGCTCTCGCTTCATGAACCAGACAACGGCTATGCTTCGTCGCTGGCAGGTGGAGGGACAGCAGACGGATATTCCTCGTATCACTTTCCAGGATCCTATGGACAACGCACGCTTCAGCGACCGTTGGATAGAGGATGGTTCTTACCTGCGCCTGAAGAGTGTCACACTTTCTTACGACCTGCCTGTGAAGTCTGAGTATCTGCAGGGCTTCCAGTTCTGGATCCAGGGCAACAACCTGCTCACCTTCACCAAGTATCTGGGCAGCGATCCTGAGATGACTGCTACGTCAAGTGTCATCGGCCAGGGCTTCGACCTGGGCCGTCTGGGCCAGAGCCGCAGCATCGTGGCTGGTGTGAAGATCAACCTGTAAGTAATTGAGAATTGATAATTGACAATTGATAATTGACAATTGATAATTGACAATTGAAAACTAAAAGATTATGAATATTAAAAATATATATCGTAAAGGGGCTGGATCAATGGTCTGCGGCATCGCCGCAGCCATGATGGCTCTTCCCGTGCTTACTTCGTGTGAGGATTTCTTCACGCAGGAGAGCGATGATGTTCTCTATGCTGACCAGGAGCACCTGAATATTGCTGAGGACTCTATCTATTCTGTCACGGGTATCCTCACAAAGCTGCAGGCGCTGGCCGACCGCACCGTCCTGCTGGGTGAACTGCGTGGCGACTTGGTGGACCTGACCACTGTGGCTAACAATGACCTGCGCGAGATCTATGAGTTCAATGTCAGCGATGATAATAAGTATAATCAGCCTAGCGACTACTATGCTGTCATCAATAACTGTAACTACTTCATCGAACATGTGGATACGGCGCTGCACGACAACCGTGGCGAGATTATCTTCATGAAGGAGTACTGCGCTGTGAAGGCTATCCGTGCCTGGACTTACCTGCAGCTGGTGCTCAACTATGGTGAGGTGCCTTTCTTCGACAAGGCATTGCTCAGTAAGGAGCAGGCCGAGCAGGCGGAGAGTGCCGGTAAGAAGAACATCGAGGAGATTTGTACGTATTTCATCAACGACCTGGCTACACTGCCCGAGCGTTACAACACCGAACTGCCTGGCTATCGTCAGATTCGTGGTTTGGAGTCTAAACTGCTCTACTTCCCCTTGAGCATCGTTCGTGGCGACCTCTACCTGTGGCGTGCCACGATGACGGGTAGCGTGGAGGACTATAAGAATGCTGCACGCAATTACTATAAGTATATCAGCGAGCGCAATGGTGCTTTCTCTGCTTATCCTATGACGGAGAATCGTGTCTGCTGGACACCTGGTCAGACCAACTGGAGCAGCCGTACTATTTACTCAGATGTGGCTTCTTTCTCTGAATCGGTGAATGCCAATGCTGAGTTGATCTCGCTGATTGCGGGCGACTCTATCCGTGCTGAGGGTAACTACAGCGAACTGCGTAACATCTTCACGTCTACTAAACTGAATGACTATAAGGTGAGCGTAACGCCTTCTCAGCGTCTGTTCGATATCTCTGAGGCTCAGAACAACTGTGTGCTGGCTGCCAATGGCCTGAGTGTTTACTACGCTCCTAAGGGTCTGAATGAACACAGGTCTGGCGACCTGCGTCTGTCATGGTATTACGATCAGTCTTATACCATCGATGCTGTTTCCAACAAGCGTATCGATACGCAGGACATCTCTAAGTACAACTCTCGTAACGTGCATATCTACCGTCGTACCATGGTGTATATGCGCTTGGCTGAGGCCCTCAATGGTGCCGGCTATCCCCGCATGGCGTTCCAGATTCTGGCCCAGGGTCTGAGCAACGAGGCTATCGAGGAGAATGTGATGTCTCGCTACTTCAACTACGATGCTGAGAACGACACCATCGTGATGTCTCAGAAGGACTCACTCTTCCTGGCTGAGTTCAACTTCGACAACAACCTCTATGGCGTTTGCGACAACCTGGATCTGGCCAAGACATCTGCTGCTGGTCACAACCAGATTGGTATCCACATGCGTGGTTCAGGTTACACACCTATGGACACTACTTATGTGCTGCCTCACGACACCATCGAGACCGACCCTGTGAAGCGTGCACAGCTCATCAAGGAGCAGCAGGCTGCCGTTGATACACTCCTGCTCACAGAGTCTGCGCTGGAGTTTGCGTTCGAGGGTACCCGCTACTATGACATCATGCGCTTCGCTAAGCGTCAGGCCAACCCTGCCGCTGCCATGAAGCAGATCATCGAGGCCCGTCGCGGTACAAAGGGCACCACGTCTGTGCCTCTCACCGACGAGAGCTCTTGGTTCCTGAAGTGGAACGGCAAGCTCGGTGTCTTCAAGAACTAAGCATAGCTGAGAAAAAAGGAGTAAAGGACTGAGACCGTAGTCTATCTACGCGTCTCATCCTCTACTCCTTTTTTCGTTTCAAGTTCTTGGTTTCAGGTTTCAAGTTTCAAGTTTCAAGTTTAATGTTTAATCTTTAATCTTTAATGTTTAATGTTTAATCTTTAATGTTTAATCTTTAATGTTTAATCTTTAATGTTTAATCTTTAATCTATCGTCTTAACTCCTTTAACTCCTTAACTCCTTAACTCCTAACATAATGAAACTCTCTTCCTTCTTCCTTCTTACATCTTCCCTCATACTTCTCTCCTGCACCTCCACCCCTCAGGCCGACCTGCTCACCCTTTCCATCGACAACTACAAGCCCGTCGACGAGTTTGTAGATGCCTATGAGGCTATCAGCAGTCAGCCCGGACTGCAGCAGGGTAGGGACTACGACCTGGAGAAGACGGTGCGGGTGCTCAATGCGCTGGAGCTGGCGCAGGTGCGCTCCGAGAGTTTCGACGAGTTCCTCGACTATATGGCGCGTCAGGATTATACGGGCGTGGCGCCCGATGTGCTGGAGGCGAAACGCAAGCTGTTCCCTGTCCTGGAGTATACGTATAAGTTGCGCGAGCAGGACGAGCAGCTCTCTGATGCGTGGATGCTGATGCGCGGTGCCGCCAGGGGCGGGGAGACGCTCGTCCGTAATACGTCTGCCAGCACGCTCCTCCGTGCCGCCCTTGGCGATATGTTCGCCGTCCTGGGCATCGTCAATGGCGAGGATGCCGAGCGCTCCACCAACGAGGCTTTCGCCCAGTACGAGAAGGATAAGAAACTGAAGTCCCAGCTCCGTGACGACCTCCAGAAACTCCGCGCCTCCTACCGCCAGTACCTGGAGGACTATACGCCTATCTACAAGAAATACATGCAGGAGTACGATGCCCTCTGCATCGAGAAGGACAAGGCCTACCTCGACCTCTATGCCGGTCGCACCGACGAGGCCCTCTCCCACACCCAATCCATCCTCCAGCAATACCCCGACAACCCCGAGGCCATGCTCCTCCACGCCATGGCGCTGATCATCAGCGCCAAAGGCGAGGCTCAAATCTCAAACCTCAAACCTCAAATCTCAAAGGAAGAAAATGACTCTTCCCTCTTCCCTCTTCCATCTGACATCAGCCATCAGCCCTCAGCCCTCTTCCGTGATTCCGTAATTCCGGATTCCGTGATTCCTCAGCAATTGTCAATTGTCAATTATCAATTATCAATTGCTTCGCAGCTCCTCGCGCGTTACGCGACTCGCTACCCCTCCCGCACGGCTCCTGCCTTGGTCCTCGAGGGCCTCTTGCAACAGCAGCTGGGGAATGAGCAGGCGGCGATGAGCCGTTTCCATCAGGCCAGTGTGGAGTATCCGCGCCAGGCGGCACAGCTCACGGATATGCTCGACAGCTACAATAGGCGTAACTACCTCACGCGGACGCCCGAGGGACAGTACCTGCGGCGTCTCTATGCCTCTACCATGGAGGGCTATGGCCTCTTCTCGCCTAATCTCCTGAAGGCGAAATATTATGCCGACCAGGGGAAGATGGAACAGAGCCGTGAGGAGATCTATAACCATTTCTTCCGTCGTGGCAACCAGGGCATCTACGACGAACTGCTGTCGGATATGCAGTTCTGTGAGGAGCATCTCTACGGGGCTTTCAAGGGCTTACTCCTGGAGTCGTCGTATGTCGATGTGAGCATCGAACCGGAGTCGGAGTGGCTCTTCTGGGATAGTGATGATGTGATGCGGGTGACAATCAACAACCGGTCTGACCTCGACCTGGAGAATGTGCGGGTCTTCCTCTGCATCCACTACACGGATATGTATAAGGATGAGTACGATGTCATCAAGGTGCCGCATACGGCGAATGTCATCGCCAAGCATACCACGGCCGACCTCGACACGGTCACCCTGCGCTACCCGGGCAAGACGTACAAGGATATCACGCGTATCCGTGCTATCGCCATGACCGACGACCGCATCTGTTGGGTGGATGATGTCAACTATAAGCAGTCGCATGCGCTCAGCTTCCTGCGTGGCGGACAGCGCGATGCCAGCACCCTGCAGGCGCAGGCCCGCGAGGAGTACCTGCGTACCTACTCCCTGGAGCCGCAGAAGTTGCGTCGCACCCTCCAGGAGGGCATCACCGTCCTGCCTCCCGAGGAGGACCCCACGGCCGACCGCTCGTGGTGGGACACCTTCCTCTCCTGGTTCTCCAGTCCTGACAACGACCTGCAGCTGGAGCTCCCCCGTGTCCTCGCCATGACCGACCCCGTCTTCTCCCTTCACCCCCTTGACAGCGATGAGGCTATCACGCCCGAGGATAACTACCTCTCCGGCACCGTCATCCGCCTCCGCTTCCCCTATGTCCCCGCCTACGGCGACCATCTCCCCCTGTATATCTACACGGAGTCTGCCACCTTCCAAGTCGATATCCTCTACCGCGGCAAGGACTCCCAAGTCCTCTCCGTCACCATCCTCTAATCTCACACAGACAGATATTTTAAAGGTCACACAGAAATCACGGAAGGTTTAGCTCGACGGCCCGAAGGGGAAAGTCAAATCACAGAAAGGAGAATCGCCAGCGATTCTTTATTTGAGGTCGCTTCGCTCAAAATTATAAAAAAATTAATTTCTAAAATTATAAAGACCTAAAGGTCTAGAAATAAAGGAGTGCGCTAACGAGGCAGAAATCGAACAAAATCGAAACAAATCGAGCAAATTTTTATTTTGAACATTAATTATCATGTAATTTAACCATTAATTGTCATTAATTGCTTCGCAGAATATTTACGACCAACTCAATTGCTTTGAAAAAAATAATTAATGAAAAATTAATGTTCCAATTAATGGTAATTATATGTTGAAAAAGAAAAAGCATTGATGTTAGGGGGGTAGGGTGTCTTGGGCAAGGTATATATGTTTTCTTGTTTTTTTCAAAAATTATTTGTTCGATTTTGAATAGATTTTGTTAGATTTCTGCCCCAAAGGGGCACTCATAAAAACATAAAGAATCGCTGGCGATTCTACTTTCCGTGATTTCAGTGATTTCTGTGTGACAAAGAAAAGAAAAAAGCCCGGCGTTGGCCGGGCTGTATAGAGAGATTTTGTATGCAAGATGCGGGTTAGAGGGTGTACTCCAGCATGATGAAGGTGTAGGGAGCCACGTCGAGGGTGAATTTCTTCTGAGCCTTGATAGTCTCCTTCTGAGGCGCGATAGGCTGCTTGTCGTAGTTGTTCTCATCATTGGCAGCACCAGTGAGGACAGTCTTCACGGCCGTCTTCTTGATACCGAAGCGACTCAGGTTGATGTTAGCCTTCTTCACCTCGTCAGAGGCGTTACAGATCTTCACGTAGAGCTTACGCGTCTTCACATTGAGGATGACAGACTGACCATAGTGCACATTCTCCTGAGGCTGGATGACATCAGCGGCATCGCCCTCGAACTTCACACAGTCGCCATAGTAGTACTGACCGCTTGACTGACCGAAGAGCTGCTGCACATAATAGCTGCAGGTGAGGTAAGCACGCTCGTTATCGAAATAGATCATGTCGGGGTTCCAGTTGGTATTGTCCTTACGGGCGAAGAGCGGAGCATAAGAGGTCATAGACACGATATCACCATTACGCTCTACATGGAGCAGGTACAGGCCCTCGGCCAGGGCGTCGATGAGCTTCTTGTCCTTGGCAGCATACTCACCCAGATAGACCTTCGTCTTGCGGTCGCGGGGGTAGTTGTCGTACTGACGCTTGTTCAGGAAGTAGCTGTTGGGCTCGTAGTAGTGCTCGTCGATGATAGGCATGCCCAGCTCGTTGGCCAGTTTCCAGCCGTTCTCGAGGTCGGCATTACCGGGGTGAGAACCAGGACCGGCGGTACCCACGATGATAATCTCGGGGTGGGCCTTGGTGACGCGCTCATAGATATACTTGAAACGCTCTGCAAACTCAGGAGAGATCTTCTCCTCGTTGCCCAGACCCAGATATTTCAGGTTGAAGGGTTTGGGATGACCGGCATCAGCACGCATCTTGGCCCATTTATTCGTGGCAGGGTCGCCATTAGCCCACTCGATGAGGTCGATAGCCTCGGCCACCCACTCGTCCATCTCGCTCATAGGAACGACATCCTGTGCCTGTGTGGGGTACATGTTCCATCCACCATTGGCACCCTGACAGCTGACACCGCAAGGGAGGATAGGCAGAGGTTCCATGCCGAGGTCCTCACAGAACTGGAAATACTCGAAATAACCGAGACCCATGCTCTGATGATAACCCCAGGTATTCTTCAGGCCCTTACGCTGCTCCTTAGGACCGATGGTGGTCTTCCAGCGGTAGGTATCCCAGAAACCGTCGCCACCGCCATGGACGACACAGCCGCCGGGGAAACGCATGAACTTAGGCTGCAGGTCAGCCAGTGCCTGGGCGAGGTCTTTTCTGAGACCATGACCCTTATAGGTATCCTGAGGCATCAGTGACACCTGGTCGATATCGAGGTCGCCCAGTGTGAGCACCAGGATCTGCAGAGAAGCATTCTTACAGTCGGCCTCGGGCACGAGGACAGCCTCGCACTTCTGCCATGACTTAGAGTCGATCTCGAGGTGTGCCTCTGCCAGGAGCTTGGGGTCTTTGCCCCAGCCCTGAGGCTCGACCAATGCGATGCGAACTTCGAAGGCTGATGGCTGATGACTGATGGCTGATGGGATACGGAAGAAAGCAGAGAAGTCATATTTCTCGCCAGCCTTCACGCTGATACCGTTGAAACCGGTGTTTTCTATACCGAAGCCTTTCCAGCCTTTATAGTCATAATACTCCTTGACACGCTCTGTGTGCAGACGCATATACGTGGGGTTGTTCGGGTGGATAGGGTTATCCATACGTACCTGGAGGGTACCCAGTGAGTGGCCCGGACGAATCTGTTTCCATGCGGTGCCTGCGCCCCAGCCGTCACGCTCTCCGGGGTTGAACTCGAAAGAGCCGTTCTGGAGGAGTTCGGCGTAGAGGCCGCCATCGGCAGCGCTACTGATATCCTCGAAGAAGATACCGATCAATTCGTCACTGATTGCCTTTCCGCCAGCAGGGGCTTTCATTGATTTCTGGGCTTGCATACCCAGTGTTGCTGCCATCATTGCAGTGCCAAGAAATAATACTTTCTTCATTATTTGTAATCGTTAAAGGTTTTTATGTTTGGTGCAAAGGTAATAATTACACTTGAAAATACAAAGAAAATTATGTTTTATTCACACAGAGGGAGAGGCACGGTAATTGATATTTTGGGAAAACAGGAATAACCTTAATGGCTTTATTTATGAACATTAATTACCATTAATTGGAACATTAATTTTTCATTAATTATTTTTCTTGAACAAAGAAGCAAGAGATGACGATTAACATCAATGGCTTTTTTTATGAACATTAATTACCATTAATTGGAACATTAATTTTTCATTAATTATTATTTTTCTGTACTAGGCAAATGGGATGATTGAATTATTCTGCGAAGCAATTAATGACAATTAATGGTTTAATTAATGGAAATTATATGTTAAAAATATCAATAATAATTAGACGTTAATTATTCGTCATCATATCCTAATAGGAATGAATAATCTGCGCCAAAAATTGGCTCCATTTTGCGATCTACGATGATACATTCATTAGTATCCTCATCATAAGCCCATCTCTCCCCTATCAGGCTCTCTTCTCCGAAATTAATTAAAAGACCTAATGGTTTACGTGTTAGGCGCAGATAGTTGCAAAGCTGAGCTCTATGAACAGGAGTAATACTAGTGACAGATTTCAATTCAATAATGATATCGCCTACAACAATATCCATCTTATACTTCTTATCAAGTAGACGTTTCTTATAATAAATATCTATTTCCTTTTCCCGTTCATTTTCAATACCACGGTCTTGCAGTTCGATGTGCAAAGCCTCTTGATAGACTGGTTCTAAAAGACCCCAACTTAGTTCTGAATGCACCGTCATAGCGGCGCCAATGATTTTATATACCTGATCTGAATACTTGGATATGTTAAGCATGATTAGTGACTATTTTGTATTTCAACGCTAATAAAGGTGATTTATTTTTTATGGAGTTGAAAAATTTTGGAGTATAACATAAATTACCCCTACTTTTACTGGGAAGCCTCTGATGAGAATTACATGTATATTGTTTTTTTCATGAACATTAATTGCCATTAATTGGAACATTAATTTTTCATTAATTATTATTGGCATAGTACTACTGGACACACAGGAAAAATCTACTGCGAAGCAATTAATGATAATTAATGGGATAATTAATGATAATTATATGTTTAAAACATCAATGATTTTTTTCGTTGACATTAATTGCCATTAATTGGAACATTCGCTCGGCTCTGCCGCTTTTACCAAGGCCTTAGCCGACTAAAAGAATTTTTCATTAATTATTTTTTTCTGTACTAGGCAAATGGGATGATTGAATTATTCTGCGCAGCAATTAATGACAATTAATGGTTAAATTACATGATAATTAATGTTTAAAATATACTGGCATCAACGTTTTAAATGCTTTCCGTGCTTTCTGTGTGACCCCTCCCCAGCTCACGCTTTAGCGCGAGCCAATTAATGACCAATTAATGTTCCAATTAATGGTAATTAATGTTCATAATAAATTTCCTTTTTTGTTCTCGTCATCGTTATGGTATCGCTATTCTATCCCGGTTTTTACTGTTTTTTTCCAAATCATCCAAAATCTGTGCCATCCGTGCCATCTGTGCGACCTAAAATTTTTTCCGTGTGCGCACCCATTTCACCGACCCATTCCCCCTTTTCATCCGTTAAATCCGTTTAATCCGTGGTCAAACCAATAAAAACTTCCAATTTCTTTCCGGTTTCAGTTTAATTTCGTACCTTTGCACCGATATACACGTCTCTGTTTGCCAAAATGAACAGTTTTGTGTCGTATCAAGACAGGTGACTCTGCCGCCGTTCTGAAGGTCTTGTTTATCATGACTGACAAGGGAAAACGCAAAGGCATGACGAACCAACGGGATGGGGCCCTGTGCACCCATAAAAGTAGAAATTGTCCAAACAGCCCACTGTGTGGACCAAACGTAACTCGTATCTAATGGAACGTAGCGACATAACTGCAACAGACAACAAGGAAAAACGATGGTGCATCCTCCGTCATCCGGATGCAGACCTCATTGGTGAGATTCTCAGTGGCAAGCGAAAAGTCTTCGATGCCTCTGGGGAAGTCTCGTATTCATATAATTTCTTCATCCCTTTCCAGGATTTGAAGCTCAGGCGCCGCAAGGCGCAGGAGTCCCCTGATGACGACTTCAAGGACTATGATGCCATGCTCGATGAGCGTGCGCTGCGCAGCGACCTGCACCATTTCATCTTTATCCATGAGTCGAAGGATAACGTGAAGAAACTCCTCAATGCCTCATGGAACAAAGCCCTCAGCCACCGCCTCTATGCCTATCGTGATGAGCATGGAGACCCGGTGGAGGTCAGCAATGCTGAGGTAGAGCGTTTCAAGACCGTCATCAAACGTTATGACTTCCAGATTGTCAATGGCGAGCCCACTGACGAAGTCCGTGAGGGCGACCGTGTCACCGTTGTCAGTGGTCCCATGGCTGGCAGCGATGGTATCATCAAGGAGATCCGTGAGCGTGAGGGCCAGATCCTCCTTACTATCACCTTCGCCATGTTCCAGGACAAAATGCATGTTGCCGTCCCCGGTATCCATGTCTCCGATGTCCGCCTGAAGTCTGCTGAGGCCCAGCAGCTCATCCAGGACCCTGTCATCAGTCATTTCGAGGACCAGCTCATCGAGCTCCTCTGCCATCTCCATGGCAAGAAAGGCTCCCACGAGCTCAACAAGGAAGACCAGCGCCAGCTCCGCTTCCTCTACCAGTACACCACCATCCAGTTCGACGACCCCGCCAACCGCACCAAGTTTGCCGCCCTGATGCTCATCTGCGCCTACCTCATGAACGACAAGCCCGAGGTGGCCCGCCGCCAGCAGGAGGTGGAACGATGTCTGATGTCTGAAGGCGGATGTCTGAAGTCTGACTCCATGGTTCAAGGTGATGATTCATTAACCATGACCCATTCACCATTAACCATGAACCCTCTTCCCTCAGCCCTCGTCTGCTATCTTGCGTTGTCTCTCTTCATCGTTACACATGATCCCAAACTTCGCAAAGAGGTCAAGGCCTGGCGCCAGTCGCACCCCGACTGTCCCCTTGTCATCCGCCGCTTCCTCTCCATCGCCAAGCAAATACGCTGCTAGATTCATCTCACGCAGAGGAATATTTTTGGTCGCACAGATTACTCAGATTCCACAGATTTTAGTATCGCCAGCGATTCTTTTTCCGTGCACTCCGTTAACGTTAAGGCTGAAGTGGAAATATTTTTTAGGCTTGCAAAGCCGTTGTTTTTTCTTTCTGATGTTTGTAATAACGTCAGTTATCGTGATAAGTGGTATGGGCATGGCGAAAAAGCTTGCTTTTAAAGACACGCCCACACCAGTTAGCACAGGAGCTCTGCAGAAGCTTCAAACATCTGAAAGTGTTTTTACTGTTTTTGTTAAATTTGAATAGATTTTGTTGGATTTCTTGCGTCCCTTCGGTAGCAAGCGAGCAGAGCTCGAGCGCTGCCTCGCAAGAGGCACTCCTTCAATTTCTAGGACCTTTAGGTCCCTCAAATTTTCGAATTTAATTTTCTTCAAATTTTGAGCTTCGCGACCCCCTCTCACGCTTTAGCGCGAGCCTATCCGTTCTATCCGAAAAATCCGTGTTCACTTAAAATTTCAGTGGATTCTGTGTCTTCCGTGCATTCCGTGTTCGTCTTCAGCCATCATCCTTCATCCTTAAGCCCTCAGCCGTCAGCCATCATCCCTTCACGCGACACTCACCTGTCTAATTATATCTTAAAAACTTCATTCGATTCAAATTATTATATTAAATGAAAGGAATACAAAATACAATTACAGGTAATTTTAGCTCAATTATCAGTACCAACAGACGTTTCATTGTTCCTAAATTCCAGAGAGACTATTCTTGGAATAACGAACAATGGGATGATTTGTGGCAGGATATTGAGACGATGATAGAAGAGCATGATGAGCACTATATGGGCTACCTTGTTCTTCAGACCCAAGATGACAAGTTGTTTTATATCATAGATGGACAACAGCGTTTCACGACAGTCCTTCTTCTTATTTATGCTGCAATCAAGTGTATAGAGACTCAGATTGCGCAGGGAATAGATGTTGAAGACAACAAACGTAGAAGTGAGTCCTTGAAATCCTTGTATATAGGAAAAGAGGATCCTGTTACACTAGATTACGACAACCTGCTGACACTGAACAGAAATAATAATTCCTATTTCTGCGATTATATTCTCAAGTTGGGTGATTTAAAAGCTCGTAATCTCACAGCGACGGAAAAACTGATGCGTAGCTGTTTTGAATATTACGAGCAAAAGCTTATAGGGAAGTTTAGTAGCGGAAAAGAATATGCATCTTTCATCCAGACGATAGCTGATGGTTTACATTTTACACAGATTGTTGTTAATGATGAAATGAATGCTTTCCGTGTTTTCGAGACTCTGAATGCACGAGGCGTGCAGTTGTCATCAGCAGACCTGTTAAAGAATTATTTGTTCTCCAAGGTAGATAGCGATACCACCCATAGCAGTCGAATTGACACATTGGAGCGTAAGTGGAGCATACTCACTGATAATATCAAGGCAGAGAAACTCCCAGAATTTCTCCGATATTATTGGAATATGCAGCACAAAACCATCCGTGCTAATGCCGTATATAAGACCATTCGTCAGGAAATCAAAGAGGATAAGCAAGTCTTTGTATTGCTGGATGATTTGATTGCCTATAGTGATATCTATATGGCTTTAACTGACGAGAATGACGAAATGTGGACAGATGCAGAGGTCAAGGAAAATATCGGTTTACTGAACCTCTTCCGTTTAAAGCAGCCATTCTCGCTACTTATGGCAGCCAAGAAAAACTTAGCTGACAATGAATTCAAACGAGTTCTGAAGACGGTTATAATGATGTGTTTCCGCTATAATGTAATATGTGATCGTAACCCGAATGACCAGGAAACACCGTTTAATGCCCTTGCTCAGTCCATCAGTATAGAGAAAGTTGTGGATTTAAAGAAACTCTCATCAATCATGGTTGATGATGCCGAGTTCAAGAGCGCATTCAAGGAAAAATCTTTCCCGTACAATTCACGGAATGCAAAAGTGGTGAAGTATATCCTCGGGAAGATTGAGCGTTTCAAGGGCTCTACACAATCCGTACATTATAATGATGACAATGTGTCGATAGAGCATATTTATCCTCAGAATCCCACAGACGAATGGGAACTTGATGAGACAAAGATGCAGCGTTTTATTTTCCGACTCGGTAATATCTGTCTATTAGAGAAGAATCTGAATAGAGATATACAAAATGTAGGTTTTGAGACGAAATTGCCTGTTTATCAGAAGTCATCATACTATTATGCAAAGAAAATCGCCAACGATTATACAGAATGGAATGACAGTTCTATTATAAAACTTCAGACAGAAATGGCTAACTCCGCCGTCTCAATCTGGAAAGTCTCAGTATAGGTTGATTAAGGATTATTTTCTATCCGATTTGATTGATTTCTTCGACGAGCGAAGCGAGTAGAACTCGATTACTCACCTTCAGGTGACTCTACTCATCAGAATCGTCTACGATTCTCCTTTCTGTGCTTTCCGTGCTTTCTGTGTGCCCCCTCCCGCTCACGCTTTAGCGCGAGGCTATCCGTTACATCCGTACCATCAGTGTTCACCTTCAGCCATCAGACTTCATTCATCATCCATCTTACCGATGAATGTCGAGGCGGATTTCATCAAGGAGGCATTGGATGCTGGGCTATATAAGCATACAACAAGAATCACATCATCCATCCTACTTCAAACATCAGACATCGTTCACAGGACTATGGCTATCCTTCATACATAAACAGATAAATAAGAAGTTGATGAACACTAAATACAAACAACTCGAAGAAGCCTTGCTAAAAGAGGCTGATTTGCTGATAGAAAAAGCAAAGAGTCAAGGAGAGAAAGCCCTCTACAATCTTTTCAAGTCTGCTATTCTGAAGAAATATAAGGATCAGTATGACGTCGATATTCAGCAAGGCGAAGTAGAGAAGGACACTGTTGACAAGAGCATAGATTTCCTCTTCGAAAACGCATGTGTCAGTTTCAGAACGCTTCCCAATATAAAGGATTCCGATAAAGAAGATGTGATAAGGCAAGCACAGGCCGCTTTACCCTCTTGGAAGGCAATGGTAATACAGAATCTAACTAATAAAGGAATAAAGGTGGTTTAACCAATTCCTCGACCGCTCGAGCTTTGCTCGCTTGCTACCAACGGGACGCAAGAACCTCGAACATCATCAGGCACCGGTATATACCATGTGATGCTTCGTGGCATCAATCGCCAAGACATCTTTGAAGAACAGTCGGATTATCAGCAGTTTCTTATTCGTCTTCAGAACCTTGTAGATCCGATAGATGACAATGGCGAACATATCCCGTCTTACTTCCATGGAGACTGCTTCTTGTCGAATTAAAGAAAGGTGCGTTCAAGATAACAAGAAAAGAAAGAGACCAAGCTGTTGGTTATATTGAGGATTTGGCAAAATCTACGATATTTGGAGGGGCTTGTCGAGTGACAGGGTTCGTTGTGGGTGATAATGTCTCTAATAACATTTCTAATAGTTCAGATGTTAAAGATAACGATTCGTTATTAGGAACACTGCATGTAACCTCCTACTCGCAACTGGTTGATACCGCCGAAAGGCGCATGTTTGGGCTCCGTAAAGTCCTTGCAGATAGGTATGACGATGTACCAGGTATGGATTTGTATAACCAAACAAGACTGACAATTTAATTGAAAATATATTAAGACAATAAATCGAACTTAAAAGATTGCAAAAAGAATTTGTAGTAAAAAACTTGCACAATCTCAAGAATAGTTATATATTTGCAGCACAGAATTGTAGTATAAAAAAATGCGAGTATGAGAATACAGATAAAGAATTTAGGAAATGTCGAATTTGGTGATTTAGATATTTCTAAGCGATTGACTGTTTTCTGTGGACCCAATAATACGGGTAAGACGTATGTTTCATACGTTATATATTCATTATTGAAGCCTCAATATTATTATGATAATACGAATGTTCCAAATCTTTCAGGAGTATTTTTAGAGGACAACGTAACTGTAGAATTACAAACAAAAAATTTGCTTTCTTTCCGAAAAAGCAAATTGCAAAACGTTCGCTCTAATTTGGAAAGTCTATTTGGTATTTCAGATAGTGATAAGCTCTCCTTATTTAAGGATTTAAACCTTCAGTACTGTTTGTCTGATGATGATTTCTTGAAGAAAGTATCAAATCTTGAACTTAAATTTCCGGTTCAGTGGAATGGGCTTACTTTTCTTGTCCAAAAAGAAAAGGGCAAATTAAGCGTTAGGATAAGTAAACCAGAAGGGGTTTCTGTTATTTCAGAGGATTCATATTTTTTTTCCTGGCAGATAATGACCTCTATCTATGAGATGCTTGTGAATTATCCTTTTTCTAAGTCTTGTATATTCCCTGTAGAACGTAATTCTATTTACACTTTTAATAAGGAACTCTCAATTCAGCGTAATGAGCTGATAGAACAGATGCAAGCATTGAAGGACAATAAGCGAATAGGCTTTGATTCTGTTGATCGTCTATTGGGTCGTAGTACTCGTTATCCACTTGCTATCCGTGATTGCTTGTCTGTTGCTAATGACCTCAACAATTATAAAAAGCAGAAAAGTGAATATATGTCTTTTGCTGAGATATTAGAGCGTAAGCTATTGGGCGGAAAAATCTCAGTAACAAAGGAGGGAGAGGTGGAATTCGTACCTAAGAAGGGACAACGTTTACCTATTCATCTATCTGCATCAATAGTTAAAACGTTATCAAGTTTGACTTTTTATCTGAAGCATCTTGCCGTACGTGGTGACTTGATAATAATTGACGAACCAGAGATGAATTTACATCCCGATGCTCAGGTTATGCTTGCTCGTATTTTTGGGCAAATGGTCAATAATGGCCTGAATATATTGATTAGTACTCATAGCGACTACATAATCCGGGAATTAAATAATATGATTTCATTGGGATCAATTAGCGATCGTCAGGATTTAATGACGGAACTTAATTATTCTGAAGATGAAGTGTTGTCTGCTTCTGATGTTTCTGTCTATTTATTCAAACCCAAGAGAGCAAACTCAAAGATGGTCAAATTGGAGCGAGTAGAAGTAAAGGATGATGGTTTTTCTATGGAAACCATTGACGAGGTAATATATACGTTGAATGTAAATTCGGATCGTATCAATTACAAACTGCGCTACGATGAGTAAAACGATAGATACTTTAAAAAGAATTTTTAGTGACAGCTTTATTGAAGCATCACATGATAACATAAGTGAACCGAAGGAAGATATGGTTCGTAAGATATGTAAGGGAGGAATAGCGGATGAAGATATCCTTATCTGTCGTTTGGATCAAGAGGGTGGCTCTAATTATGCTGACCCATTTCCTTATATTAAAGGTGATTCTGTAAACCATGGACTTCGAGGAATGAAACGTGTTAGTGATTATGTAATGTTTGTGGATAAGGATGGTGTGTTATTCGTCTTGATATTTGAACTAAAGAAAGGAAAAGAGTCTCCAAAGGAGCAGCTTGATGTAACAGAGCCTTTAATTGATTTTATCTTTAATCGAGCCAAAATCCTCAAACACTTTGGCGAAATAAAGTATGAGGTTCGCAAGATTGGAATCACTGAAGAGGTTGGTAAGCGAAGTACTTCCGAGAGAGGAGAAATAATATATGATAATAGATTTGTCAGGCTTTATAGAGGTAAGTATATTTACCTGCGGAAACTATTGCATTAATTTAATCAATGCCCCGACTGATTGACTTTACGACGCTTGCTACCGTAGGGACACAAGAAGTTAAGGTGCCTCCGAAAGGCGACCTCGTCATAAGGCTCAAATGATTTCTAGTCTTAGACTGTAAGATTTTGAATCAGATTTTGAAAGATTTCTGCCTCGCATGAGGCACTCCTACATTTCTGGACCTTCAGGTCTTAACAATTTTCAAAATTAATTTTTTGGGGAATTTTGAGCGGAGCGACCTCTCTCACGCTTTAGCGCGAGTCCATCTGTGATATCCGTGCTATCTGTGTGACAATATTTCTGGACCTTTAGGTCCCCCGATTTTAAAATTAGATTTTATAATACGATTATGACACAACTTTCAGATAAAGAACATAACGTGCAGATGGAGCTCGATGACCAGGAAACGATGACTATCGATGAAGCCCGCGAGATGACATTGGCGGCAGTAAGAGAGGAGTATGCGAAGTTATGAAGCATGTTATTAGGAAACGTTGCGCACAGAAGATAACAACCTTCTATCGCAATGTGTCCAAGAAATATAAGTGAAGCATAATGCCCCGTCAGGCGCGAACTTTGTGGGTAAGCGAGAGGAGAGGGAACTTGCTCGCTTTGCCGAGCATGAGGAAAGTCAACATAGTTAATTATCAAGGCTTACGGGTATCAGTTACGGTGTTATACAACGAATAAATAGTAAAATGAAAGTGGGTCAGTTGAAGGTTTAGCTCGACGACCGAATGGGTAAGTCAACCGTCCCCCCGACCCTTTATTAATTACATTGAATAACATGAAGAAAATAGATATCGCAGCCATCCTCTCTCCGGATTTAAGGTCTAGGATGCGTGCACAGGATTTAAAATTATTGATTGAAAATAGTGGTGTAGATGCTGTGGAAATGGATTTCAAAGACGTAAAGTTCGCCACGCGAAGTTTCATTGATGAGTTTTACAATCTCTTTCTAAAAAACGTTAAGGCTAATACTTTCCGTGTAGAGCTTACTAATGTCCCTGCTGACATCAATGCCATGTTGGAATCAGTGAGTCGCACTCAGGTACGAGCAAAAGTTATCCCTTCAGAGTCTCAAGAGGTCTCATTCAATAACGTAAAGGAGTTTTTGAATTACTTCAGCACATTGGCACTGTAAGTCTCGATGGTTAAGTGACGGAGGCATTAGGATGGAATTGTAGAAAAATATTCTGTTTGATTTGAATTGATTTTGCTCGATTTCTTCGACGAGCGAAGCGAGTAGAACTCGATATCTCGCCTTTAGGCGCCTCACTCACGCTTTAGCGCGAGCCTATCCGTGTCATTCGTGAAATCCGTGTTCGAAAAAGAAATTCTCTAATTGACTTCCCCTTTGGCCGTCGAGCTAAACCTTCACGAATTATTGAAATTTTATCAAGCATCTACATCGGTAAATCCCGGCCGGATTAACCGAATATAAATAAAGAATACAATCAAGAACGGGACCCCACCTTTCGATGAAGCCCCGTCCATGGAGTTGAATTACTAATATCCCGTTATATCATATCGCTCAGTTCCCTGCGCAACTGGTTCATGTCCTTACGGACTCTGATGTGATACCTGTCATACTCGCTCTTGGCGAGGATAGTGACCTCAGGATAGTACTGGTGCAGTTCGTTAAGCAGAGCAAGCAGCAGCGGCCTCAGTCTAGGATCAGATAACTTACCATTATACTTGACCCCGATGGAGCAGGCGTTAAGTCTTTCGACTTCCTGCGGTTTCAGGTTTCTGGTTTCAAGTTCCAAGTGACTAGGATTGCTGACATCGATAGGGTTGAGCATTTCACCCTGACTGTTGATAACATAGTGGTATCCGAGATTATCAATACGGATATTAGAAGACTTGCCACGAGATGCCTCAGACATTGAGTCATTGATGATGATGTATTTGATGTGACGCATGGAAGAAAAATTTTTAGTATAAAAATTGTTTCGAGTTTCATAGCGGCTGCGCCGCGTTTCAAGTTTCATAGGGCTTTCGCCCGTTTCAAGGCAGCGGGGCTGCTGGTTTCAAGGCAGTAGAACTGCAAGTTTCAAGCTTCAAGTTTCATAGGCCTTGCGGCCGTTTCAAGAATTAGGCTGAAACCAGCAACATGCCGACAGGCTCTGGAACCTGAAACATGACACCTGAAACCAGTAAAATGCCGACAGGCTCTGGAACCTGAAACCTGACACCTGAAACCAGTAACCTGCCGTTAGGCTCTGGAACCTGAAACCTGACACCTGAAACCAGTAAAATGCCGTTAGGCTTTGAAACCTGAAACTTGACACCTGAAACCAGTAAAATGCCGTCAGGCTCTGGAACCTGAAACTTGAAACCTGAAACGGGCCCCCGGCCCTATCGTATTCCCATGCAGCTGGTTGCACCCAGTGCGGTGAGGATGGCGGTGAGGATGCTGATGAGGGTCTGGATGATGAACTTCCAGATGGCCTGCTTGGAGTTACCTGCTGGCTCTTCACTTGGGATTACGGGCTCCACTTCAGGAACCACCACATTGTTAGTTGACACGGCCTTCTTTACGGCCTTCTTGAATACCTTTACAAAGATTTTTTGAAATAACTTATTCATATAAAATTTTAATTAGTAAATAAAAATTTGTTTCAAGTTTCATAGGGCTTTCGCCCGTTTCATGTTTCAAAAAACTGTTTCAAGTTAAAGTATGCTGAAAGATCAAGCAATAGTTTCAAGCTCAAAGTTTCGAGTTCCAAGTGGCCAGACTGACCTGAAACCTGAAACTAGCCGTCAGGCTCTGAAACCTGAAACTTCACCCAAGGTGAGACGCTTTGAAGAACTAGATATTTTCCAAAAGTCGCGAGAACTCTGTAAGGAGATCTACGCTATAACGAAGGAAGGAGAATTCCATAAGGACTCCAGGTTCGTCCAGCAGATTCATGCTTCAGCAGGTTCTGTGATGGATAACATCGCTGAGGGCTTTGAGCGTGATGGCAACAAAGAGTTTATCAACTTTCTATATATTGCCAAAGGCTCGTGCGGTGAGGTCAGAAGTCAAATCATCAGGGCCTCAGATGTGGGCTATATTGACAATGCGATTGCTACCAAGCTTTACAACGACAGCCTAAATCTCAGTAAGTCGATAGCCAAGTTCATCACTTCACTCAGGAAAAGCCCTATTACAGGGCTGAAGAACTTGAAACCTGAAACTTGAAACCCGGCTTTCAGCCTACCTGAAACCGGCCGTCAGGCCTTGAAACCTGAAACTTGAAACTAGGACCCAGCCGATAGGCCTAGAACCTGAAACCTGAAACGCGGCAGAGGCCGCTATGAAACCTGAAACCCGGCTTTCACCTACCTGAAACCTGAAACGCGGCTCAGGCCGCTATGAAACCAGAAACCCGGTTAAGGGTTCACTGGACCCGACCCGGAACCGGAGTTTCCACCATTCTGGTTTTCAGATCCGCCACCAGATTCCTGAGACGAGGGTTCTTTGACCGTGACGGTACCATCAGCGTTGATAGTTGTGGTCTGACCGTGCTCATTCACGAAGATGATGACGGTGCTGTCGCCAGTGAGGGCGTTCAGAGTGATGGTTTCAGGCCAGGGACCAGTGAGATATACATCACCATAGCCACTCTTGGAGGCAATTCGGATAGAGGTGGGATGTTCAGCAGCGTAGTCGCTGATAGCCTGTTCCACATCTGTGATGGTAACTTCCTCGCCAGCGGTGTAACGCTTAGCCAGCGGAGTAAGTGCAGCGTTCAGCGCCTTACCATTTAAAGAGTAGTAGCGGTTGGAAGGAGTACCATTCCCCTTGGGGGTGAATGTCTGCTTGATGGTGCGCAGGTGATATTTCATATGCATCTGCACCAACGTGAAGAGAGCCTGACGGAGCTTTGCATCAGGGTTGTTATACACACTTGCAGGCATGGTTGGAGTACTACGTGCGTAAGTAACGCCACCACGAACATAATAGGTGATACCATCGATGGTACCGGTTGATCTGCGGCCAATGCCGACTTGTTTAATTTGTGCCATAAAAGATAAAAATTTAATTAGTTAATAAAATTTTGTTTCATAGGCCTTGCGGCCGTTTCAAGTTTCATAGCGGCTTTCGCCGCGTTTCAAGGCAGCCGAGCTGCTAGTTTCATGTTTCAAGTTTCATAGGGCTTTCGGCCGTTTCAAGGCAGCCGAGCTGCTAGTTTCATGTTTCAAGTTTCATAGGCCTAGCGGCCGTTTCAAGAATCAGACTGGAACCTGAAACCTGACACCTGAAACTCTATTCGAG
>Ga0256406_1000928_pt1 | contig 49796 bp, 52 predicted proteins | sample RumenRJG_03DNA_FD_185986 | JGI IMG/M metagenome (GOLD analysis project Ga0256406, IMG submission 185986) | Bovine rumen microbial communities from Lethbridge, Alberta, Canada - RJG_03 | ecosystem: Host-associated > Mammals > Digestive system > Stomach > Rumen | place: Canada: Alberta | collected...
CCGTGCCCTTCTGTACTTGAGCGTATTCTTATGCAGAAACATACGCCGGGCCGTTTCATTCAGATCCATGCCGCAGTCCAGAAAATAGCAGGACAGAAACTTGATCGGCTCCCCATTGGGATATACCTCTTCCAGATGAACCAGGGTCTCCCTGGCTTCTCTCAGAATTCTTGGATCCCTGGCGGCATCCTGAATCATGGCACCGAACCGGATCTCAGCCTCATTCAGCCATCTGTTTTCAGGATAGATGGCATGGGCTGCCTGCCAGGAACCATGTGCCATCCGATAGGCCCGGTATACATCACTCAATGCGTCCGTACTGAACGACGCAGCGAGCATCCCCGGCCAGTGGATTTCACCAAGATACTTTGCAAAGGCATCACTCAGGCCCGGCATGCCCTTTTCTTCCGATGAAGGCGGCAGAATAATCAGATCATTTCCACACCGGCATACCATGAGCTGATCGGAAGAACTGTCTGTATACTGCAGCACTTTCTTCACGATTTCTTCTTCCGGCTTCCTATCTGCCAAAACAAACCATACACCATATTCCTGCCGCATCGGCACATCCCTGACTGAAATGCACCGCAGCACTTCAATCTGTTTATCCTCCTGAAGTGCAGTGACGCTGTCTGAGACCCAGCCGTGTCTGGCATTCATTTTTCTGCTTTTATGTTCTGTTCTCATACCCTGATCATACCTGTTTCTTTATCTCTTTTGGACAAAAGACCTTAACTTTCATCCATTGTTCAGACAGGCTTCACATTCCGATTTCCGTTCTTCTTCCTTTCATGCAGACTGATATAATACAGACGTATGAAAAATCTGAGTCTGACATTATTCAGAGACAGTGAACTGCTGCCTCTTCTGCTGGCTTCAGCAGTTCTCATCTGCGGTATTGAGCTGATCTTCCGCTTTCTGCCTGAAAGGAAGAAAAAGACAGAAACAGCAAAGACATCTTCCCTTGCCTTCGTTCATCCTTCTGTAACGGTGCCTTCCTATACAAAGAAAGACATCCATGCCATTGTTCTGATCACGGCGCTCTATGCACTGGTTTCACTCTGGCAATGCGGTTCCAATACCTTTCCCACCACAACCTGGCAGCCCCAGAAAGATACCGCCGATCAGTCCTTCATTCTTGAACTGACGGACAGTACGGCATTTGATCAGATCAATGTGCTGTATGAAGAAGGCGATAACAACAGCAACCAGACCACCTGGCAGCTGGGGGTGGAAGGCATGAAGATCGAAGGCTCCAATGATCTTTCGAACTGGCAGAGCATCAGTACGCTCAATAATAACGGCATTTATGAATATCAGATCATTGAAGGTAAGTATGATTACCGCTACATCCGCATCACGTCCGTCAATCCCAATCAGACCCTGACGGAAATCGCCTTCAAGAAATCAGGCGAAGATGTGCTTCTGCCTGTCAAGGTGTATGAAGATGACTGTGCGGATACGGAATATCCTGCTTTGCTTGTGATTGATGAACAGGACAAGGCAGCTATCCATCCTTCTTATTATGATCAGGGCTACTTTGATGAAGTCTATCATCCCCGCAACGCCAAAGAGATCAGCGACGGACAGTATATGTACGCTACCGTGCATCCGCTTCTAGGCACAAATATCATGGCTCTGTTCATTCATCTGTTCGGCTTTACCCCAAGAGTCTGGCGGCTGCCGGGCATTCTCTTCGGCATCATGATTGTGCCGCTGTTTTATGGTATTGTGCACCGGCTCTTTGGACGAACCGATCTTTCCATCTTCGGTACGATTCTGTGTGCAGCTGATTTCATGCATCTGACAACATCGCGGATCGGTACGCTGGAACCTTTCTCTGTCTTCTTTATTCTGGTCATGTTCTACTGGATGATCCGCTTCTATCAATCCAGCTTCTATGACACAAAGCTGACCCATGAACTGCGGCTTCTGCTATGGTGCGGTATTTTCATGGGAATAGCCATCTCCACCAAGTGGACAGCCTGCTATTCGGCCGTCGGCCTTGCCGTTCTGCTGTTTACCAACCTGATCCGCCGCACCATCGAGTATCGTAAGGCAAAGAAGTTTCTGCAGGAAAATAACGGCTCTGCCGTACAGATCGCCGAAGCACAGCATATTACCTCAGTCTATCAGTCCTATCTGCTGGCAATTCTTGGCTGGTGCTTTGTCTTCTTCATCATCCTGCCGCTGATCATCTACTGGGCATGCTATATCCCGGATAAGGTATGGCGGGACGGCTGGTCCATTTCCAATGTACTGGAACAGAATTCCTACATGTACCACTACCATACAAACCTCAAGGCAACCCACCCCTACCAGTCCACCTGGTATCAGTGGATCCTGGATATCCGGCCGATCTGGTACTATTCCGGCGTCAAGGCAGAGGGCATCTCGCATTCCATCTCCTGCTTCTCCAATCCGCTTTTGACATGGGCCGGACTGCCGTCCATCCTCTACGTGCTGTATGAATGCGTCAGAAAAAAAGACAGCACAGCCTGGTTCATACTGATCGGTTATCTGACTGCCCTTGGTCCCTGGGTGCTTTTAGTCAAGCGCTGTGTCTTTGCCTATCACTTCTATCCGACCAGCTTTTTCACCATGCTTGCTATTGTATATGCATCAGAAAAGCTGCTGGCTCTGAATCATGAAAAGACAAGAAAACTGCTGATTGTCTTTACCATCGCCTATGTGTTCCTGTTTGTCATGTTCCTGCCGGCAACGGCCGGTTTCGGTACAACGCAGGGTTATATCAAACTGCTGGAGTGGTTCCCGACATGGTACTTTGGCTGAAAAAACACAGACGCATCACAAGCCTTCTGTATGCTCTGATTCTGGCTTTTCTCTTCTGCATCCCCTATCTTTTCAGAGATCTGCTGCCGATCGGGCATGATACGTTCTTTCATGTCTCACGCATTGACGGCCTGGCTGCCTCCATCAAAGACGGGGATTTCCTGCCGGCCATTTATCCTTATAAGAACAGCGGCTTCGGCTATGGCAGTCCGCTGTTCTATTGTGATGTGATGCTTTATCCCTTTGCCTTGCTGGATGTGATCGGAGTTCCGGTATCGATCTGCTATAAGCTTGTCATCTTTGTATGGACGATGCTGACAGCCTATACGATGAGCTTATGTGCAGAAAGGATCACCCATTCCTTTCAGGCCGGGACCATCGCTGCGGCGGCCGTGCTGTTTGCCAATTACCGGATTACGGATGTCTATGTGCGCGGGGCTCTGGGTGAAACCCAGGCTTTTATCTTCCTGCCGGTGCTGATTGAAGGGCTGTATATCATCCTGTATGAGAAAAAGACAGAGCAGTGGCAGCTGGCAGCGTTCGGGCTGGCGGCACTGTTGATGAGCCACAACCTGACCTTTGTACTGTCATGCTTTCTGACGATGCTGCTGATTACCGGTTCCAGCCAGAAGCTGAATCCGGAAACCATCCCTGCCTGTATCAAGGCCATTGTCGCTGCCTTTCTGTTAACAGTGTTCTTCTCACTGCCGATGCTGGAGCAGCTGCAGTCCAACCGCTACTACCTCAACTACTACGCCGAAACATCTGATCTTTCTTCCGGTACGCTTCCCTTATGGAAATATTTTGCCAACCAGACAGTATTCGGCTATTCCGATAACTCTCTGGAAAGAAATCAGCAGATGCTGCTGAATCCCGGGTGGTTTCTGACCATTGCCCCTCTTCTATGGCTGTATGTCAGAAAGAAAAAGCCCAATGCCTATATCACCCTGTGTCTGATTCTCGGCTATGTGAATCTGATCCTGCCTTCCTCTGTGATCCCATGGCAGTCTCTGGACAATCTCAAGGTCATGCAGTTTCCCTGGCGTCTATTGGAATCAGCGGTTGTCCTGCTTGCCATTCCTGCTTCTGCTGCCATTGCTTTCCTTTTCAATCAGCCGGAAAAAATCTTCACTGCACTGATCCTTGTCTGCCTTTGTGCCGAAGGGATCTATCATATCTATCCTGTCTTTCATGAAACTTTCGGCATGACTTCTTCCATGAGCTGGGAAGATGTGACAAACGGTGCCTTATGCGATCCAGCCTACTCTGCCACCTACATGCGGGTAGAACTGGCCGGCGGCGATTATCTGCCGATTACTTCACCCGACTACCGCCGGCTGTTTCCGGTGATCATGGATGAAAACTATAAATCCCTTTCCACACCTTATGAAAAGAACGGTACCAGAATCACCTTCACACTGGACGAAAAGAATACGGATCAGACGGCTGTGCTGCCTTTGACATGGTATAAAGGCTATACGCTGTATCACATGGAAAACGGCAGATGGGTAAAGATGTCCTGCCATCAGGATGACCACGGCCTGGTCAGCTTCTATGCAAAGAGCAGCGGAAAATATAAGTGTGTGTACCTCAATACCCCTTTACGCAATATCTGTATAGTGATCTCCCTTGTTTCCTGGTGTTTCTTCCTTCTTTCTCTGTTGAAACGGACTAGAATAAAAGTATGAAAAACGTCAGACGGGGTTATGTCACAGATGATGAAAAGCGGTTCAATGCGCAGAACATGGAAAAGATATCCCTCTGTGCGTATGAAACCGCCTTTCTTTTAGAGCGGGGCTATCCGCTCAGGTCTGCTGTTACCATTTCCAGCAATCACCGCCTGCTGGATGAAAGACAGCGCAATGCCATGGCCCGCATGACGGCCTGTCCCTACCGTCTTTCGCTGCGCAGAGCCCATCAGCTGGATCATCTGGAAGCCGGCTGTACGGTTAACATTGATGCTTTCAATGCCGTTGTCATTATGGAAACAGCTTTATCCCACAGTGTGCTTCTGAAGTGCATGGATGGGTGCATCCGGGATCTTTCCGGTCTTGCCGGCACATATGCAATTATCGAAAAAACCGATCAGGCCATTGATCTGATCCTGAAGAAGCTGAAGGAATATGAAGTATATATAGCTGTTTTCTGGATTGATGCGCCGGTTTCCAATTCCGGCAGATTAAAAGCCCACATTGCAGAAAGAGCTGAACAGCTCGACTTTCCCATTGATCTTAAGATGGTGCGCAATGCGGACACGGAACTGAAGAAACTGGATCATGTCATTTCCGGCGACAGTGAAATCATTGAACAGTGTGTCAGCTGGTACAATCTGTATCCGGATCTGTTAAAGGAAGTAGATGATCCCTGGATTGTTGAAGAAAAGCCAAGGTAAGATAAAAGGTCACCTGATCACATGATCAGATGACCTTTGTCGGTTTTCTCAGGCTCTTAATTCAGCCCCGAGCTTTTCTTTGAACTGTTTGAGAATATTCTCATGTACCGGTGCAATCTCTTCTTCCTTGAGCGTATGATCCGCTGACTGATAGACAAGATGCAGGGCAACAGACTTCTTGCCGGCCTCGACATGTTCTCCTTCATACACATCGAAGATCTCAGCAGAATGAACAATGTGCTTTGAGTTTCTGGAAACAACCTTCAGAATATCCGCCGCACTTGTATCCTGATCTACCACAAGGGCAATATCACGGGCTACACCCGGATAGCGCTCCAGGGCATTGAACTTCAGTCTGCCGGTCTTGCCGCTGACAATCGGATCCAGAGCCAGTTCAGCATAGACACAGCGCTTCAGATCAAACTTCCCGGCATAGGCAGGATGTACTTCACCAAAGACACCGAGCTTCTTTCCATCCAGAGAGAGTACCGCAGAACGGTAAGGATGGAAATGCACTGTATCTTCCCTGTTTTCAGTGATCCTGACTCTTGCCTTGGCATAGCCGCATCTTTCCAGCCATGTCATCAGGATGCCCTTCATGGTATAGAAGTCAGAAGGTCTTGTATTTTTATGCAGCGGATCATCCGCCAGCCTGCCATCCAGTACAATGGCAACTCTTTCCTCTTCTTTATCCCTGGCATATACCTTGGAAATCTCAAAGAAGTTATTGTCCATAGAACCGTGTGCTTCATTGTACTGAACGATTTCAAGCACCGAATTCATCAGACCCGTCCGGATGTTCTTTCTGGCTTCACTCATCGGCATGGACAGGGCAATCGCCTCACCCAGCGGATTGAATGTATCATCACGCCATGCATCAGAGATCAATGTATAGGTGATGATTTCATGCAGGTTGAAACCGGTGAACACATCACGTGCCAGTCTTCTCGCCCGCTGTACCCTGGACAGTTTGCCGACCGTCGGTTCCATCCATGGCAGAGTGCTGGGCAGATCATCATAGCCAAGCAGACGGATGACTTCTTCATCCACATCTGCCTGTCCTTCCATGTCGACACGCCAGGAAGGAATGCGGCAGCGAATGGCAGTGCCTTCTGTTTCCGGTCTGAAACCGAGTCTTTCACAGACATCTCTGATCTGTTCCAGCGTGAAGGAAGTGCCTAAAAGACCATTGCAGTGTTCCACTGTTTCCGTGATGACCTTCTCTGAATAGCCATCATCGCCATACTTGACGGTTTCTTCAAAACCGGACGCATCCGCAAATCTTGTCAATAGATCCACGGAACGGTCCATGGCCTTGTACATGGCCAGAGGATCAATGCCCTTGGTAAAACGCTGGGCTGCTTCGGTTACCAGGTTGAGACGGATGGAAGTATGGCGGATGTTCACGGCATCAAAGTGGGCTGCCTCAATGAAGATTGCCGTTGTATTTTCGTCGATCATGGACTCTTCCCCGCCCATGATGCCGGCAATGCCGGTGGCTTCCCCGTTTGTTGTAATCAGCACATCATCCGGCTCAATTTCAAACTGAGCGCCATCGAGTGCCGTAATGGTCTGCCTGCGGCCGGATACGACCGTGATTTCATGGGCCTTGAGCTTATTGAGGTCATAATAGTGCAGCGGCTGGCCTGTTTCCAGCATGACGAAGTTGGAAATATCCACAACATTATTGATGGAGTTCATGCCCGCAGCCTGCAGATACTGACGCATCCAGCTGGGGGAAGGTCCCACCTTGACGTGATTCACCACCTTGCCGAGGTAAGCCTTGCAGATGGGGGTTTCAGAAGAAACTTTGAAATCGGAAGGTGTACCGACATCTGCCCTGCCTTCCACTTCAGGCAGGGTTACCTTGCGGTTGAGGATCGCCCCGACTTCCCATGCCATATTCCACATGGAAGAGCAGTCAGCTCTGTTAGGCGTCAAAGAAACATCAAGAATCGTATCATCCAGGCCGAGATAGCCTAATACATCCGCTTCACCTACCGGCGCATCCGCAGCGAGCTCTTCAATGCCGGAAAGCTGTTTTTCGTTTAAAGATTTTTTTGATACACCAAGTTCATACAAAGCGCATAACATACCGCTGGACTCATAGCCATGCAGAGGCCTGGCTTCAATGGTACCGCCCGGCAGCTTCGCACCGGGAAGTGCAACGATGACCTTCAGGCCTTTGCGGCAGTTGGGGGCACCGCAGACAATGTGGTAATAGTCTTCCCTGTTATCACCAACCCGGGTAACCGTATTATGCAGATGGGTATCCGGAATGTCTTCACATTCCATGACTTCACCGATCTTCAGGCCGCTGGCATCCGCCATCTTTTCAATGCCTTCTACTTCAAGGCCGGCCGTTGTCATCTGATCGGCCAGTTCTTCCGGAGAAATGCCGTCAAGATCAACATATCTGCTCAGCCATTTATAACTTAACTTCATCTTCTCATTCCTCCTCAGTCAAAACGGTCGAAATTCTTCAGAAAACGGATATCATCCGTATAGAAATTACGGATATCATCAATGCCGTACTTCAGCATTGCCACTCTTTCAAGACCTACGCCGAATGCAAATCCGCTGCACTTCTTCGGATCAAAGCCATTCATTTCCAATACATGCGGATGCACCATGCCGGCTCCGAGAATCTCAATCCAGCCGGACCCCTTGCAGACCGAACAGCCCTTGCCATTGCAGAACGGACAGGACACATCGACTTCTACGGAAGGTTCCGTAAACGGGAAGTAGGAAGGACGGAATCTGACCTTACGGCCTTCACCGAACATGGCATTGGCCATGAATTCCAGGGTTCCCTTCAGATCAGCCAGGGTAATGTGCTCCCCTACAACCAGTCCTTCACACTGCATGAACTGATGGGAGTGGGTCGCATCATCATCGTCTCTTCTGTAGACCTTGCCGGGACAGATCAGCTTGATCGGCAGCTGGCCATGGGCTTTTTCCAGCTCTCTCATCTGGATGGCTGTTGTATGTGTTCTTAAAAGTGTACTGGGATCAATGTAGAAGGTATCCTGCATGTCTCTTGCCGGATGATCTTTGGGCAGATTGGCCAGCTCGAAGTTGTAGTAATCCTGCTCGACTTCCGGCCCTTCCGCTACCTTGTAGCCCATGCCGATGAAAAGATCTTCCAGCTCCTGCTGGATCATGATCAGCGGATGAATGGTACCTCTTTCCATCTTCTCACCATCCAGGGTGATATCAATCTTTTCGCTCTGCAGCCTCTGCTTCAGTGCTTCTGCCTGCAGTACTTTCTGTCTTTCTTCAATCAGTTCGGAAACAGTCTTCTTGAGACCGTTCACCTTCTGACCGAAAGCAGGCTTTTCTTCCTTGGGCAGATTCTTCATCTCTGCCATCAGTCCCTGAATCTTTCCCTTCTTGCCAAGCCACGTGATTCTGGCTTCCTGGAGTCCGGAAAGATCTTTCGCTTCTTCCACCGCTTTAACGGCTTCTTCCTTTACGCTGTCAAATATATCCATGACTTCCTCCAAGTAAAAAATAAAAGCGTTCCTGTCAACAGGAACGCTGAACAACGCGGTACCATCCTGATTCGTACATGAGCCATGTACGCACCTTGATTCATCTGATAACGGAGTGACCCGGGGAGGATTAATCCCGCTTGAGAAGTGAATTCGTTCTGCCTTCCGGTCAGAAGACTCTCAGCCTCTGTCTTCCTCTCTTTGACCTTCTCATGACAAACTACTTGTCTTCTCTTTTTAACGTTTTACGGCTTTGATTATACCATTGTGACCTTTTAATGCAAAGCACGAAAAACTACCACATGTATGGCGTCCGGCTGTCTTCCAGGGCCGCATACAGATCATCAAGATTATCTGTATCTGCAGTAAATGCCCGGCCCAGCAGTTCATAATTTCCATCCCTTACTAACAGTCCGCTCTGTTCAGGACAGCAGACCACCGGATTGCCCCGGTCTTCAATCGAGCGGATGATCGCTTCCAGATGTTCCTCACTGGCTTCAAACTGATTCTCCACATCAAACCCGGACAACAGCCCCAGTCCATCACCATAGCCGAATTCCAGGCTTTCATCCCTTGTCATATGGTACTGATCCAGCTGAATCAATGCCCCGGCCCGACTGCCCATGATAATGCCGTCAAAGTTTCTCAACGGTTCCAGCAGGTCCAGATCTTCAATCCGTTCCATCATCCAGTCCGGATAAGCTCCGGCAAGATAGATGATATCCGCATCGCGCAGCTTCATCAGGGCTGTATCCGGATCATCCTCATGGTCATTGATCCAGGTGATATCCGCATCATTGATGAAATAGGAGCGGAACGGCCTGACTAACAGTTCATAGTCATCCGTGCCCTTCTTATATCTGCGGCGCCATTCTTCTTCATCTGCCAGCCATCCTTCATGAAAGCTCAGCGGCAGGATCACCGCCTTCATATGGGGTTTGAGATAGCGGGAGAGCGCACTGTACGCCCATGATCCGTCAAAATCCATTGCATTCAGTAATATATTTATCATTCTGTATCAACCTCAGATGTGCATTATAATCTATATGAAACAAAAGTGTAATCAGGAGGCATCATGATCAAACGCTATCATATCTATGTATCCGGCCAGGTACAGGGTGTCGGCTTCCGCGGTTTCTGCATGGTTCATGCCCAGCAGCTCGGTCTGACCGGCTCGGTGACCAATCTTGACAACGGCATGGTGGAAATCTATGTCCAGGGTGAGCTGGAGAAGATCGATACATTTCTAAGCATCATCGTCAAAGGCGATAATTTCATCCATGTGATGGATTACTCGATCAAGGAAGTGCCTGTGGTAAAGGGTGAAAAGCGCTTCAGCTATGGCTGGGGCAGTTATTACTGGTGATACTGATACATCACAATCCCGCCGGCCACAGCTACATTCAGCGATTCAAAGCCGTTCATCTCAATAAACAGCCTTTCATCCGCCATGTTCTGCAGAGAAAGAGAGACGCCGTTTCCTTCATTGCCTAAAATGAAGGCCATCTTCTCTTTCTTTTCTATTTCATGCATGGGTACAGCATTTCTCAAAGCCGTGGCAATAACGGTAAAGCCGTCTTTGTGCAGATCATCAAGATAAGCAGAAAGATCCGCGTAGACAACCGGCATATGGAACATGGCCCCCTGGGTGGAGCGGATGGTCTTTTCATTGTAAAGATCCACCGTATCCCTGGAACAGACTACCCCATCAAACCCGAAGGATACCGCCGTACGGATCAGCGTACCGAAGTTGCCCGGATCCTGGATATCATCCAGCAGTAAAAGACGATGCGGCGCTTCTATTTTCATCTGTTTTTTATGACAGACACCGATCAGATGTATCGCCGAAACATTGCTTGAAAGTTTCTTCATGATTTCCGGCGTCACCTCTATCATGTTTTTCAGCTGATACTGGTCCGGTGTATCGGTGAGGACGGTTTCCACCATGTTTTCTTTCTCTGCCTCTTCCAATAGATGTTCCCCTTCAATCAGAAACAGACCGGTATGGTCTCTTTCTTTTCTGGTGTGCAGTTTTGCGTATGCCTTGATGCGGCTGTTCTGGGCTGATGTGATTTTTTCCATAACTGGTATTCTACTATTCTTTTCTCTTCTGTGTTCCAATTTACACGAATTTAACATTTGACGTCTTATTTATTTACACGGATTTTGTATTATGAATATGTAAAAGAAGGTGACAGGCGATGATTTATTGTGTGGAAGATGATGCCAGCATTCGTGAAATAGAGATCTATACCCTGAAGTCGTGCGGTTTTGAAGCAGAAGGCTTTGAGACCGGTACAGACTTTTTCAATGTTCTCAAGAAAGAGAAGCCGGAACTGGTGATTCTGGATATCATGCTGCCGGACATGGACGGCATTGATCTTTTGAAACAGTTGAAGAAAGACCCTTCTGTATCGGATATTCCAATCATCCTGGCCAGTGCCAAAGGCTCGGAGTATGACAAGATACAGGGCCTGGATGTCGGAGCTGATGATTATCTGGCCAAGCCGTTTGGCATGATGGAGATGGTGTCAAGGGTCAGAGCTGTTCTGCGCAGAGCCGGTGCACGGCCGCAGCGGGTGATTGAAAACAGTGAAATCACCATTGATGAAGACAAGCATGAAGTGCGTGTGTACAATGATCTGATTCAGCTGACGCTGAAGGAATATGAACTGCTGAGCATGCTGATGCGCCATCCCGGCATAGTCTTTACCAGAGACCAGCTGCTCAATGACATATGGGGCTCGGAATATGATGGTGAAACACGTACCATCGATGTCCATATCCGTACACTCAGACAGAAACTCGGCGATGCCGGCAGGCATATTGATACGGTAAGAGGTGTCGGCTACCGCTACCGGGAGGATGTATGAGAAAAAAGATATTCCGCACCGTTGCTTTGACCATGGCCGTCATCATGGCGATTGCCATGGTGATCGTGATTCTGATTGTGAACCACCACTTCATTACAGTGGAGGAAAACAGGATGGATACCGAAGCCCAGCTGGCTGCGGAAGGCGTGGCGTATGGCGGCGAAAACTATCTGAAAAGTCTTGCACCGCATAGCTACCGTCTGACCTGGATCGATCAGGATGGTTCAGTGCTCTATGACTCGGAAGCAGATCCGGTCACAATGGAAAACCATAAAAACAGAACCGAAGTCAAAGAAGCTTTCACAGACGGTACCGGCGAGGATATCCGCTATTCTGATACCCTGGCGGAAAGAACGATCTACTATGCCGTGAAATGTGATGACGGTACGGTGGTGCGTATTGCCGAAACGTATGATACCGTCGGCATCCTTACCCTGCGCATGCTGTCACCGATGCTGGTCCTGCTGATCCTTTCCATTCTGAGTTCTTCATTGATCGCCAATAAATTAAGCAAAGACCTTGCCAAGCCGATCAATGAAGTAGACCTGGATCATCCCCTTGCCCAGAAAACCTATGAGGAAATCACCCCTCTGCTTACCCGTATTGATAAACAGAACCGGCAGATTGATGAACAGATGGAACAGCTCCATCAGCGGAAGAAGGAATTTGAAGCCGTGACAAAGAATATCAACGAAGGTCTGATTCTCATCAATATGAACCAGGAAATTCTCTCCGTCAACGAAGCAGCTCTGGATCTGTTTGATCTGGATAAGAAGCCGAAGAAAATCACCGATTTCACCGATGATTCCAAGTTTGCCGGTCTCATCAGCGATGTCATGCACAACTATGGGGCTGAAGTCATTCTCAAAACAAACGACATCACCCTGCGGGCAGATGCCAGTCCGATCCGCTCCCACGGCGTAGAGACCGGCGCTTCCATCCTGGTACAGGATGTCACGGAAAACTATGCCGCAGAGGAAGTCAGACGTCAGTTCACCGCCAATGTATCACATGAGCTCAAAACACCGCTGCAGTCCATCATGGGCTACTCGGAACTCATGGAAAACCATCTGGTGGATCCCAAGGACTGTGACAGCTTTGCCCGTAAGATTCATACGGAATCCTGCCGGATGCTGCAGCTGATTGATGATATCATCCGCCTGTCACAGCTGGATGAAGGCAATGTTGTCGATGTCAATACACTCAACCTCAAGGACCTGGTCAATGAAGCGGCGGAAGCTGTTTCCGCAGAAGCCAGGGAACATCAGGTAGAGCTGAAATTTGACATTGAAAGCGTATGGATCAATGCCAACAGCAGACTCATCTATGAAATCATATACAACCTCATGGACAACGCTATCCGCTACAACCTGGCCGGCGGCTATGTCAAAGTCAAGACGCGCCGCAAACATGATGAAGCAGTACTGGAAGTATCCGATAACGGCATCGGTATTCCCCGTGAATCCCTGCCGCATGTATTTGAACGCTTCTACCGGGTAGACAAATCCCATTCCCGCGCTACCGGCGGCACCGGCCTTGGCCTTTCCATCGTCAAGCATGCCGTTCAGCTCTCTCATGGCCGCATCACCGTTCAGTCCAAGATCAGCCAGGGCACTGCCTTCACAGCCCGCTTCCCGGCTGTACAGAAATAACTTTCATCTTTTGATAAGGACACCGTCATGGTGTCCTTTTTCTGATGAAGTAAAAAAGAGCAGGATTTTTCCCGCTCTTGATCAGACACATGAATATGATAATTACTTTTTACCGTTCTTGACAAAGTCAAGCAGTGCTTCCGCCGCCTGGTTGATGCCATGATCGCCTTTATCAGGCAGACCAAGGCAGGTATAGATCTCACCTACCGGAATCTTCTGTTCATATAAAGCATCAAACATCTTATCGATCAGCTTGCGGCAGGAATCCTGTCTCTGCATCGGACCGAACGGATTGGCGAAGAATGTGGTGGAAAGACCTTTCTCCTGGGTTGTACCGAGAGCAAAACGCTTGCCTTCAATGAAAGTCTGTTCAGCTCCTTTTCTGTTTTCAAACCAGTGCATGCCTCTCTTATCCGTATAGTTGTTGGCATACAGGAAGCAGTCAACCTTGTGGTCGCTTGTGACAACATCATACGGTGCTGCCGGAATGACAACACGGGCATTCGGCTTTTCCGGATTAAAGAAGATAGAACGGTCCATATCTTTATAGGCTGTACCTTTATCCAGATCATCCAGTCTGACGAAAGCACCGATTTCCGTGCCCTGAGCCCGGATATTTCCATCCTTGTCCAGATGAATGGTACCCATATCATCAAAGACTGTTTCCTGATGATCGATCAGATCACTTGCCAGCGTGGACAGCGCTTCAATCGTTTCAGACTTGCCGGCACCGGAGTCGCCCATGAACATGAGACCCTTCTTTGTGCCATCCTTGAGATAGATATTGACCATCGCACCATGAATCGGCAGCCATCCTCTTGAAATCATGGCCAGGTTGTGCAGGGTCAGGATTGTCTTCTTGGTATAGCCGAAGTAGTCGATCTTATCCGTAGCACTGTCCTTGCCGATCCAGATATCATTGTCTTCATCATGATAGAACGTTGTATCATCACGGCCGTCCGGGTTGCCGAAGATCATGATCGCATCCGGCTTCTTGTCTTCCACATCTTCCATCGCCGCCAGTTCAAACAGGTTGGCGGTAGCCGCTGCGGAAGAAATGAAGTTTCTGTGGAAATAGCAGAAGATCAGCAGTGAACCGACCTTGGCCGGGAAGCACAGCCATTCCTCCTTACCCTTGACGAAGTCAAGCACCGGGTTATGATCATCATCCTTGAAGACGTTGGTACGCTTGTTGGACTTTGGATGAATGATCAGCGGTGTTCTCAGCATGACCTCATGCACAAACGGAATATCGCTGAATGCCTCATAGCCGTTCGGTACGTTCCACTTGTAATACTGCAGCAGAAGAGCGGCATTGGTGCCGGCCTGCAGCTGTCTGTAGACACGGTTGCTGGCGCCCTGTACCTTCTGCTGAACCTGACGGTAGAAGGAAAGGCATACGGCATTGAACTGTCCGTCTGCGGCAATGAAAGAGTTCATCTGGAAACCCGTTTCATTGTGTGTATATAAGACTGAGAAACGCTGAAGAGAACGCCAGTAGTGATAGCCCTCTTCAATAATATCCAGCAGAATATGCGGGACTCTGACATAGTCATGGTCAATCTGATCCAGATCCAGCACCAGTAAGAGCTTCAGTACGGACTTGATATCACTGCGTACAGACTCTTCACTGTCATGGTTTCTGAACAGGAACTCGTGCAGATCATGATGTTTCTCATCCAGATACTGCAGGTAATAATGCAGGAAAGCATTGAAGCCGTCACTTTCAATCAGTGCCGAAGGCTTTCTGACATAGAACTTGGAATAGTTCAGAATGACGGTATTCTCGTGGAAATAATACGCTTCTTTCATGTGTCCTCCTAATAGACCTTAACTATATTACCAGCTTTTCATGAAATTTGTTACAATTATTCATGAAAATTTTTTCTCTGTCTGAAACTTTCAAACGCAATCGCTGCACAGGCACCTGCCGCATTCAAAGCCGCCCGGAAATCATTGGCATAGGGAATGTAAATATTCTGATCCATTTCCGCCATAACCCTGGCGGATAAACCGCGCATCTCCCCGCCGATCGCAATAAGACACGGCTTTACATAATCCGCGTCCCAGTAGGCAATCGCATCTTTTCGCATGGCCGCATAGCACTTCAGCCCGGCTTTTTTCACTTCATGGCACAAAGACGGCAGATCATCTGAAGGAATGACATTGAGGTATTCAAAGGCACCGGCACTGGCTTTCAGAATCGTACCTTCGGCCTGCGACCAGTCTCTGTTTCTGACTAGCAGTCCGGTACATCCCGCACTGTAAACAGAGCGCATGATATAGCCGAGGTTATAGGGATCTTCCACCCCTTCAACTAAAAACAGCAGCGGTTCTTTCAACAGCACGTCATCCATGGTCTGCCAGCTTCTTTCTTCTACTTCAGCGATAACCCCGCCATGAGTACGCCCCCGGGCCATGGCATCAATTTTCTCTCTTGGCACCCGCTTCAGCGGCACATGCCTGTCTATTGCCCGGTATTGAATGAACCTGGCATCCTTGTCATGTCTTGTTTCATCAAGATAGATCACGTCGGTTTTTCTGCGGCCTGCCAGCAGCGCCGCCTTGACGCTTAAGCCGCCTTCAATCTGTATCATTGGACACCTTCCTTACGATATCGTTCTTTCTGACCGCAAAGGGAATCCGGATCCTGAGCCGCTTCATCGGCGCCCGTGACTGTTCCAGTCTGTTTCCCTCTTCATCTTCAATTTCATCCATTCTGAAACACTGTGTACTATCACCCTGGCGCAGTACTTCCACTGCCTCATGCAGGTTAAAGGGATTGCGGGTCACCATGATCATCGTCCCTGTCTGCGGATCATAGCTGTCTACAACACCCAGGAAGTCATGATTGACATGGGCATTGCTGTTTTCATGGTAAATGATGCCTTTTTCCGCTGCATCACCATAGTAGTTGCCCGGGAATACTTCCCGGTTCTCCCCTTTCATGATTTCAGCAATGTACGGTCTGATTTCCTCTTCAGAAAGATCATCCTGCTTTGCATAGATCGCATCAATCAGATGCCGGTAGCCGGACACAACCGAAGCCACATAGTATTCACTTTTCATGCGTCCTTCGATCTTGAGTGAATCCACCCCGGCCCGCATCAGAGACGCGATTTCATGACCTGCCATCATATCCCTGGAACCCATGGTAAACGGAAAGTCATCCGGACTGATCTTTTCTCCATTGCGGTATACATCATACTGCCAGCGGCAGCTCTGGGCACAGCCGCCCCGGTTGGCATCCCGTTCGGTCATGCGGTTGGACAGCGTGCATCTGCCGCTGTAGTTCACACACATTCCCCCATGAATAAACGCTTCTGTTTCAATCGGACATTCTGCAGTAAAACGGGCAATTTCCTTCAATGTGCATTCCCGGGCCAGTACAACTCTCTGAATCCCCAGCTTTTCCGCCAGAAAAGAAGCCGCTGAGGCATTGGTAACTGACATCTGCGTGCTGCAGTGCACGGCAAGAGAGGGGGCACATTCTGCGGCCAGCTTCATGATGGCCGCAGAAGCTGTAATGACAGCCGTAACGCCATAGGCGGCCAGATTCTGCAGGTATTCCTTCAGACCGTCAAAGTCAGAAGGATGCGGGATGATATTGACCGTCACATGAACCGCTGCGCCATGATCTTTGGCAAATGAACAGATTTCCTGAATCTCTTTTTCCGAGAAGTTGGAAGCTCTGGCCCGCAGGGAATATTTCCTGCCGCCAAGATACACTGCATTGGCCCCATAGGATATGGCCAGTTTTGCCCGGTACAGATCACCGCATGGGGCAAGCAGTTCCGGCTTCTTCATTTTCTTACTGGACATTTTCTCCATAATACCCCTCACTCAGCTTTTCGCCAGGAAACTTCTCTCTGTATTCCTTTTCCACATCCTGTGCATTCTCTCCTTCAATGATCCTTCGATAGCTGTGAACTGCTTCAAAGCAGGCCAGCCTGTCCATGAACACGCTGTCAATAAGATAAATACCGCCGTCACGCCGGAAGGAAGAAAAATCATGAAAGGAACAGAGCACATAATCCGTATAGATCAATGTGCCTGTCTCATCTTCATAAATCGGCATCTGATCCTCCCGTTTCTTTTCCCGGATTGTCAGATGTGTATTTTCTGAAAGCCGGGCATCAATGCCGGCAGCCCGCTGCCAGCCGGAAAGCAGATGACGGTAGGAGCGCGACATCACCATATGGCCATGGACCGGTACAACAGCATAGGGACTGCAGGTGATTTCTTTTTCTTCTGTTCTGCTCAGAAGCGGGGAAATCACCCCGTAAGCCGCCCCCATGGCATGCCATACTTCCATGTCCTGCCGGCTTGTCAGAAGTGTGTCCGGCATATAGATACAGGCAAAGGAAAGATGTTCTTTCTCTTTGATGTCTAATACCGCCGGATCCGCAAACCACACGTTCCTGATGCCGATGGCATCCATTTCCTTCAGAAACAGACACAGTTCGTCTACTTCTGTTTCATGAAACAGCCGGTTGACAAGAAGATGCAGTTCTGCCCCAAGGGCTTCTGCACTTTCTTTCAGCTCCGGTATCTCTTCCTGCTTCACTTTGGCAAGGGCACTGGAGCTGAACTTCTCTATGGCAGCGATCAGAATTACTGCCCCGGCATTGATGAAAGCCGGCATATCATTTTTATTCTGCAGTGTTACTGCGATTTTCTCTTCCATAAAAACCTCTTACAACCTCAGCTATTGTAGCAGTTTGGACCTTTGAGCGGAAGGATGCACAGGTTGACGCTGGTGTGCGGCTATGATAAAGTCAAGGCAGCCGCACACCGCGTCAAGTGCCATATGCCGGGAAGCATATGGACGAAAAGAGTTTATCTTGCGGTGGTGTGTCAGGTTCCCAAAAGTGAAATCGACCTCCTTTCACGGCTGGGTGAAAGGAGGTTTTCTTATGAAAGCAGAAATGTGGAAGTCATCATTTGCCAAGCTGAAATCAACCAGATGGCTGGCTCTAATGGGTATTTTTCTGGCATTGAGAGTAGTGGTGTCACGGTTTTCCATTCCGGTAGCGGAAAGTCTGAATGTCAGCTTCAGCTTCATTCTGGTGGCATTTTCAGGCATGCTGTTCGGACCTGCTGCCGGCATGATTTTCGGGGCCGTGGAAGATCTGATTGAGTTCTTTGTCTTTCCAAGCGGCTACGGTTTCTTTGCCGGCTATACCCTGAGTGCTGCCCTTGGGGTACTGTGCTATGCCCTGTTTCTTTATGATCAGAAAGTCAGTGTGGTCAGGATCATCCTGGCCAAGGCCATGGCAACCTATCCGGTATCGGTGCTGTTAGGTTCCTTCTGGCGGTGGCTGTTATTGGGTAAGTCAAAAGCCTTTCTGGTCTATATGGTACAGAGTCTGATCAAAAACAGCATCCTGTTTCCGTTTCAGATCATCATCCTTGTCGTTCTGTTCAATGTGATGATCCCGTATCTGTCGCGCCATGGCTATATGAAAGTGCAGACAGAGCCGCTGCCATTATATTAAGGAGAAATGTAGAGATTTCTCCTTTTTCATATGGTGCTATAATGCAGGCATGAATCAGAAATACTGATTGCAAGGAGGACACAATGTCTTTTACAAGAAAAAGTGCTGATCTGACGCCGATTGTCGATACCGTATTCGCAATTGTCGAAAAAGCAAAGGAAGATAAGAAGATCAACGGAGACGATGCCGTCATCGATGCGACCATCGGTTCTCTGTATGATGAATCTGCTCAGTTAGTTGCCTATGATACAGTCTTTGATCACTATGATGCGATTGATCACCGTTCCAAGGCAGCCTATGCCGTCAGCTTTACCGGCAACCCCGACTTCCGCAGAGAAGTCTATGACTGGGTCACTTATGGCACAAAGCTCAATCTTGCCCATTCCGTCATCGCAACACCCGGCGGCTCCGGTGCTGTCTCCATCGGCTTTACCACTTTCCTTGATGAAGGTGAAACAGCCATCCTGCCGGAAATCGCCTGGGGCTCCTACAAGCTCATGGTTCATGAAAACAATATGAAGGCTGTGTTCTACAAAAACTTTGACGGCGATCACTTCAACCTGCCTTCTTTGAAGGAAGCGATTGATTCCGTTAAGGACAGACAGGACAGAATTGTCATTGTTCTCAATGATCCCTGCCAGAACCCGACCGGCTATACCCTGAGCCATGCGGAATGGAAAGAACTCATCGCCTGCCTCAATGAAGTGTCAAAGACAAACCATGTCATCCTGATCAATGATATCGCCTACTTCGACTATGCCTATGAGTCCATGGAAGAGGCAAGATCCTACATGAACTATTTCAATGACATTTCGGAAAATGTCATGATTGAAGTATGCTTCTCCTGCTCCAAGACCCTGACATCCTATGGTCTCAGATGCGGTGCAGCCCTTGTACTGGCTAAGAACCAGAAGGATGTGCGTGAAGTTGAAATCATCATGGAGAAGAAGGCCAGAGCGACCTGGTCCAACATCCCGAATGCGGCCATGAAGAACTTTGTCTGGGCGGTGACAGACGGCAGAGATCTTTTCCTGAAGGAAAAGGCAGAGTATGTTGCTCTGATCAGGGAAAGAAGCTCGCTCTTCCTCAAAGAAGCGGATGAAGCAGGCCTGCCTTACTATCCTTACAAAGAAGGTTTCTTTGTCACGATCAAGGTAGAAGACAACAAAGTGCGTGATGCCTTCCACAATGCTCTGATGGCCCATCATATCTACACCGTTGAAGTCAACCACGGCATCCGGGTTGCGGTATGTTCCCTGCCGCTGAAGAAAGTCAAAGGCCTGGCCGCCAAGATGAAGCAGATTCTTGATTCCGTTCAGTAAGGAGAACACATGCCAGCCGCAACAACGCACGCAGAATTTGCCAAAGACGTTCGTGATCTGCTGGATGAGGAAATACGAAAGCGGATCAGTGATGATCATATGTATCTGATCGGTGCCCAGGGACCGGATCTTCTGTTCTTTTCGGGCATGGGTGTGCTGCCCGGCACGATGGCGCCGATCGGCGGACGCATGCATGATGAAAAAGTAGCGGATGTCATGCGCTACTTTGATATACATGCCGCGGCTGATCCGGCCCTGCGCAGCTACTTTCTCGGCTATCTGACCCACTATGCGCTGGACTCCAGCGCCCATCCGCTCATCTGTTCCCTTGCTCACAGTGAAAGCATGAAGACCGGACGCACGGAAAGTGAAGTTCACTTCCGCATCGAAAGTGTCTATGACGTTTACACGCTGCACAGAAAAGGAAAGCGTGTATCCGACTACAATGTGTATGAGGATCTGAAACTGAATAAAGAAGATACCCAGAAGCTTGCCATCCTCTACCAGGGCATGCTGAAAGGGGTATATGATATTGATCTGAGTGTGCCAAAGCTCATGAACGGCATTCATGATGTTTCACTCATGACGCGCCTGCTCAAGCCTTCCAAGGCCAAATACAGATTTGCGGATTATATGGAATCGCTTCTGAAACAGCCCAAGATGATCACCGCCCTGATGCTGGATGAACATAAAGACATGCGCTATCTCAATGAAGCACATAAATTATGGTCGCCGGTCTATCAGCCGGATGAAGTGCGCAATGAATCATTCATGGATCTTTACAGCAGTGCTCTTGGCAAGGCATGCCGCATCATGAAATCTCATGATGACAGTGACTTTGCCGTCAACTTTGTCGGTGCGCCATACTGATACGAACATGAAAAGACGAAACCGGATGGTTTCGTCTTTTCATGTGCTTCCTATTCAGAAAAGCCCCAGCTGGGGATGGTATTGCCTCTTCTGATCAGAACCGTCTTCTGATAATCTGTCTGATTCAGAAAACGCAGCACGGAATCCGTTTCTTCATCCGTACAGCCGACCAGAATCTTGACATCCAGTTCCTTCATCAGTATATCTGCGGCAACCACCAGCGCTGTGATTTCAGAACGGTCGCCGCTGCCCGCATAGACGGATACACCGTCTTCCGCTGATTTGGTATCGGTCAGCTTGCCGTAGTCAACGGGATAGATCAGATTGCGGAATGTAGGATGTACTTCCCCTTTTTTCTTTGTCATCTGCAGATTTCCGGAGAGAAATAATGTATCAATTTTCTGCCAGAAAAATGCATTGTTTTCATAATCTGCCATAAGCACCTCAATACATCTTTCAGTACTATTATACCTTTCGCCCAAATAAATGTAAACAAATTGCAATATTTATGAAATTTCTTTCATATATTCCTGCGCTGTTTTCTTTTAATACGATTGAGATTGCGCTCAAAAGTACCATTTTCCAGCAGTTCTGCCACTGTCAGCTGATCAAATACCGATACCGGGCAGGAACGATAGGCAATCTTCTCTTTCATTTCCTCTTTCCTGTTTTCCGGCAGAATCATATAGCTGAGCCGAAGCCCATGGCCGATGGTCTTTGTAAAACTGTTGATATACAGTACATGTTCACCTGGCTCCATGGCATACAGTGTACTTTCATAGCCGAAATGATCCGCAAATTCACTGGCATAGTCATCTTCAATGATGATGGCATGATGGTTTCTCGCCCATTCGATATAAGTACTGCGTTTGGACGCATCGGCGGTGATGCCGGTGGGATAGGAAGTAAACGGGGTGACATGCAGAACGGAAGCCGGGGTGCGGCGCAGTTCACTGTCCAGAATGCCGTGTGCCCCCATCGTCAGCGGGTCAATGCGGACTGACTGGCTGCGGTAGATTTTACGTATCTTTTCATAGCCCGGGTTCTCAATGGCATAGATCCGGCTGCGTCCGAGAATCTGCACGATCAGGCCATACAGGTCCTCACTGCCTGAGCCGATCACAATCGCATCCGCAGCTGCCGGCATACTGCGCGAGCGGGCCAGATAACGTGACAGTGCTTCCCGCAGTTCAATGCATCCCCATGTCTCCTTGCGGCCTAACAGTTCCTGTCCATGCATGGACAGAACATGACGGGCGGTTCGGGCAAGGGCGGAGAAAGGAAACATGGTTTCGCTGCCCGACAGAATCTGTACAGTCCCTCTTTCTTCCTCTGCCCGGGGCATCAGAAAATCGTCCGGACGGAAGATGACCGTACTGGCCTGCCGTTCCTTTGACTGTATGTAGCCTTCATCATTCAGCAGATTCAGGGCATGTTCCACCGTCACTAAGGACATATTGTTCTCTTCGGCCAGGACACGCTTGCTTTTGAGCTTTGAACCATAGGGATAGATCCCTTCCGTGATCTGCTTTCTGAGCTTTTCATACAGCACTTCATATTTCTTTTCTTCCATACGCCCACCTCAGAGTTCACGGATATGGGTATGACAGGCTTCCAGCATTTCCTCAATATCAAAGATGCCGGTCAGATTCATGACCTGGGCTGCAATCATAGCACAGCCATAGGAATCAGATAAGGCATTGTGATGGTTCAGTTCAACCTGCAGATAATCGCACATATCATCCAGCCGGTGATGAGCCAGGGCCGGAAAAGCATGACGTGATAATTCCAGGGTATCAAAGTAACGCAGAACGGGAATGGGCTTTCCTGTATTGAGACATGTCTTTTTCAGGCAAGTCATATCAAAGCGGGCATTATGGGCACAGACGATGCTGTTATCAAAAAGATCGGTCAGATCGTGATAGATCTCGGAAAAAGTCGGGGCTTCACGCACATCTTCAGGATGAATGCCGTGAACCTGGATATTGCGCCAGTCAAAGTAATCCACATTCTCTTCCGGCCGGATCAGGCTGTAGAACTTTTCCTCCACACAGCCATCCTCCAGAACAGAGACACCAACGGCGCACACACTGGCGGGCGAACCGTTGGCGGTTTCAAAGTCAATTGCCGTAACTCTCATCTGTGATGATCCTCATGAATGTGTTCCAGCGCCATCCGGTAAATATTCTTGATATGCTCATCGGCCATGGAATAGAATACGTTCTTGCCTTCCTTGCGGGAAACAACAAGCTTGGTGCGCTTGAGGGCGGAAAGCTGGTGGGAGATGGCACTCTGGCTCATCTCCAGCAGCTGGGAGAGGTCTGTCACGCACAGTTCTCTTGTAAACAGGGCGTTCATGATCTTAAGACGGGTGGAATCGCCGAACATGGCAAAGATCATGCTCATGTCATCATATTCTTTTTCTGTCAGCATCTCTCCCCTACAGGCTTCCACTGCCTCACTGTCGATGATCGGTTTTTCCTTCATCTGCTTTTCCTCCGTGCTTTTTTGACTTCCTTATGCGGCAGGTACAGTTTCATATAGCGGCTGACGGCATAGCGGCCGTACATATCAACAGATTCGGTTGTTCCATCTGTCAGGGTAAAAACAAGCAGATCGCAAGAGCCGTGGTACTCATACTGCCAGCTGACCACTTCATCGTAATAGATCATCGCGCATTCATCCCGGTTCTGCCGGTTGTACAGCAGAACATATTCCGGCATGAACTGCACCAGAATCCGATCCGGCATGCCCAGCAGGCAGAACAGCGTCAGAATCATGATCGGCAGGGCAATCCCGATGGTATAGGACCTGGCTGCCACAAGCACAATGCCGACCACAAACAGAATGATCAGCAGCCACCACGGCTTGACTCTGACGGTATAGGCGTTTTTGCGCACCGTTTCCGGTATATTGCGTATTTTGATGTACTGTGATTTCATGTCCAGTTGATTATAACACGAAGAAGCAGTGCATTCTGCTATACTATACAGGTTGAAATGAGGTAACTATGACATATCCTGTCACTTTTGAGATCACCCATGTCTGTAAACAGTCCGGCGCAAGAACAGGTATTCTCCATACACCGCATGGCGATGTGGAAACACCGATGTTCATGCCGGTCGGCACCCAGGCAACGGTGAAATTCATATCTCCCGAAGAACTGTACGAGATGGGAGCCGGAGTCGTGCTGGCCAATACGTACCACCTGTGGCTGCGGCCCGGGGAAGAGGTACTGGCCAAGGCCGGAGGCGTACAGAAATTCATGAACTACAAAGGACCGATGCTGACGGACTCCGGCGGCTTCCAGGTCTTTTCGCTGGCAGACTCCCGCAAGATTACCGAAGAAGGCGTCACCTTCAAGAACAATCTGAACGGCGACCGTCTCTTCCTGTCCCCGGAAAAGTCCATCCATATTCAGAATAAGATCGGGGCGGACATCATGATGTCCTTTGATGAGTGCATCCCCTATCCTGCTACCCGTGAATATGCCGAGAAGTCCATGCTCAGAACATTAAGATGGGCAGAACGGGGCAAAGCAGCCAATGAAAGACCGGACGAACAGGCCATCTTCGGCATCGTCCAGGGCGGCGACAATGAAGATCTGCGTCATTACTGTGCGGAAAAGCTGGTGGAAATGGACTTTGCGGGGTATGCCGTCGGCGGTACATCCGTTGGCGAAGACAAGGAAACCATGTACCGCATGGTCAGATGGTCCCAGGAAAAGCTGCCGTTAGACAAACCGCGCTATCTGATGGGGGTCGGAGCGGTCAATGATCTGCTGGAAGCTGTCTCACTCAATATTGATATGTGCGACTGCGTGCTGCCGACAAGAATCGCAAGACACGGCACCCTTATGACCAGCCAGGGACGCATCACGATCAAGAAGGCAATGTATAAAGAAGACTTCACGCCGCTTGATCCTGCATGTGACTGCTATACATGCCGCAATTATACAAAAGCATATCTGAATCACCTGTGCCGGACCAATGAAGGCTTCGGCACCAGGCTGATGTCCATTCATAACATCCGCTTCCTGCTCCATCTCATGGAAGAAGTCAGAAAAGCGATCAAAGAAGACCGCTATGATGACTTCAAGCGGGAAACGCTGGCCAGAATGAAATTTGATGAAAGAGGGTTTTAATATGGCATTGGATCTGAACAATCTGAAAACAAGCGATTTTGATTATGATCTTCCCAAGGAACTCATTGCGCAGACACCGCTGAAGGACCGCAAGAGCTCCCGCATGATGGTTGTGCATATGGAATCGGGAAGACTGGAAGACAGACATTTCTATGACATTGTGGATTATTTCCATGCGGGAGATGTACTGGTCAGAAACAATACCCGGGTGATTCCGGCAAGACTTTATGGGACAAAAGAGGAGACCGGAGCGCATGTGGAAGTACTGTTATTAAGACAGCTGGAAGATGACAACTGGGAGTGTCTGGTCGGCAATGCCCATGTCGTCAGGCTCGGCACGGTTGTCAGTTTCCATGACGGCCGGCTCAAGGCACAGTGCATTGAGGTCGGCGACCGCGGCATCCGCAGATTCCATATGATCTATCAGGGCATCTTCAATGAAATTCTCGATCAGCTGGGTGAAGTTCCCCTGCCTCCGTATATTCATGAAAAGCTGAATGATCCGGAACGTTATCAGACCGTCTATTCCAAGGTGGAAGGCAGTGCGGCTGCCCCTACCGCCGGCCTGCACTTCACGCCGGAAGTCTTTGAAAAGCTGAGAGCCAAAGGCGTCACCATCGTTGATGTTACCCTGCATGTTGGGCTTGGTACATTCCGGCCGATGGATACGGAAAACGTCAAAGACCATGATATGCATGCGGAAGTCTGCTACATGAGTGAAGAAGCAGCTGAAACGCTGAACCGTGCCAAGGCGGAAGGCAGACGCATCATCGCCATCGGCACCACATCCGTGCGTACGCTGGAATCCGTCTGGAACAAGTATGGAAAGTTCGCCCCCTGCACCCTGGAGACAAAACTGTTCATCTATCCGGGCTATACGTACCATACCATCGACGGCATGCTGACAAACTTCCATCTGCCCAAGTCCACGCTGATCATGATGATCTGTGCTCTGGCCGGCTATGATCTTGTCATGAAGGCATACAGGCATGCCGTGGAAGAGAAATACAGATTCTTCTCCTTCGGCGACTGCATGTTCCTGACCCATGAAGACTGAAGAAATCGAGGAATATAAAGCGTATCTTTCTTCCCGCCACAGTGCAAAGAAGAAAAACTACTACCAGTTTTCCTTAAAGGAGCTGGAAGACATCCGTCAAAGCGGCACAAAGCCGAAGCTTCTTCTGCATGCCTGCTGCGGTCCCTGTGCCGGCTGGCCGCTGGAATTTCTGCATGATGCCTTTGCCATCACCATTCTCTACAACAACTCCAACATCTATCCCGAAAAGGAATACACGAGAAGAAAAGATGAGCTGCTGAAGCTGCTGCATCTATTGGGATATGATGATGTCAATGTCATCATTCCTCCTTATGACAATGCCGCTTATACAAGAGATGTGCTGTCAGACAGAGGGGATGATCCGGAAGGCTGGAAGCGCTGCTTCCATTGTTATGAGGTGCGGATGGAAGAAGGATTTGCATATGCGGAAAAGAATGGCTTTGACTGGTTTACAACTGTCATGACCATCTCCCGTCAGAAAGATTCCCAAATACTCAATGCCATCGGGGCAAAGCTGGCTGAAAAACATCCTTCTGTACATTATTTCTATTCTGACTTCAAAAAAGCCGGCGGACAGAACCGCCGGGATGAAATTGTCCGTGAATATGATCTGTACCACCAGGATTACTGCGGATGCGTTTATTCTTATACCGAAAGACAGAAACAGCTGAATGAAAAGGCGGCAGAGCATCAGGATCACTGATGTCTGCCGCTTTTATTATTCTTCTGTTCCTTTCTGATCGAGCAGTGCAAGCTTCTCATTGAGCAGCTGAATCAGCTTCTTCTTCGCATCAATCAGCTTCAGAAGATCATCCACATTACCCATCTCGCCGCCGCTTGACTTTGCATTGTAATATGCTTCACCAAGCCTTGCATATGTCTTTGTGATATCTCTTTCATTCTGACCGATTTCACTCTTCAGCTTCATCTTCTGCGAGCCGAGATCCACCATGTCCTTCACATTCTTCATATGCTGGTTCAGCGTCTTTGACATACTGTCGACAAAACTGTTGAAATCATTATTGTTGTTTTCACTCATCTTTTCTATCCTTTCCGGGACCTTCCAGAAGATCCCTGATCATCTGACTGATCACATCCGCGTCTTCTCTGCCTCTTGCCACAAGATAGGCAATGCCGCCGGTGATCAGATCCGCATAATAGTCCACATGGTCAATGTGTATCTTTCCTGCCTTCTTTCCTTCTTCCAGCAGTTTCTCAAAACTTCTGCCGGCTTCTTCCCTGGCCTGTTTCAGAGCCTTGAAGGTCAAAGCAGAAAGATCCACATTTTCATTTTCTCCCTTCAGATTTTCTTTCATCTGTTCAAAGGAGCGGACACAGCTGTTTACAAAGTATTTCAGCTTTTCATCCCAGTCAGTGCTTTTCTCCGGCTGCGATATGGAACGGCTGAAAGCTTCATTGTAGCGTTCACTGATGGCATCAATGACATCGTCCTTGGATCTGAAATAATAGTAGAACAGGCCTTTGGCCACATCCACTTCCTTGACGATATTATTAACAGTGGTATCGACGATGCCGTTCTTCTTGAACAGTTTTTCCGCCGCATCCATGAACTCCTGTCTTCTTTCATCACTTGCTTTGGTCTGCCGCATAGCTGCCTCCTGTCTTAGATATAGCATATGACTGACCGGCAGTCAACTGAACATACCCTCTTGATTTCTTCCGCCTTCTTCGCTAATTTAAAAATATGAATATTCTTTGTCCAGTCTGCCGGGAACCCCTTCGGATCAGCCCGCATGCGGCTGTCTGCCGCAATCATCATTCCTTTGACATAGCCCGCAGCGGCTATCTCAACCTTTACCGCTCCAATAAGAGCGGACATGGCGATAATAAGGAAATGATCAGAGCCAGAAGCACTTTTCTGGAAAGCGGCTCGTATGCGTTCCTGGCTGAACGATTAACACAGATCATGAAAGAAGAAGATCCTGACAGTGTCGCTGATCTTGCCTGCGGAGAAGGTTATTACACAAGACGTCTGCCGGGAAGTGAAAAATACGGCATTGATCTTTCCAAGGATGCCCTTGCCCATGCGGCAAAAAGAGATCCGGGCACCAGATATCTGCTGGCCTCCATCTTTGATGTACCGCTGCGCAGTGAATGTGCGGATATCATCCTGACATGCTTTGCTCCGCTGGCAGACAGGGAAGTCATTCGTCTATTGAAACCGGGCGGTCATTTCATCTTCGTCTCTCCCGGACCGGATCATCTTTATGAGATGAAACAGGTGCTGTATGAAAACCCCTACCGCAATGAGAAGAAGAAAATTGAAAACTTCCTGCCGCTGGTCCATGAAGAAACCATCACAGCAGAATTCACCCCTGATCACGACACCCTTGAAGCCCTCTTCAATATGACACCCTATGCCTATAAAACCGGAATTGAAGGCATGAAGAGACTGTCTGAGACAGATCAGCTGACATTAACTGCTCAGTTCTGGATCCGCATTTTTAAAAAGACTTACTGAAGCAGATGAAGCTGCTTTTCATTTGATGCGAAAAGGACCGGAATACAATCCATGTATTCCGGTCCTGTATCTCACCTTTACCTGACGTAAAGTTCAAATTTCATCATGCGCTGATGTGTGGCTGTTGGAAATATCAGTCAATATTAATGAATTTCTTTGTTTCTGCTTCCTTCTTCTCTGCGGTCGGGAAGGTTACTTTCAGAACACCATCCTCATAGGATGCATGCAGATCTGTATCTCTTAATGTTTCACCGACATAGAAGCTTCTGGAAACAGCACCGTTCAGTCTTTCAGAACGGACAATTTCACCCTTCGCATCTTTCTCTTCCTGGGTTTCCGTATGGTTTGCACTGATCTTCAGCACACCATTGTAAAGAGAGAGTCTGATATCGGATTTCTGATAGCCCGGCAGCTCAACGCACATTGTATATGTGCCGTCTTTCTTATAGACATCCGTTCTCATCACACTGCCTCTGTCACCGAATGCATCATTGAAGAAGTCATCGAATAAAGTTCTTTCAGGTACGTATCTCATAGGTTCCTGCCTCCTTATTTCTTACACCTCATATGATAACCAAAAAATTAGCACTGTCAATAGTTGAGTGCTAATTTTTTGATTCTTTTATAACTTCTTTATTTATCAGTATATTTCAATATTCCAGATATCAGGTTTAGCACGTCATCAAGATCAGTGCTAATTTTTCTTTTCATCATCTGCACTCAGTTTGCCTTCCAGGAAATGCTTGCGGCATAGGGCAATGTATTCATCATTTGCCCCCAGCATGATCTGTTCACCGGTACGGACAATGCCGTTCCTGTTATAGCGCGCATTGCAGATGGCTTTCTTCCCGCACCAGCATACGGTCTTGATCTCTTTGATTTCATCCGCAATGGCCAGCAGTCTGGCGCTGCCTTCAAACAGGTTCAGCTGAAAGTCTGTCCTGAGGCCATAACACATGACCGGCACATTGAGTTCATCCACAATACGGGCCAGAAAATCAATCTGTTCCTTTCTGGCAAACTGTATCTCATCCACAATTACCGCATCATACTTCTGAATTTCTTCATCCGGCATGGCACAGATATCACTTAACAGAACACATTCCCTCTCCAGGCCGATCCGGGAGCGGATCGTATGTACTCCGTCTCTTGTATCAAGATTTGTCTTGGCTAAAAGAACTTTCTGTCCTCTTTCCCGGTAGTTGTATTCCGCCATCAGCGCATTGGCTGATTTGGAGCTTCCCATCGCTCCATAATAAAAGTAAAGCTTGGCCATTATTTCTCCTTTTTCTTTTTCTGTATGGTCTTTACATCCGGCAGGTATTTCTTCAGCGCAAAGTAGGCAGATTCCATCTCTTCTACATCTTCCCTGCAGCCAAGACCATAGAATGTTCTGCCGCTGTATGCTGTTACCAGCAGCCGTTTCTGACCGATGGCATAAAAGACTGCTTTACGGTATCTATCCGTTTCACTTTCCGCCATAGCAGCATAGACAACTCTGCCGAGGCTGATCTCTTTTCCATCTTTATACACGATCATCTCATCTTTATTGATTTCCGTCTCATACGCATGATACATCCTTCGCCGCATCAGCACATGATACCCAAGTGCTATGGCAAGCCCCCCAAGAGCGATGAAAAACGGCTGTCAGTCCATTGACATGCATGGTCGGAAACAGAAAGTAAAGAAGCGTAAAAAGCAGGGCTGCCGCGATGGCAAAGACAACCGGCGTTCCCAGCCACAGGAACAGATAGCCGGCTCTGGTATAGGCATGAAATGAAAATCTTTTCATACGACTGACTCCAGAAGATCACACATCTGCTTTATTCTTTCCGCCGACTGAAACCCGGCTGTATGGTCCAGTATCCTGCCATGATACATGGCAAAGACTGCCGGCAGATGCGACACATGCATGAGCGTATTGATTTCTGTTTCCTGGTCCGCATTGATCTCAAGAAAAGAAAGATTCTCATAAGCCTCTTCACAGACTGTGAGAATGGCTTTTTCCGGACCGCATCCAGTACACCAGGCACTGGAAAACAGCAGTACAACCGGCTTTTTGGCATCTAAAGCTTCTTCTTTGAATGACAGCAGAGTGATCTTCTTCATGAGCTCCTCACGGGTTTTATCATACCACGATTCTGCCCTTTCCTTTATATTCCACAGGAAACGTGTATGAAGTATTCTTAAGATCCTCCTGTGTCATATTTCCGTATAATATCTGTGAGGTAAAAGATTATGAAGAAAAAAGCAAAAGCAGTCACAGCATCGCTGATCGCAGCCGCTGCTGCGGTCGGCGGTGTGATGATCCATCACGTTCGTCAAGGGGCATCTGTGAATGAGAATACCGTCTATGTTACAAAGGTATCCGAAATTACCGGTACCGCGGCAAATGAGGTCAGCCGTCTTTCCGGGGTTGTGCAGGCTCAGTCCACTGCCGACTTCACCAAGGCAGATGACAAGACCATCGTCTCCATCAATGTCCAGGCAGGCCAGACCGTCCATAAGGATGATGTGCTGTTCACCTATGATACCAGTGAAGCATCCAGGAACATTGCCAGTACCAATCTGGATATTGAACAATTGAACAGTGATATCAGCGCCCTGAATGATCAGATCGCTGAACTCAACAGCCAGCTGGCTTCTGCCACAGGTGATGACAGGCTCAATTACACAACGGAAATCCAGTCCAAGCAGAGCGAGATCCGTTCCGATCAGTATGATATTGAATCCAAGAAGAACGATATAGCCAATTACCAGAAGGAAATCGACAGTGCTTCCGTGAAGAGCACCGTTGACGGTACGGTCAAGGCCGTTAATCCTGACGGCGGTACAGATACCGGCGGCAATACCATCCCGATCGTCTCCATTACGGAAAGCGGTGATCTCAAGGTCAAAGGCATGCTGGATGAAGTCTCTGTCGGCACCATCACCAGCGGTCAGAGCGTGATTATCCGGGCCCGCAATGATGAAAGCAGAACCTGGTCCGGCACTGTATCCCAGGTAGATGCCGAGCCTTCTGCTACTGCCAGTACAGATGGTACCGACACGTCCAATCAAGCTTCAAAATATCCGTTCTATGTTTCCCTGTCTTCCTCCGAAGGCCTGATGCTCGGCCAGCATGTCTATATTGAACCGGATGTCGGTCAGACCGCGCAGAAGGACGGCATCTGGCTGGATTCTTCCTACCTTGTTACAGAAGATGGTAAAACGTATGTCTGGGTCAGCGTAAACAATAAACTGCATAAGACTGAAGTCACCACAGGCAAAAAGGATGAGGATCAGGGCACGGTACAGATCAAAGACGGTTTATCTGAAAAGGATGCCATTGCCTGGCCGGATGATACCTGTAAAGAAGGTGCCGCAGCTCAGGAAACAGCCGGCGTCGGGAGTGCATCATGATACTGGAACTGAAGGACATCTGTAAGAGCTATGGTTCGGACGATATGAAGGTGCCGGTATTGAAGAATGTTTCCCTGTCCGTAGAGAAAGGCGACTACATTGCCATCATGGGACCTTCCGGTTCCGGCAAGAGCACCACAATGAATATCATCGGCTGTCTTGACCGGTTTGATTCCGGTACATATCTGCTGGATGGCGAAGATGTATCAAAAATGAATGATGATGCCTTGAGTGATGTCAGACTCAATAAAATCGGTTTTGTGTTTCAGACGTTCAACCTTCTGCCCGGTGAGACGGCGCTGGAGAATGTAGCGCTGCCGCTGATCTATGCGGGTGTGCCAAAGGCCGAAAGAGAAGAAAGAGCCCGTCAGGGACTGGAAGCCGTGGGTCTTGCCGACCGCACTTCCTTCCGCCCTTCTCAGCTTTCCGGCGGCCAGAAACAGCGGGTTGCCATCGCCCGGGCCATGATCAACCACCCGCGTATTCTTCTGGCGGATGAACCTACCGGCGCCCTTGATCAGGCCAGCGGAAAGCAGGTCATGAAACTGTTCCGCCAGCTCAACAAGGAACAGGGGGTCACTATTGTCATGATCACCCATGACGCCTCGGTTGCGGCCAATGCGGATCAGACACTCCACATCATCGATGGTGAAATCATCGAAAACAGAAAAGGAGGCGCACAATGAAGAAAAGAAAGATCATCATTCCCATTGTCTGCCTTGCGGCGGCTTCTGCCGGCATTGTCAGCTGGCGCAGCAGATCCGCCAATGGCGTTGCGGTCATAGCTGTTTCCGATCTTTCCTCCGGCGGCATGATGGACGATGCCGTTTCTTCTACCGGCACGGTGTATCAGGCAAGCAGCCAGTCTGTCTACCCTTCAAGCAGCGACATCATCAAGGAAGTCTATGTCAAACAGGGCGATCAGGTCAAAGCCGGCGATCCGCTGCTGGCCTATGATGTCACCAGTCTGCAGCTTTCCTATGCCAAAAAGCAGCTGGCGGTGGAACAGGCCGAAAATACATTGAACGCTGACCGCAGCAGACTGACAAAGCTGCAGCATACCGCCCCTTCCATCATCCCCACGGCCGAACCTGAAACAGCCCCCACGCCTGCACCTTCAATCACACCGGCCATCAGTAAAACCCAGACAGACGATGCCTGGAACGCTGTGGATGCGGATTCGCTTTCTTCTGATCATCCCCAGTATGTCACGGATGAAACCGGACAGTACGGTACGAAGGATCATCCCTATGTCTTTGTCGTCACAGAGGATGCCGTGGTATACGGATCCTTCTTCAATGCCCTGCAGGGTTCTGACAGTTATGTCTCTTTCCGCATTTATGAAAACAACATCGTCAATCCGGATGAACTTGTCTCAGAATGGAATATCAGATGTTCCCTGCTTATGGATTGTGATGACAGCGACGCCTGGTCTATCCTGACCCACCACGCTGTTTCTGCCGATCCGCAAACCGAAGAAGCACCGGTTGAAACCATCGAGAAAACAGAGTCTGATAACGGCTCGTCCTACACGGCTGCTGAACTGGCCCAGGCCATCAAAGAACAGCAGCACACCGTAAGAAACGATGAAATTGCCCTGCGCAAGGCACAGCTTGAGCTGCAGGTGCAGAAAGACTCGCTGAACGATGGTATTGTCAGAGCAAGAACAGACGGTACGGTTACCAAAGTATCCGATCCCGAAAACCGACCCAAGGACGGTACCGCTTTTCTCACTGTCGCTTCCAGCGGCGGTACAACCATCCGCACCTATGTTTCCGAACTCATGCTGGATCAGGTCCAGCAGGGCACAGAGCTCAATGTCACGGATTATAATGACGGTTCTTCCTATACCGCCACGGTAACAAGTGTCGATGACACCCCTGCTTCAGACGTGGATCAGTACAATGACGGCAATCCCAATGTCTCCTGGTATCCGGTCTATGCAGAGATCAATGAGCAGAACAGCCTGAGCGCTTCTTCTCTGCTTGGCGTCAGTCCGTTACAGACGGATACCGGCAGTGATATCGTGATTTCCAATGCCTTTGTCCGCTATGGAAACGGCAGATATTACGTCATGAAAGATGATCACGGAAAACTGAAGAAACAGAATGTGGAAGTCGGCAGTATCTACTGGGGCAGTGAATATGAAATCACTTCCGGTCTTTCCCAGGATGATGCCATTGCCTTCCCCTATGGACGCAGGACAAAGGAAGGCGCGAAGACAAAGAAAGGAAGTATGGAGGATTTCTATGGGTGAGAATATACGTTTATCCCTGAAAGGCATTCTTTCGCATAAGATGCGTTCCTTTCTGACGATGCTCGGCATTATCATCGGCATTGCAGCCATCATTGCCATTGTTTCCACCATCAAAGGAACCAATGATCAGATCCAGAAGAATCTGATCGGTTCCGGTTCCAACAATGTCAATGTTGTCCTGTATCAGAACGATTATGACTATGACATGTCTTCCGGTCTGCCGGCCGGTGTACATCAGGTCAGTGATGACACAATGGATTCTTTGAAGCAGATTGATCATGTTGAAGATGCCGCAAAGTATACAAAGCGTACGGAATACAATGGCATCTATTATCAGAATGCCAATCTTTCCAATGGCAATGTACTTGGTGTGGATGAGAACTATCTGAATGCGGCGGATATGAAGATCACTGCCGGCCGGGGCATCTCAGCTGAGGATGTGAAGAAGTGCCATAAGGTTGCAGTACTTGATGATGGAGCAGCCAGAGTCCTCTTCAAAGGAGCTTCCTGCATCGGAAAGACCATTGAAATTCACAGTGTTCCCTATGTCATCATCGGTACCTGTGCAGCCCGCAGCACCTATGAACCGGTCATTGAAACCATTTCAGACTACTACACCTACAATTCTGATCAAAGCGGCGGCAGTGTCTATATCACTTCTTCCACCTGGCCCATTGCCTATCAGTATGATGAGCCGGAAAATATCCTGATACGCGCCGACAGCACCAAAAGCATGACATCCATCGGAAAGGAAGCAGAAAACATTCTCAATACGACCATCACATCCACTTCTTCCGATTCCACAAACGCAGTCACATACAAAGCCCAGGATCTGATGGAACAGGCGCGACAGATCCAGCAGCTCTCCCAGTCTACCAATATGATGCTCATATGGATTGCGGCGATCTCATTGCTAGTCGGGGGCATCGGCGTCATGAACATCATGCTTGTATCAGTTACTGAAAGAACAAGTGAGATCGGTCTGAAAAAAGCCATCGGTGCCCGTAAGAGAGTCATCATGCGTCAGTTTCTGACGGAAGCGGTTGTATTGACCAGCATCGGCGGTGTGCTCGGTGTGATTGCCGGTATTCTCTTAGCCAAGATCATCTCTCTGCTCAACGGCACCCCGGCCTCCATCTCCTGGCCGGCCAGCTTACTCGCTGTTCTGTTTTCCATGGCCATCGGTATTATCTTCGGTCTGCTGCCGGCCCATAAAGCCGCCAACCTGGATCCGATTGAAGCATTAAGAAGAGAGTGATCATGATCACACAGGCTCATCCCCCTGCGGATGAGCTTTTCTTTCCCAAAGCTTCAGCTTTTCTTCACCCTCAGGGCAGTATCTTTTCACCTTCACCCGGTATATTTATAACCGTCAGATGAGAGAGCTCATCTGTGATATACAATCCCCTTTCTCCCAGTAATCAGAATGAAACGTATCGTCAGATCAGACGATACGTTTTTTCTGCCTTTTCTGCTTCCGACAGAATTAACATAATGGTTCATGGAATCTCCACTTTCTCTTCCTGCCGTTTTTACAAAAAAACAGAAGCACCTGCTTCTGCTTTCAGAAAATGGATCAGCTGTGATCCGGATGTCAGCACATATCTGCCAGCGATGCTTGCGCCTGGCTGCAGTCATCCATGGAACAGATCAGTTCGTTCAGATAACTCCGAACATCCATCCGCCAGCGATGGTCTTATCTGTACCATGTCCAATTCTGACCGCGCAGCACCTTGCGGCCAGTGCACATTCATCAGAACTGATACACCATGTACTTTGTCTGTTCTATAGTATTTCTTTCCATGGGCTGCAAGTGCTCTTCTGCGCAATTATCCCCTCTGCCGAAAGGATGAACACATGGAAAACTGCGTTTACATAGCGGCCAGCCGATTCATATGCGTCTGAATGATACAGATGAAAAGAAGAACAGCTTTCACTGCTCTTCCTCTGTTTCTGCTTCTACTTCCTTGATGATGCATTCATTGCCTGTCAGCAGCCATGTATTGCCGGAATGACAGTACGGGCATTCTCTTCCGTATTTCACGGTTGAATATGTCTTCTCACAATCGCCGCAGAATGTGACTGCAGGGGTGATTTCCATCTTCAGTTCACAGTCTTTCAATAAGGGATGTTTCAGACGGAAATAATTCCAGCAGTCAGTAAAAAGATCTGTAACTATTCCGCTGACTTCGCCTACCTGCAGCGTAACGGAACCATACTTTGTAATACCGTACTGCGGTGCCATCTCATCCAGTGTCTTTGCGACATGGGTGACAATTCCCATTTCATGCATTATTTCTTCTTTGCATGAAGCAGAATCTTCATTTCACGCTTTGCCGCATACGGGGCGATCAGCTTCATCTTGTCTTCTGCCCTGATCATTCTTGTCGCATCCGGCAGATCACGGCTCAGATGAATCGCATCAAACTCACACTTGGTCGTGCATAACCCGCAGCCGATGCAGCGGTTGACATCCACAGTTGTGGCACCGCAGCCAAGGCATCTGTGGGCTTCTGTTCTGACCTGCTCTTCGGTAAACGGCAGACGGTTATCTGCAAACGGATCATCCACTTTGCGTATGCCCGGCGCCTGACGCTTTGCCGTATCATAGGATTCAATTTCAATATCATCCTTGTTCAGTTCATTGAACTGACGCAGATCGCGGGCAATGGTCAGCGACTGCCCCGGATGAACATATCTGTGCATGGATTCGCTGGCAAGCTTGCCTTCAGCAATAGCATCAATGGCAAATCTGGCTCCATGATAGATATCACCGCCGACAAAGATATCCGGTACGGATGTCTGGAAAGTGATCGGATCAGCCGCTGCACATCTGCCCCGGCCAAGTTCAATCTTCTCATCCTCAGCAATCGTGCCCCATTCGGCCGACTGACCGATGGCCTGCAGCACATTCTCACAGGCAATCGTAATGGTTTCGTCTTCTTTGTACTGCGGGTTGAAACGTCCGGTTTCATCTTTGACCTGCGTGCATTTCCTGAAGACAATGGCATTTACCTTACCATTTTCTTCTCTGACTTCCTTCGGTCCCCATCCATTCAGTACCTGAATGCCTTCTGCCTCTGCTTCTTTGACTTCATCTTCCGCAGCCGGCATTTCTGCTCTCTGTTCCAGACAGAGCATGGTTACCCTGCCATCTGTGATACGGGCTGCTGTTCTGGCAACATCAACGGCAACATTGCCGCCGCCGACTACCACAACATCGCCATGCAGGCGAATGGTATGATCCTGATTCACGCGCCGCAGGAAGGAAATACCGGATTCCACACCTTCTGCATCTTCACCCGGTACACCGGCTTTACGGCCGCCCTGTAAACCGATGGCAAGATAGAAGGCCTTATAGCCCTGGTCGCGAAGATCCTGAATGGTGAAATCTCTGCCGATTTCCACGCCGCATCTGAATTCAACACCCATCTGCTTCAGCACATCGATTTCAGCTTCCAGGACATCTTTTTCCAGACGGAAGCTCGGGATTCCATTCATTAACATGCCGCCCGGTCTCTTCTCTTTTTCAAAGACCGTGACATCATATCCTCTTTCTCTGAGGTAATAGGCACATGACATGCCGGCCGGACCGGCACCGATGACAGCCATCTTATAGTCAGGCCCCCAGAAGCCGCCATGATCCGTTTCACAGAGAGGAATGTATCTTTCCTTTTCATTCAGCTCTTTTGCCGCGACAAACTTCTTGATTTCATCAATGGCAATCGGCGCATCAATCGTGCCTCTTGTACATTCATCCTCACATCTTCTGTTGCATACGGCACCGCATACCGCCGGGAACGGATTATCCTGCTTGATGAGCTTCAGTGCTTCCAGATATTTGCCTTCCCCGGCCATATGGATATAGCCCTGCACGGCAATATGAGCCGGACAGGTTGCCTTGCATGGTGCAGTGCCTGTCTCATAGCAGTTGATCTTGGCATCCTCACGGTAATGAATATTCCAGTCATCTGCCGTCATTCTTCTTTCATCCGGCAGCGGGGAAAGCGGATATTCCATCCTTCCGTGCTTTGTGCAGAGCTTCTGACCGAGCTTGGCCGCCCCGACCGGACATACCTCCACGCACTTGCCGCAGGCAACACACTTATCATGATCCACATGGGCCCGATAGGCACTGCGTGACATGTTCGGGGTGTTATAGAGCTGGGAAGTACGGATGGCATTGCATACCCCAGGGGCACAATTGCACAGTCCCACAATCTTATCTTCCCCGTCGATATTGGTAGTCTGATGGACAAAGCCATGGCGCTCGCTTCTTTCACAGATCTCAAGCGCTTCATCCTTTGTGATGTAATGGCCCCGGCCGGTATTGACACACCATTCCGCCAGGTCACCGAAACCGATGCAGCATTCCTGTTCGATTTCACCATCGCCTTCATTGCGCATGGTCTGCTGGCGCCGGCATGTACAGACACCAACGGAAATCTTTCCATCATACTTATCAAGCCAGTGGGAGATATGTTCCACCGGAACGGATTCATTTTCCGTTTCAATGGCCTTTTCCACCGGAATGACATGCATGCCGATACCGGCACCGCCCAGCGGTACCATCGGCGTGATGCCTTCCAGCGGCATCTGGGTCATGTAGTTGAAGAAGGAAATGATATGCGGATGTTCTTCGACCAGCTGTTTGTTCATGACCATGAATTCGGCAATGCCCGGCACAAAGATCGGCACATCATACTGGATATGATGATCTTCATTTTCACGGTTTGTCTCAACACAGCCAATCCAGCATAAGTGATCCAGGATTTCCCTGGCATCTTTCTCGGTCAGATGATTGCGCTTAGCCACTTCGGACAGATCCAGATTGGTTCTTGTCTTTTTAAAGCTCAGCATCACCCGCACTTCCTGCTTGGTCAGCACCTCATCCAGGCACCATACTTCCGGATCATCAGGCTGGATGGTATGGGTATAGCGGGCAACATAGCGGTCGGTGATCATGCCGGCCAGCCGGATCAGAAGTCTCAGCTTCTCCTTGTCCGGGTACACATAGTCCTTGGGGAGAACATAATCGTTCTCATTTACCATTCTGTTTTTCTGCGGTTTCATTACCTTTTTTATCTCCTGTTTATTTTCGCCACTCTTTCAGTGTGCTTTCAAGCCAGTCCGTCCATTCCGCCATGCCTTCTTCTGTTTTTGCAGAAAGCGGGAAAATGGCAATATCAGGATTGAGTTCTCTTGCATATTTCTGACAGCGTTCCAGATTGAAATCAAAATACGTCATGGTATCAATCTTGGATATAATCAGCACATCGCTCTTCTGAAACATCAGCGGATATTTCAATGGCTTGTCGTCCCCTTCCGGTACGCTCAGAATCATGACATTCTTTCCTGCTCCGGTATCAAATTCTGCCGGACAGATCAGATTGCCGACATTTTCCAGAAAGATCACATCATTCTTCTCTTTCATGTTATGCAGTGCTTCTTCTGTCATGCCGGCGTCCATATGACACATGCCGTCGGTATGAACCTGAATGCTTTCTGCCCCCAATGCTTCAATGTGCCTGGCATCCACATCCGATTCAATATCCGCTTCCATGACACCGATCTTATACTTATCCTTCAGCGCCTGAATCGTTGCACTGAGAAGTACCGTCTTGCCGGAACCGGGTGAGCTCATCAGATTGATGAGCAGAACCCCCTGTTCCTTCATTTTCTTTCTGATTTCATCCGCATCACGGTCATTGGATGCGGTCACACTTTCATGCAGTTCAATGATCTTCATTTCAGTTTCTCCGCAATCTTATAATTCAGATAGTCAATCCAGCTGCTGAATCCTTCGCCATTCAGCGCAGAAATCGCAAAGAACACACAGTCCGGATTCAGCGCTCTGATTCTTTCTTCTGCCTTGGCCGGATCATAGTCAAACACCTTGATGGCATCCATCTTGTTTTCAATAACAACATCTGCTCTTCTGAACATCAGCGGATACTTCAGCGGCTTATCATCGCCTTCCGGCACACTCAGAATTTCCACCCGCAGATCAGCCCCGACATCAAACTCCGCCGGACAGACAAGATTGCCGACATTTTCAAGAAAGACCACATCCACATCATCAATTCCCATGGTCATCAGACCTTCCATCGTCATGCCGGCATCCATGTGGCAGCTGCCCCCGGTATGAAGCTGGATAACCTTGGCTCCGGTCAGCACCTGAATGGTTCTGGCATCCACCGAGGAATCAACGTCCGCTTCCATGACCGCAATGCGCCACTTCTCCTTCAGGCCGTTGATCGTACGCACTAAGGTTGTCGTCTTGCCGGCCCCGGGAGAAGACATGACATTGACCAGGTATACTTTCTTTCTTTTTATATAAGCACGGACATCAGCCGCATTCTGTTCATTCAGCGCTTCTACCCGTTCCTTTACATCAATGATCTCTATATGATTCATAATCTGAAACCTCTTACAGTATTGTATCAAAGCTCAAAAATACACACAATACGATTTTTCTGTCATAATATTGCCCGATAAGGAGACGATCATGATCCGCAATATTATTTTCGATATCGGCAATGTACTGACGCTGTTCCATCCTGAGGATTATATTCATGCCGTATTTGACAAAGAGAGGGCAGCCCGCTTGTATAAAGCCCTGTTTGAATCAGGCAGATGGTATGAAATAGATACAGGCAGTAAGACAGATGAAGAGATGATTCAGTCCTTTCTGCAGGAAGAGCCTGCCCTGGAAAAGGAAATCCGTTTTCTCTTTGACCACATCAATGGTTTCATCACCCTTCCTGCCGCCACAGCTCCCTGGATTTCAAGACTGCATAAAGAAGGCTATTCTCTCTATTATCTGAGCAACTACGGCACCGCCATGCGGGCCAGAACATGGAAGAATGAACTGTCCGTACTCAATCTGTTTGACGGCGGCATCTTCTCCTGTGATGTGCATCTGCTTAAACCCGATCCGGCTATCTATAACCTTTTACTGAATCAGTATGCTCTGAATCCGGCCGATTCTGTCTTCCTGGATGATTCCTCAGCCAATGTAAAGACTGCAGAAAAGCTTGGCATGCATGCCATACATGTGGAAAAACAGCTGCAGGCCATACAGGATCTTGACCGGCTGTTAAAAGAGGAAAACGACCTGTTATAATATCGTCAGCTGAAAAGAGGACATTCTCATGGAAAAAGCAAAAGTGTACTTTACTGACTTCCGTACCAGAATCGGTGTACCGCTGCCTGCCAAACTGCAGACGCTCATCAGGGCAGCCGGCATCGGAAACATCGACATGGATGGAAAACTTGTTGCCATCAAGATGCATTTTGGTGAAATGGGCAACATTGCCTACCTGCGTCCCAATTATGCAAAAGCTGTAGCAGATGTCGTCAGGGAACTGGGCGGCAAGCCTTTCCTGACCGACTGCAACACCCTCTACCCCGGCTATCGCAAAAATGCCATTGACCATCTTTATAATGCGGAGGTCAACGGCTTCAACTGGATGACAACCGGCTGTCCGGTCATCATCGGCGACGGCTTAAGAGGAACAGATGATATTGAAGTGCCGGTCCGCAATGGTGAACTATGTAAAACAGCCTATATCGGACATGCCATCATGGATGCGGACGTATTCATATCATTGACTCACTTCAAGGGCCATGAATCCACCGGCTTTGGCGGTACATTGAAGAATATCGGTATGGGCTGCGGTTCAAGAGCCGGCAAGATGCAGCAGCATAACGCCGGCAAGCCTCATGTCATTACCGAAAAATGCCGCGGCTGCCATAGATGTGCCAGAGAATGCGGTTCAGATGCCATCAGCTACGATACCGGCAAAGCCTGGATCAATCCGGATCTCTGCAAGGGATGCGGCAGATGCATCGGCGCCTGCTCATTTGATGCCATTGAAAATGACAACTGGGATGCCAATGAAATTCTCTGCAGGAAGATTGCGGAATATTCCCAGGCTGTATGTGACGGCAGACCGTGCTTCCACATCTCTCTGATTACGGATGTTTCTCCTAACTGCGACTGCCATGGTGAGAATGATGCCCCGATCCTGCCCAATATCGGCATGCTGGCATCCAGTGATCCCATAGCGCTGGACCAGGCCTGTGTCGACCTCTGTCAGAAGGCAGAGCCGATCCGCAACTCACAATTAGGCGACAACCTTGCCAAGCCTGACTGGCACTGCCACCATGACCACTTCATGGATTCCAATCCCAATGTCAGATGGAAAGAGACCCTTGAACATGGCGAAGAAATCGGCCTTGGCACAAGACAGTACGACCTCATCACACTGAAATAATACAGATCCGGCATCACCCGGATTTTCTTTTTACTGATAAGATAGTCATATCGTGATAAAGGAGTTACAGATGAAAGAATGGGAAAAAGCCCAGGCAGGCTTTCTATATGATGCCAGTTATGACAGGGAGATTGTCACAGCACGGGAAAAATGTGCCGATCTCTGCTTTGCTTTCAACAATACCCGTCCCAGTGACCATGAAAGACAGAATACATTACTGAAACAGATCATCCCGGACAGCCAGAGCATGGTTATTGCCCAGCCCTTCTATTGTGACTATGGAACCAACATCACCCTGGGCGCCAACTTCTACAGCAATCATAACCTGACCATCCTGGACGGCGCCCACGTCACCATCGGCGATAATGTTTTTATCGCTCCCAACTGTGTCATCACAACCGCCGGACATGCCCTTGACGCCGCCCAGCGGATCAAAGGCCTGGAAATCGCCCTGCCCATCCATATCGGTGATAATGTGTGGATCGGGGCAAATGTCACTATCCTGCCCGGTGTTTCAATCGGCTCCAATACCATCATTGCGGCGGGCAGTGTTGTCAGCCGGGATATACCGGAAAGTGTGATTGCGGCCGGTGTGCCCTGTCATATCATCCGCCGGATAACTGAAGCAGATCAGAACAGATATCCTGTATACAGAGACAAAACAAGCCGCTGATGTGCTCAGCGGCTTTCCTTTATCAGCGATACAGTTCTCTGCAAACAAGTTCATAAGCCAGGACATGAACAGCCTGCTGGAACTTTCCCGTCTGAATCATCTCTTCCAGTTCTTTTTCCGTATGTGTTTCCACATTGAGAAACTCTGTCGCATCCAGTTTCTGTTCTGAAACACGATGACAATTCAGAGCAAGATAGATATAGGCATAGTCATCATTCATGGTAGCAGAGGAAGGAATGGTCAGCAGATGTTTCCATGTATCTGAAACATATCCTGTTTCTTCCTTCAGTTCACGCTTTGCAGCATGCAGTGCTTCCGCTTCGCTCGGCCTGTGTCCTGTCACTTCAATTCCCCCGGCCGCAAACTCACAGGTCACTTCGCCAATGCCATAACGGTACTGTCGAACACAGAGAAACTTTCCTTCTGTATCCACGGCCGCAATAACCGCATAGCTTTTCCTGGAAAAAGCATAGTATGGTCCGGATACGGTACCATCCGGCAGTTCGTAGGTTTCTTTGCGAAAGTCGATCCACTCATCCTGAATGACGTGTTCGCTTCCCACTTTCTTCCACTTCAGCTTATCCATTGGCACTGCCCGATGTCGAATTACCGGCCGTCTCACGGTCTGTGATCATATGTTCCAGAGCGATGACAATTGCCACAATGATATCCATATGTTCGATGTCATAAAGATCAATGGAATACTTATCATGCAGAGACATCGCCTTCTGTCCGATGACGGCAAGTACTTTTCCCTTCTCATCCCTGATGACAAAGTTCATCTGCAGGATATTGCCTGACAGCTGCCAGCCAAGCCCCTCAATATTGGTTACATCTTTGATGATATGAAACAGTTCATTGGAAAGAGTAAATGCTGTTCCATCGGCCATCTGGACGTTTCTCACTTCATGAAGGGAAAAGATCTTACGGCTGATGTCCGCCACTTCTTTTCCTTCCGCATCTTTAACCACCGTATGATCATGCAGGGAAACAATGGCTGTATCACTGGTGTAGAGTATATTGTCATTGTTATCCGTTACATCAATGTGCTCATGCAGGGTAATCAGCGGTTTACTGGTATACAGCGACTTTACCGGTTCACCATAGTCCATGCGGTTTCTCTCATCCGCAGCAGTGCCTCTTTCATGGAATCGCTGCTGTTTCAGCGTCACGATGATCATGATGATCACTGCTGCGAAGATAAAAATGAATATCAGTTCCGCCATAGTCTCCTCCTGTTGCTTTATCAGGAAAAATATACCATGATCTATGCAGGCATCAGCCGGCAGACTGATCACCTGACATGAAAATCCGGTTCTTCATCCAGATGTTCAGATACATATTTTCCGTTTTTCTTATGCTGGCGGACACATTCTGTTAAAAGATATTCAATCTGTCCGTTAACCGAGCGGAAATCATCTTCGGCCCAGGCCGCAAGTTCATCATACAGTTTTTCATTCAGCCGCAGGGGCACCTGTTTCTTTGCCATGATTTCCGTTTCCTTTCTTCTGTTTTAATAGAGACTGCCTGAATTGACAACCGGCTGGGCATCCCGTGAACTGCATAATACCACAAGCAGATTGGAGACCATCGCTGCCTTGCGCTCTTCATCCAGTTCCACAACACCATTTTCTCTCAGTCTGTCCAATGCCATTTCCACCATGCCTACCGCACCATCGACGATCATGCGTCTTGCATCGATGACGGCACTTGCCTGCTGTCTCTGCAGCATGACCGCCGCAATCTCCGGCGCATAGGCAAGATAGGTAATTCTTGCTTCAATGATCTCAAGACCTGCATCATTGACCTTTGCCTGGATCAGATTGCGGATGCGCTCAGCCACAACCGTAGTAGACCCCCTTAATGATCCGTCATCTGCCTTGCCATCCCCGGTTGTATCCACATCCGGCGCCACATCATACGGATAGATCTTGACAATATCACGAACTGCCGTATCCGCCTGCAGGGAAAGATACTCCTTGTAGTTGTCGACCTGGAAGACCGCCTTAGCCGTATCCTTCACCCGCCAGGTGACCGCAACCCCGATCTCCACCGGATTGCCAAGCACATCATTCACCTTCTGTCTGGCATTGTTGAGAGTCATGATCTTCAGGGAAATTCTTCTGTCCACGGTCCTGACGTTCAGACTCTTAGTACCTTCGTCCACATCCTTGGACTGGCCGAGTCTTGTGCCGGCGGCCGGATTGACAGAAGTACAGAAAGGATTGACAAAGTAGAAACCCGGCTCTTTCAGCGTGCCTATATAGCGGCCGAATAAAGTCAGGACAAGTGCTTCCTGGGGACGGATCACCTTCAGTCCCACCCAGGGAATCCATGTCACCATCCATAATAACAGCATGATCACCCCGATCACGCTGGGATCCCCGTTATCTTTGATGCCGGCTGTGATAAACAGTACAATTTCAGCAATATAAAGAACGATTGTACCGATCAGAACCGGCATGCCTTTATGCGCTTTCTGCAACACTTTTTCTTCCATGTTATCCTCCATGATGATTTCTATCATCTTGATATCTATTTGATATCATATTCAGCACATAGATGCAAGTGTATCATGAAAAAATCTCATCCATTTTCGGATGAGATCAGGGTTCAAATGCCAGAGCCAGACGGAATGCCGTCTCACCATCCAGCCGGCCGGTAATGTATTCTCTGTCACGTTTCTGATGGGACAGGGTGATGGTCTGATGCAGCGGTATTTCATGGACATAATCGATATCCGCTTCCCGGATTTCCTTTCCTTTACACGGTTCCTTCAATAGATCCTCCCCCACATCAAAACACCGGGCATTGTTGAGATGGCCGTTGAGATCACAGAAGGAATAGGGAATCGTCAGAGAAACCGGATGATCCATCTCACAGCCAGGCACAGTATGAGGCAGCGGGATGTCTTTTTCCTCCCTGCCGTCAATGGCTATACCGTACTTTGAAGGAAAGATCATCTGCCGGCTATGAATATCCATCAGCACCCACAGAGCACTGGCTTCCATGATGACTTCATCTTTGACAAGAACTCTTGTATAGCGGGGAAACAGCACATGCATATTCTTTCCAGCCCATGTTTCAATGACGAAAGTTTCATCATATACCGGCATGCGATGAATCTGAATGTGCTGCTGGGCAACCACCCAGAGCAGCCCCCGATCCAGGGTCATTTCCCTTGGACAGCCAAGTTCAATCGTATGAGCAATGGTACAGGCCTGCATGCGCTCTGCAATGGCGGAAAGACGCATCTTCTGAAACGGATCACATGTACTGGCTTCAGCCTGATACGTACGGGTAAACACTTCTTTCATTTCTCGCTGTATTTCAGGATGGCATCCGCCAGATCGCCTACGGTTGTCAAAGAGATCCAGGCTTCATCCGGAATATGCACATCATATTTTCCTTCCAGCTTTGTCACAATCAGGATGAATCCCATGGAATCCACATTGCCATGTTCATTGAGTACGGTATTCTCATCGAGATCACTGCCGAACATCTCCGGCACATTGTCCTTGATCACGGCAATGACACCTTTTATTACTTCTTCTCTTTCCAGCATTGTTCTGCCTCCTTCTGAATCTGCCATCTGATCTTCTTGCCGGATGCACCGAGCGGTATTTCCTGTTCTGCTGACAGGATCGCACTGATACGGTGGCTGATGGGCTTTGTACGCATCAATGCACTGATCTTCTGCTTTATCTCATCTTCCTGCAAAGTCGTATGAATATACAGCATCGGATGCTCATCGATTAATACTAAGGCAAAGTCCTTTTCCCCAAGTGCTTCTTCCAGCTCAGCCTCATATTCCGGCAGGAAGATTTTCGTACCATCTTCCAGGACCAGAATATCTTTCTTCCGTCCGATTAAATGCAGCTTTCCCTCTTCATCCAGAAACCCGAGGTCCCCGGTATGAAGCCATCCATCCTGCAGTACTTCTTCTGTATCTTCAGGATGCTTATAGTAGCCCTGCATCATGCACGGCGGACTGTACAGCAGGATTTCATGATCACTGTCGAAGCATATTTTAAAGTCATGGCATACCGTCATGGCCCGCGGATTCCCGCCGGTAGAAATGGCCGCCCCGGAGCTGACCTCCGTCAGACCATACCCATAGGACACATGAATGCCCTTTTCTTTCACCGCCGCCAGCACTTCGTCCGGACAGCTGCCCGAACCGATCAGCACTGTCTTCAGTTCCGGATTGAGCAGATCATGTTTCAGTAAGAATGCCATGATGGATGGTACCGCCGTCAATGCACTGGGATGATAATAGCCGCAGTCATCCGCAATATGCCTTCTGCCCTGCATCAGACACACGCATGCCCCATCATACAGCGGCCATAAAAGACCGCACACAAACCCATAGACATGCGACAGCGGCAGAAAGGAAAGCAGCGTATCGTTCTGTTTCAAAGGCAGTTCAAGACTGCCATTGAACGCACTGGCACAAAGGCTCTCCTGTGTTAATACGACCGCCTTGGAAGCGGATGTGGTACCGCTTGTGAAAAACAGAATCCGATCCGATGGTCCTTTCACACCTTCGCTCAAAACAGAAGAAAGCGCATGGCAGCGGACTGAAGGCCCATAAAGACCGTCGATATCCCCATAGCGAATCAGCTGTTTCAATACTTCATCACGCATGTTTTCTTCCAGCATGACTACCTGGATCTTTGCCTGTACGCAGGCAAAGATCTCAATCACACTCTCCAATGAACTGTCATTGAGAATGCCCATGCAGGTAATGGAAGAAGCCTGCAGCCTGGCGGCCCGTTCATGAACTGCTGACAGCAGTTCATGATACGTCAGAACTTCCTCCCCCCTGCGCAGAGCAGGCGCCCTGCCATGGGCTTTCAGAATTGTTTCAAATGATCTGAATCTTTCCATATTTTTTCCGAAGATTTTCTGAACAGATTATAACATGATACATACACAAAATTGTAAAGTATGCGATAATACAGGAAGACAAGTTCTTAAAGGAGATCATAATTTATGGACAAGAACGCGCGTATTGCGATTATCGGGGCCGGACCTGCCGGTCTTTCCGCCAGTATGTATCTGGAAAAGAAAGGCTTCTTCAACTACACCATCTTTGAAAAAGAGGACCATGTCGGCGGAAAGTGCCACAGTCCCGTGTATAACGGCAGAAGATACGAAATGGGAGCCATCATGGGTGCACCCAGCTACTTTGCCGTGCATGAAGTAGAAGAATTCTGCGGCATCACCCACGATGGACCGCAGCTCATCCGCAAGTACAAGGACAAGGACGGCAGGGAAATCGATCCCTTCAATCCCAGGAAGAATCCCCTGCAGATTCCCCATATGCTGAAGATGAAGGGCCAGGTCAAGAAATTAGCTGAACTGTTGGAGACAAAGTACAAAGGCTATGATGTCAACGGTCACCGCGGAGTTGCGGAAGGCAGATATGACGGCTATGCGGCTACGGCCAGTCATGAACATGTGGAAGGACATAACGAAAATCTCAAGGATCTGTGTCTGCCGTTCAAAGACTTCTGTGCCCTCAATGATATTGAACTGGTTCAGGATATCTGGGTCGGCCCGTATACATCGTTCGGCTATGGCTACTTTGATGAAATTCCGGCAGCCTATGTGCTGAAATATCTCGACTTTGCGACCACCATGTACTTCATCAACCTGAACTTATGGACATGGAAAGATGGTACGCAGTCCATCTGGGAACATCTCAACGCAAAGCTGAAACATGGTGCCAGACTGAACAGCGACATCACGCACATTGAAAGAAAAGACGGCACCGTCACCATTACTGTCAATGGACAGCAGGAGGTCTTCGATCAGCTCATCGTCACTTCCCCGCTGCAGTATTTCGGCAGCTATGCGGATATCAGGGAGGAGGAAAAGAGCCACTTCGATAAGATCGATTATGAAAGATACGATGTGCTGGCAGTAGAGACAAAACCGGAAGATCATCCGGATATTTCCTACTATGTATTTGAAAACATGACCCCGGAACGCCGCGGTCATCTGATGGTCTACTACAACAGATGGCGGGATGATGTCAATCAGCCGATCACAACCTATGCCCTGCGCAATCATAAGGATGAAAAGGAAATTCCGTATGATGTATGTAAGAAGACCGTGCTGAATGATCTGAAGACCATGCATAACCCGGCCAGCAATGTCATTAAGGAACAGGCCTGGTATTACTTCCCGCATATCTATTCCGAAGATTACAAAGCCGGCTGGTATGATGAAGTAGAAGCCATGCAGGGCAGATACAATACCTATTATGCGGGTGAAGTCATGAGCTTTGGCGATATGGAAGAAACCGCTGAATATTCAAGAGATCTGGTGGAAAGATTCTTCTGATTCTTTCAGGCAGCTTCATAGTGGAGCTGCTTTTTCTTTGCATTCTGAAAAAATCTGTATTGTAATAGTATGGCTGAGGTAAGAAGAATATGGAAAAAATCAGAGTATGTGCAGCTGATATTGATAATACATTAAGAGTCATGGGAGAATCCGTGCGGCCAAAGGAAATTGAAGCATTCAAAGCCCTGCATGAGCACGGTGTAAAGCTTGGCATTGCCAGCGGCAGACCGCTCTGGCAGGGCATTGAAACAAGTGCA